>Ga0075464_10000818_pt1 | contig 13838 bp, 32 predicted proteins | sample DEB19_08_DNA_5_FD_75068 | JGI IMG/M metagenome (GOLD analysis project Ga0075464, IMG submission 75068) | Aqueous microbial communities from the Delaware River and Bay under freshwater to marine salinity gradient to study organic matter... | ecosystem: Environmental > Aquatic > Marine > Coastal ...
GCTACCGACTCAGCCTCTTTCGAGAACACGGTACGGTAGCAGATGATGTCACCATCGATGAGGATCATTAGATGAAGTCCTCATCTTCCGAATCGCCAGCTTCCGGAGTGTATTCAACGAGGTCAGTAATCACTAACTTGGCAAGGCTAGGACTAACACCTTTCCTGCCGCCCACCGGAGCCTCCCATTCATAGGAGCCAATCAAAGCATTAGCACGGGTGCCGTTACCTATATAAACCCCTGTGATTGGATCTCCCTTGCTATCCAAGGCTTTCATAGGGTTTATTGACTTGCAGGTAATGAACTTACCCTTCAGGTCATGTGTTCTGGTCTTGACTTTGATCTTTGCCAAAGACGCTACCTGCTCATCAGACAGGTTACAAAAGTCAATTTGGTACTTACCTGACATCTTGTTGACCTTCTCAAGGTTGGCCCAGAAGACGGTCACGTTCTTCAATGCTACTAAGTCTGACATATTGCCTCCTTTGTTGACGTTGCACTACGTAGTCTATGAAATCTCTATAGCTTGTCAAGCCCTTTTATCCCCACTGCGTTGCCATTGCTTCACCTATGCCTGTAAATGTCCTAGACCTTTCTTTCCATCTGTCTTCGCTAGGGGCCATCTTCCATACCCTTTGCTCCCGGCCTTCTACAACATCCGTAGGGACTAGATAGGGAAGGTTGTATAACCATAGTCCTGTCTTCTTTGTCTCTCCGTGTCCGAACATCCAAGGCTGTATGTACTGGGGCTTTGGTAGTTCTTCATAGTTACTCAATACCCCTACTGGGTTCTCCATACAGACCTTTGGTGAATACTGCTTCGCTAGTCGCCATAGCTGTAGTGTCCACTGTGCAGCCTCGACACGCTTATCGTGCCCCGGCATCCCTGTACCGTACCAGCGATTACCACTGACTGCCAGATGAGTGCAGGGTGGGTGCATGATAATAATGTCCCAGCCTTCTGCAATGGCTACCATGCAGTCCTGCTTCTTGTGGAATACTGAACCATCTTCAGCATCCAAGAGATCGCATGACCAGGCATTGTGACCTTTTTTTTTGAAAGCCTCTCTGACAACACCGCTGTACTCACAAGCTACTAGAATGTTCATCAATGTGTCTCTGCCCAGTTCTTGCCGATCTTCGCCTCACCAGAGAGAGGGCAGTTCAACTTCAATACCTCCCCCGCCTCCTTAATCGCCAGTACCCCTAGCCTCGCCACTTCTTCAGCATGATCTGGAGAAGCCTCTATCTGCCATTCATCATGAACATTCAACAGGAACCTAGCGTCTAGCTTGTACCGCTTCAGGCTCCGGTAGAGGATCACCAAAGCCTGCTTCATCACGATAGCCCCTGCTGACTGTAACAAGGTGTTCAGGCTGCTGTGGGCTGACCTGATCCTGAGCCTACGCTTGTCCAAGCCCTTCAGCGTAGCGTCAGTGACCTCGGCAGCCTTCTCGACATTGTGCTTGAGCCTCGCCAGCTTAGGCATATTCTCCATGAAGGTATCAATCAATACCATTCCCTCTCTAGCGCCTCCGCCGACGATGGCTCCGATCTTACCAGGGCCAGCACCATACAGCAGGGCATAGATGAATGTCTTAGCCTGATCCCTTGTCGGTAGTCCAGCAGCGGCTTGGTTCCTGCTGTGTACGTCAGTCTTGTCTTCCTTCTTCCCCTCAACTACTGACTTGGTGAAGTCATGGTCCTTCATGTAATGAGCCAGCATACATAGCTCTAAAGCACTGGCATCAATACCGACCATGACCTTCCCAAAGCTAGGCACAAACAGGCTACGGCATTCCTTACCGTAGGGGGCACCAACCGCAGGTATCTGAGCCAAGTTAGGGCTGTAGTGCGTCATGCGGCCTGTGACGGCTCCGTTAGTGATTACCCTACCCCTGATCTTGCCATCATTACCACAAGCCTTGATCCATGCTGCTACAAGCCCCAGCCGCTTCTGTAGCATCAGGTACTCCGAGATCAAGCTAGACTCTGGTGTATTGGCCTTAGCCAGTGTGTCTTCATCTACCTTGGGTAACCCTGTCTCTGTAGTCTCCGAGAACACCACACCTAGCTGCTGTAGCCTGAAAGCTACTTGCTGCCGACTACCGGGGTTGAACTCCTCCACCAAGTCCTTCAGCCGCTTCCCAGTCTTCTCCGAGTACCTCTCGGTGATGATCGGGGGGAACACCTGTTGCATCTGAGCCTCGATAGCCCTCATGCGATTCTCCAAGGTGTCTCTCAGGTTCAGAGCCTCCATGAACTCAAAGGTAATGCCATTCCTGACCTGCCCTTCGATGATGTATGCCACCTGATGTTCTAAGGTAATACTCTCGGTAGAGAACTTCTCAGTCGCCAGTTGATTATACAAGTACTGATATAATTGCCTGGTGACTACGATGTCCTGCTTTGCATACTCTGCCATCTCCTCAGAGTAGCCATCATCATAGGCCCTGAACTCTCCCTTGGGTGTTCCCAACCTAGCTCCCCAAGCCTCTAGGCTGTGTCCGTCAGGTAGTGCGGGGTTCCAGAGCCTCGACATGACCAAGGTGTCTACCATCTTCTTGAACGGTATCTTGATCCCCCACAGCCTCTCTAGCATCGGCGCATCAAAGCCTATGAGATTATGATTAACGATCTCATCAGCGGCCTCGACAATGCACTTGCATTGCCACTTGTCCGTGGTGACCTGTGGCTCACCATCATCAATGGCATAGGCTGCACACCATATCTGCTGGTGCGCTGTGTCGGTCTCTAGGTCAAGATAGAGTCTCATCTGAGAACTCCTTGAGGATAGCCACTGACCATAATGCCAGCCATGCCTTGAATTCATCCAAGTTGACCTGCCCATCTAGGATGCCTTCAAACACTTCCTCAACTGCCTTAGTCATCATAATCATATCCCTCACCAGCCCAGCTATCGTCCACAACAGGCTTCAGGTCTTCTCTTTCGATAACCTCAAAGCTGCCCCTTATAGTTTCAAAACAATGATTGCACAGGTCTACATACTGCTTTGAGTCTTTTGCCTTCCTTGTTGCCTCAAAGTCCGTTAGTACACAGTCGCAGGCCAGGCATTTCATTGTTTCTTCAGCGCCTCAAAGCAATTGGGTATCTGAACGTGCATCAGTATCGGGGCATCGCTGCTTTTCCCCTTGGTTGCCATCAGCCACCAAGCCTTGGCATCCTCTTTGACCTTGGGTGTCAATGCCCTATCGCATACCGTCCCGTGGCTACAGAACTCCCAATAGGGGCACCATGTCTTATCCTTGTAGTTCATATGTCGTTACCTATCTCGGTCATCCGACCTGTTTGATTATCATACAGTAGGTTTGTAGCTACACCTGTCTTGCCGGTAATGCGGCTCTTGAGAACCCTGATCCTCACCGTGTTACGCTCTAGCTCATCGTCTGCTTGGCTATTACGCTCTGCCGCTATCACTACGTCAGATAGCTGTGCAATGGCACCAGAGCCTCTGAGAAGCCCTAGGTGGACTGGAGCACCATTCTCTAGGGGCTTACCATCGGGGCGGGTGAGATGGCTTACTATGTGCAGGCTACAGTGCGTCTGCTGCACTACCTCAGTCCGTAGGCGGGTCATCAATTCATCAATGACCTGTCGTTCATTCTGACTGGCATCACCAGAAACCACAATAGAGATATGGTCTAAGATAAGGATACGGCTATTCAGAGCCTTTGCAAAGAACTTCAGGCGGCTGATGACGTTATCGATCTGGCTGCTCCCCCAGTGTTCCCACAGGTGGATGCGCTGTCCCAGCCCCAAGGTGTCATAGGCATCGTCGATGTCCTTGCCCTCATAGGCGACCCCATCGAGGTGGATTGGCTTGTTGAGGTGCAGGCCAGCTATGCCCCGCATGGTGCGCTCCGGTGTCTCCTCAAGGAAGGCTAGGCCGATCTCCCTGTCTGTGGTGCGTAGGGCATGGTACACAATCTCCCGGAGGATGCTGCTCTTGCCTACCCCAGACCCTGCCGTCCAGCACACTAGCTCAGCGTCTCTGATGCCTCTCAGCATCTTGTTCAGGCCCTCCCAAGGGTAGAGTAGGGTAGGGGCCTCTACTGGCGTCTTCAGGGCCTCTCTGAGGCTCTCCCCTGAGATAATACCGTCAGGGGTGAACCGCTCTGCCCTCCACCATGCCTGGTAGAACTCAGCAGCCCTGCCAGCCTTGTAATAATCACAGGCATCCTTCAGCCCTTCCGGATGCTTCATCACCTTGGCCTTGCCTCCGAACAAAGCAGCTACCTCCTTAGCAGCAGCCCTGCCGGGATCGTCAGAATCGAAGCTAATGACGATGCACTCATAGCTGTCCAGCCACTCATAGCTGGCCTTACAGTTTGCCAAGGCCGCTTGGGCACCATTGGCTATACTGACCACAGGGTACTTGCTGCCGAGTAGCTGGTAAGCCGCCATAGCGTCTTCCTCGCCCTCTGTGATGGTGACGTACTTGCCGCCAGAGGGGAATAACTGCTGACCGAATAACAAGGTGCCTTTGGTCTCACCTACCCAAGGGAACCGCTTGTCAGGGTAGCGCATCTTAGCCGCTATGATCTGAGTAGGGTTCTTTGCTGAATAATAACCATAGTAAACCTTCTCAGCAGTGTGTAGGGCCTTGTAGAGCTTCGCCGTCTCTGCCGTAATCCCCCGCTCAGGGCACCCGACATACTCACCAGTGATGATGAGGTTCTCGACGGCTGAGAAGGCTGGTTTAGGTGTTGGCGTCTGTGCCAACGGGGCATGGTAGTTATGCTCGTAGAAGGTGTTCTTACAGCTAAAACAATAGATTGCACCCTTGTCATCCAAGGCCGCAGCATCACTACTGTGGCACTTCTCAGTGTCAGGGCATGGTATGTGTGTCTTTATGAACATGATTTACTCCACTTGTCGTATTCGTCCATCTCGGCCAGTAAGGTGTCTAGATCAGCCTCATTGACGGTAGGATACCACTTAAGCACAAGGGCCTTATCGACACCCCCTCTTACCTGGCAGGCAGCCATGTACAGAGTCTCTGTAGACTCCGACAGTACATAGGCTCCCATAATCTTTTCCAACATAAACACCCTCCATATTTGATACACAATCCTGAGTATAATCTCTACAGAGACACTAGAGATTCAGAGTCTCTAGAGATTAATAATCTTAAATGATAATAATTCTTAATAACCCTTAAGACACTAGCGACTCTGTACCTCTAGAGTCTCTATAGAGACACCAAAACACTGTAATTCAGAGCCTTGGTGTCCCGTTAGTGCCTTACCCCTATACCTACCCATTGCCTAAGTCCCTAAAGCGCCTCTGAGGGCTTCTCAGAGGCTCTGGTGCCTATTCCCCGTCAGGGTCAAAGGCTGGGTTATGAAGCATCTGATCCATAGCCCTCTGAATTGCCTCTGCAATCGCAGGCCATTCGGCAGGGGTCATGGTGTAATCCATCTTTAAGCGTACACTGGTGCCTTTCACCTCTAGCTGGAACACCTCATCGTCCAGGTAGTCCAAGGCTTCCATCATTGTTGGGTACAGTCTGATCTTTTTCATATTTCCTCCTTAATTAGAAACCATACATTGCTTGTACTGCCCCAGGTGCCAGCCACCAGAGCGCCAGCACCACTAATACCACAGCCACCGCTATCAGGTCATCCTTTGTGGTCATCTCAGCGTCTCCTCGGCCTTGATGAAGACCCCTGCGCTGTTTATGTGCCCCTTTCGATCCTTGATGTCAGCGTAGGCCGCTGCTAGGCACTCCTGCAAGGTCACCCCTGACATGATGGCAAGGTTATTGAGGACTACCAGCGCGTCACCTATGTCATCCGCCACGCTGCGATTCTTGGCTATGCTACTGGCTAGCTCTCCGATCTCCTCAATTAGCTTCAGCATCTGTGTCTCACGCTTGCCATTCTTGAAGATCAGCCGTGCCTCGCTCCAGCCAGTACACTTAGCCACTAGGCTGTCTAGGCTCTCAGGTCGCTGCTTCTCCAATGGTGCCGAATTGATCTGTCTTTTGAGTATATCGATTAGGTCTTTCATCATTCCTTACCTCTCTTGATTACAAAATGCCTAGCGGCTGTGCCGTCTTCGTAACGCTTTGCATATACGCCTTCGCCTGGTTCGCACTGGGTGATCTTACCTCCCTTCTTCAGGAAGGCTGCGATATGCTGCGGTATATCATCGAACCATGGCTCTTTTATACGGCAGAAAGAATCCTGCTCTTTATAATAGAATTCATCACGCAATGTCATTGGTTTCCCCTCGGTCTCTGATTGCTGCGGCGCAGTCTCCCGCGCTGACTTTTACAATAATCTCAGCGAACTTTTGTACTTCTTCTAGGTCAGCATGGCCATGGATGAAATATCTTCGCGGCGTTTCATTGTCAACATAGTTGAGCAACCCTGCATCTAAAGCAAGGCGGATGATGTCGTCGCGTGTCATTTCTCACCTCTCGCTCTGATGGCTTGCGCAAGTGCATAGCCTTCGTCGTCCCACGCCCCGGTGTAGTTCTCGACCACCTTCGCACACTCCTCTCGCTCGGCTGCTGCGACAAGGGCAGCGAAGCGTTCAAGCAGTCGCAGCGTCCAAGGGTCAAGTTGCCCCAAATGTCCGGGGTAGTCTTGCGTGACAAGCTCGTGATGCGCCTCCCGCGCCATTCGGATGATGTCGTCTCTGGTCATTTCCCCACCTCAATAAGTTTTTCCAAAAGTGCACAAGGGTCGAAGTGTTTCCATGCGGCATCAGGATTGCCGGATGCCTCAGCCGCCCAATCCGCCGCCCAAGCCGCCTCCCTAGCCGCCTCCCTAGCCGCCAAAGCCGCCGCTGGCGTTCGCTGCTCGCACATAGCGCGCCACTCCTTTCCGTACCCGCCCGCATCTGCTACAGGCTGGAGGTATGGCAGCACTGTTCCCCACATCCAGTCCTTGATAAGCACCAGCCGATCCTTCTCATGGTCCCTACCCGTGCCTGCCGCTAGAGGCAGTAAGCCTTTCCACGCCTGTGAATTGCGCATTTCGTTCGGCATAGCGTCCTGCACTTGGATGATCCACTTCCCAACCACTTCACTCATGCAGGCCGGAACCTCGTCGGTCAGTCGACCACTCAAAGCCAGATTGATCGCCGCGATTGAACACGCGCTGTGTTCGTCGCCCAGTCCGCTCGGCAGCTTCATGCCGTTTACTTTTGCCGCGATTGCGGCCTGCTGCTCAGCCGTTAGGTTCATTGGCTGTCTCCTCTCTATGTTCCTTCATTGCCTTAAAGAGTCTATCAGTTATGTTGATTGCATTAGCTACCGTCGAGTCAGGATACAGGCGGCAGGTTTTGACTTGATCCTCCCCTGCCAGTATCCCCTGCAACGCCAAGACGTAGCACAATTCTTTTGTGGTGAGAGTTTCCAAATCCGTCATATAACCTCCATCCCTCTTTTCTCTAGTGCCTTGTAATGTTCCCGCCGTATATGGGACAGATAGCGCCCCAACACTTCCTCCCGCGTGAGGCCGTGAAACACTAGCCCAGGCGCCTTTAGCTGCCACCAATTAACGCTTATTTGCCGAATAGTCATTTAACTGCCTCCTGTGACTGCTTAATAGTCATCGCCTTGTTCCCTCTCCATATCCTCAAGGTCACATAGCACTGCCCGCCCATTGATTCCTTCCATAACATCCTCAAGCCTTTCCAGTACCGCGTCCGATATCGATGCCTCCCCGTAGCCTATCAGGCCACGCATGAGGGCCTCCTGCGCTCGCGGTAAGATAAACTCAACGAACCACTCATCCCGTAGTGTCGGTGATGCCGCCTCATACCACTGGTATAACGTCCGTAATGCCTTCCGAGGCTCCCTGATGCGGTACTCAGGACAATCATAGTCCCCCACATTAGCTATGCTGTTATCCTGCCAGCACTCGCGTAAAGTCTCTCTTTCAAAGTCATACATTAATCACTACCTCCCAAGTTATGATGCGTCTCTATCTCTCTGCTTGCATATATCTCACCAGCTAACTCTTCAATCTGTCCCGGCCATACTGTCGCATGGTACTGGTCAGCATACTGGTAGGCCAGCGCCTCTAGGCTCTGGTTTGAATCTTTTAGGTACTCAATCGCCGCATAATAGAGTGCCTGGTCATCTGGCTGCCATCGAACCAGCACTCTCTGCAATAGGCTGGCGTATTCGTCGCCATGTTTATAAATAGTGATTGGCATATACTTTATTCCGCGCTTTCTTCGTTTTCCACAATGGCGCATCCTGAACACGCCACAGCCTAAGATTGCCCTCATCATCCGCCTGCAATTGGAAAGCCCAAGGGGCATGACGACAGCGGTACATTGACGCCGCATGATACACTGACGCCTTCGATGTCTCAGGGATTATAAAAGAGTCCCCTATTGACATGTCGGCAAAGGGATAGACAGGCTCCCTACCCCTTCGGTGCTGTTTTTCCGGCGGTGCCTTGTCTCTCAGTATTTCATACACCATGCGTCCCATCCTTTGCCTGTTCGGCTACCGTCATCAGTCTAACGTGCCAGAATGCCCCCTGATCGATGCCCCAGTAGTCATACACTAGGTCGCCCTGCTGCTGTGATAACGTCACATTAGGCGACCAATGATTGCAGCGCGCTCTCAGTGCATCATGTAATGCTGACCACAATGGCGACCTTACGGGGCCGCCATAGACTGGCACAGGGCCGCCTTCCCTAATGCTATGCTCCACTGCCTGCCTTGCATAGTAGATCGCAGTACTCATAGAAAAGCGCCCCCCAGCGCCATCACTGCCAGGCAATACCCGGCAGCAAACAGAAAGAGTGACACGAATACCCATTCGATTATTGTTTTCATCATTACATTCTCCGGGGCATGACCACAAAACCACCCATTTCAGTATTACCACGCACTGGGGATTTACTGTCTTTTATGTAAGTTATCCTGGCATTGCCCCCTGCGATTACCTTGGCAATATAGCGCCCATCAAAAGGCACTAACTCTGCCGTACCGTCAGCTGCCTTGCAAGGCACCATACGCACTATAGGACAGTCTTTTCTTTCCGTCTGTACTGTCTCGCAATCATCCAAGCAAATATCGGTACCGTCTGAGAATTCCGGCGGTATAACACGATCGACGTCCGGATAAATATACTCGCATGACACACTATCGCCAGTTTTCGGGTGGTAGTAGCCTGCCGGTAGCGTACTAGGTGCCCATGCCAATGCGTATCCATTAGTGGCACAGATACGCTCACCATTACTGTAAACGTAATGCAATCTTTCCCGAGGATCATGCTTATCAGTACACGCAAAAGACGCTACCCAAGCAAAAGCATCCTTTTTCGATTTTGTGCTAGGCGCAAAGAATAGCAGCAAACTATGCCGTTCATGCTCTGCCAGTGTCTCGCCCGCGCATAGTCTCTGCACCATGCTGTAAGCGTCTGCCTTCGATGCTGCTTTTATGCCTGCTTTTAACTTAATCATTGCCTTGCCTCCTATTAAACGTCTAAAGAAATACCGAATCGTTCATTTTTCAGAACACCGAAAGGTGCGAACCATGAAATCGATTTAGTGGGCATATCAACGGCAACTTCATTGCGCAGGTATGCCGTCTCACTATCCACTCCGCACCATGCCAGCCAGACCGAATAGTGCCCCCAGCCGCTGCGGATGCCCGTATAGACTATTTTCCCGTCAATCTTTTCGTAAGTATGAAATCTCATTGCCTTGCCTCCTATTAATTAGAATTGACTGACGAAACAGCCGCCAGAGTACTGAATCACTGTAGCGCGGTATTCCAGCGCCTCCAGCATAGCCTGCTCATCCTCGGCACCTTCGCCGATTAGCTCGGCATAGGCATCCGCCACGTTATCGTAGTGTGACCAGTCACAGCACAATCCTATGACGTCCAACTCAATCTCTTGCCCTGTGTCCCTCTCCCATTCTTCAAGATGCCGATAGAGCGCCTTGAGTCCGTGATAGCCTCCCATTTGCTCATAGCGGCTGTGGGCGCGGAAGGTGTCTATAAAGTAGCTATGGTTCAATGTGATTTTCATGGTTTGATCCTCTGTTTGTTGGTTGATTGTGGTGGCCGTTGTGGGACTAATTAAGCTCGCCAGCGTAGGCGGTCAGAAGCTTCCATTCTGCTTTCAGCAGAGCTTTTGCCTTTTTTACATTGCCGTTTGCTTTTTCATAGACTGCCAAATAATCAGCGTCAGAGCTGGTTTCATAAATCCAGTGCCCGCCTGCGTTGTAATTGGCAAGGGCATATGCCTGTAGCTCTTGTACTACATCTGCGTTGTTCATGGTCTGATCTCCGGTAGTGCGCGGCCGGATGCTGCGCTCGCTGTATATAGTGCATTGTCTGTGCCAATTGTGTGTGTTGTTGTGATATTGTCTAAAACACCAATACAATCATGGAGTTATAGAGACACTACAGACTGTGAGGATACACAAGGCACCAAGGCAATTGTGTTACTTTGTTACCAATGGGAACGGCTGAGGTAACAGAATCGGTAACAGGTAACATGGTGGACGCTGTAGGTTCTGGCGGCTCTCTGGGGTACTACAGCATCCCTCGCCCCACTAGGCAGGCGCTGGCGACTAGGCAGGCGCTGTAGGCGCTGGCGACTAGGCAGGCACCTGGTGACTATCCAGGCGCTGGTGACTAGGCAGGCGCTGGCGACTCGGCAGGCTCAGTAGGTCAGTGCTCACTACCTCGTCAGGCCTTGTAAACACTGGGGTCTGGGCAGGCGCTGGCGGGGTCTCGATCGAGGCCGGGGGAGGGGGTGGCTGCTGTGGGATTGTGACAGTACCAACCCAGATACAAAATAGGGTAAATTAGGACTCAAGAGACACCAGGGGATGACTATTGAGGCTCTAATGGATTATAAGATATTAATTATCATAAGGCTTTGAATAGATAAGGAAAAGCTATCGCGGACTGCGGAGACAAGGAGTCAGCCTAGGCCCGCAGCAAGCAAGGCTAGCTTCCTAAGGATATTGGTGTCAGTTCTTATCGTTTCCCTATACCCAGAGAGATGTGGTTCGCATAGGGACTCTGGAGTCACTGTATATACCAGAGAAGCCCTACAGGAGGTCTTATAAACACCATACTAATGGTAAGGTTATAGACCCATTTGGTCAGTGAACTATATAGGCCTTCAGAGGATTGATATAAAACACAAGTCCTAAGAGGTTTTTAGGGCTTTAGTGTTGACTTTTATTAAAAAATATGATAAAATATATGTATTAGAAAAAAGAGTTTAAGAGACACCAAGGTATTGCAAGAGCTGCTTAAGACCTTGGTGACCTTTAAGAAGTAGTAATTAAGAATTAAATTATAAATGTTCTAAGAGTTGCTGAAGACTCTGAACCACTGGTGTCTATATAGAGGGGATACCTATGCCTTTAAAAAAGGGTTATTCAAAGAAGACTATCTCTGAGAACATCTCCAGAGAGATGAAGGCTGGCAAGCCCCAGAAGCAGGCCGTAGCGATTGCTTTAGACACTGCCCGTAAGGCTAAGAAGAAGGCAAAGAAGCGATGAAAGGTCTTTATAACAATATCCACGAGAAGCGTGAACGGATTAAGGCGGGTTCTGGAGAGCGTATGCGAAAGCCTGGTAGCAAGGGTGCCCCTTCTGAAGAGGCTTTTGAGAAGGCTAAGAAGACTGCTAAGAAACCTAAGAAGAAGGCTAAGAAACAGGTGTCCTACTAATGGCTGCTGGTGTTAAGCATTACTTTGAAGATGGTACTGAGTACAAGGGCTTGACCCACAAAGATGCTAAGGGTCGCTTGATGTCAGGAAAGACCCACACTGCTAGTAGTAAGTTCTTGTATCATACAAAGCCTAAGAAAAAGAGTAAGAAGTGAGTGAATCTGGTGTCCCAGAAGAAGCACCCAAGAGGAAGGGTAGACCTCCTAAGTCTGAGCTAGCCAAGAACACCCCTGGCAAGCTCGCCAAGCGTGGTAGGCCTCCTGGTGAGGCTGCTGCGATGGCAGAGTTCAAGGCTAGGATACTGACATCTCCTAAGTCTGTTAAGGTCATCGAAGCTATCTTGAATGCTGCTTTGGATGATGACCATAAGAATCAAGCAGCGGCTTGGAAGATTCTGATGGATAGGATGGTGCCCTTGGCAGAGTTTGAGAAGGGTGCTAATACCAAACCATCTGTTACTATTAACATCACTGGTATTGGCACTTCTGCCTCTATTGATGGAGAGGTCATCGAAGGTGACTACGAAGAAGGCCAGGAAGAAGACTCCTAGAGAATATATTGAAAGAGAAGCTGTGTTGTCTGAGCCATTGATTGAGATGGTGCTTGCAACGATAGCTGATGGTTATGACCCCCGTAGGTGTCCTAGATGCTCTAGAAAGCAGATGGTAAACATCTATTGGGACTATCTCGAAGCGAAAGGTGTAGAAGACTCTGCCGAATCTAAAATAGATATGATGGTGGATATACTGACGCTAGGGTGGTCTAAGGGGGTCTCCCTTATTGGCACTAAGGCCATAGCAGACGTAGTAGAGGCTGCTCAGAGGGATGTGGTAGAAGGTAGTAAGTTATTCCGTAATCTATTAACCAGTAGGACACCATGCTGCAATCAATAGGTAAAGACTTACCTGCTGGTACCACTACCACTCTTTTTACAGTGCCTGATGGTTATATGGCTATTGTTCAAATGATTAGGGTAGTTAATGGTTCTGGTGGTAGTCATAGTTTTAGTATGGACTGGCACAACGGAACTACTATAACAGTCCATCCTACAAGTACCTTGTCATCTAGCTCAGTTTATAACTTTGGTGCTGATAACGAAAAACTGGTGATGCATGAAGGTGATTACTTATCATTTACTACATCAAATAACAGTGACTTTACCGCTATAGCTACAATGGACATTACTCGTACTGAAAAGACACCGTATAACCTCTAGTGTCTAGTCTAAACATCAAGCTGCTTAACTGGCAGCAGAAGGTATGGAAGCACCCTGCAAGGTTCCAGATAGTGGCGGCAGGGCGTCGGTGTGGTAAGTCTAGGCTTGCCGCCAGCAAGCTCCTAGTGAAGGGCTTGGAAGCTAAGTCAGGCACCGTGTTCTATGTGGCCCCCACCCAAGGCCAAGCCCGTGACATCATGTGGCAGTTGCTGTTGGAGATGGGCCACCCTGTCATTAAAGGCCACCATGTCAATAATCTTGAGATTACCCTCATCAATGGGATCAAGATAAGACTGAAGGGTGCTGACAGGCCAGAGACCATGCGTGGTGTCTCTCTATTCTACCTGGTGCTTGATGAATATGCAGACATCAGGCCGGATGTGTGGGAACAGATTCTGAGACCTGCCTTGGCTGACTTGAAAGGGGAGGCCATGTTTATTGGTACTCCGATGGGTCGTAATCACTTCTATGACCTGTTCAAGTATGCAGAGCTTTCAGAGGATGAAGATTGGAAGGCTTGGCACTTTACCTCCTATGACAATGAGACCATTGATCCGAAGGAGATAGAGGCTGCTAAGAGGTCTATGTCCTCCTATGCCTTCCGTCAGGAGTTCATGGCTTCTTTTGAATCCTTAGGCTCTGAGATATTCAAGGAAGACTGGATACGGTACGGGGAAGAACCAGACGCTGGTGATTACTACATTGCTATCGACCTTGCAGGCTTCAAAGAAGCAGGGAAGATAAAGACTAAGAATGCAAAGCTGGACGAGTCTGCCATTGCCGTAGTGAAGGTGACACCACAAGGAGAGTGGTGGGTAGCTAACATTATCAGGGGACGCTGGGAGCTAGGACAGACGGTAGAGAAGATATTCCAAGCCGTCAGGGACTATAAGCCAGTAGCGGTAGGCATAGAGAAGGGTATTGCAAGGCA
>Ga0075464_10000819_pt1 | contig 13838 bp, 9 predicted proteins | sample DEB19_08_DNA_5_FD_75068 | JGI IMG/M metagenome (GOLD analysis project Ga0075464, IMG submission 75068) | Aqueous microbial communities from the Delaware River and Bay under freshwater to marine salinity gradient to study organic matter... | ecosystem: Environmental > Aquatic > Marine > Coastal ...
ATTATTCAAATAAATTCCAGCTGAATTACAAAACCCACCAATATTTATGTTTGATAAGTTCCTAACTGTATTTGCGGTTAAATTATAACCAGCAGCGTTTGTTATGGTATTGTTTACTATATTTATTCCTTTTAAAGAAAAAGAGCTCGTATTTGATGAAGAATTGCTGGCTGTTAAATTTTGAATAGTATTATTTTGAATGGTTAAAGAACTAGCATCTAAAATATCTATTCCAACCATTCGGTCTATTATGCTTGAGGGGGTGAAATTATTTTGAAGCCCGCTTATAATATTATTTGAAATATTGTAGTTGTTTGAATTTCTAATATTTCCAGGAATAAAGCAATTGGTAATTCCATAAATTGACTGGCTTGAATTAGAAGTATTGCTTATAGCATTAATGCTGTTATTGTTTGTTAAACTGCCTATTAAGTTATTATTTACACTTCCCGATGAGCCAATAATTATTCCTGAAAACAAAATCCCGTCATTATTAGAAGTTCCTGATAAACTAAAAGCGCCAATTTTATTGTTATTAATTGTAATGTTTGTAGTATCGTAAGCTTCTGTTAAAATCCCAACAACTTGACTCGAAACATTGGCTTCGTTAATTATACCAATACTATTTGTTCCTGTATCATTTCCTATATTATTATTACTAATATTAACATTTGAACTTTTACCAAAAGAAGTAAATTTTATTCCTGCAAAAATGGGTAATCCAAACGAACCAATGCTACTTCCCACAAAAAAATTTCTAATGGTATTTCCTGTAATATTCATTGAACTTGAACTGCCAACAGTTACTTCAATTGGAATCACACTGTTTCCTTCCGAAACTGGTCCTACTTCCCAAGGACTTCCTAAAGCAAACGCTTGGCTCCCACCAATTACATTGTTGCTTATGGTATGATTTCCTTCACTATTAGAGTAAATATTTATTGCATTCATAGTAATATAACCATTTTGTGCCTGAGTAGATAATGATGAAGTTTGGTAAATGGTATTATTTGATATGGTAAATTGATTAACTTGTCCTCTTATTAGAATTCCACTATTATAAAAACTAAAGTTTCCCAAAAAATCATACATAATATTGTTACTTATAGTATTGTTTTGTGAAACCGCAGGAAGACTTGAAAAAACATTGGTACCAAACGTTATCAGAGAACTAGGAGAATTTATTCCAAAAATTTCATTATTCAATATTCCATTATTATTGCAACCTGTAAAAGAATAATTACTCTGACTTGTAAAAGATATTACGCTAGATAAAGGAAATGTACTTGAACTATTATCATTCAATGAAAGTTTACAAAAACGAATGGTATCGTTGCTACAATCGCCATCAAATAAAATGGTATTTCTTCCGTTTGGACAAGTAATATAAAGCGCCCTAGTTGAGCCAATTCCTCCTGGTCTTCCATCTATAATAATTGAATTTGAATTGGTAAATAGAAATGCGGATGTATTGGTAAGAGAACTAATGGTTAAAGATGTTACATTACTGGCTGGTCTTATAGTTAAAAGCCTGGTACTTGATGTTCCAATATTGCTAATATCTATGGGGTAAGTTTCTAAACTACTGTTGTATGTTGTATTTAACTGAATAATAGTACTACTTGCCATTCCGCTGCTTCGCAATGCGTTAAGTGCAGCGGTTATGGTATTATAATTTCCTGGAATATTTAAAGTTCCACCAATTGTTCCTAATAAAGTGGATGCACTTCCTGTTAAAGCGGTACTTAATCGGCCTTCGTTTAAAGCAAAAACTCTATAATAATAGGTTGTACCACTTACTAAATTGGTAACATTATAATTGGTGCTGTTTGGTGCAATTAAATCTACAAAAGAAAAGTTTATATTGTCGGTAGATTTAAAAATTACATAACCTGTTTCGATTAAAGCAATATCGTTCCAATTTAATCGCATACTATTTATGGTAATTAAATTTATACCTAAAAAAATGGGAGCATTTATGGTATTATTTATAAATCGATAGGTTTGATTGGTCGCTGGTTTTGTGTTTAAATTATTGGTTGAAAGTGAAGTACTTATGCTTGGTGTAGTTCCTGTTCCGGCTAACGATTGATAAACAAAATTTGTTCCATTTGTACCTCTAATTCCAATGCTTGCACTAGCGCCCGAAACTGTTCCAATTTCTTGTTTATATTCCAATTGAATTTGTCCGGTAGTTTCCGAAAGTTTTACCTGAAATGAAATTACAGCAGTATTGGTATTCCAATTCCATTCTACATTGCTCCATTCTGCAGTAAAAACTCTGTTTGGCGCGGTACCAGATGTTTGATACCTAAATGCCCCACTCGAAAGGTCTAAATCATCCCACAAAGGAGCAATTAAATTTGTAGGAGCCGTCAAAGAATTTAAATTATTTGCTGCAAATGAATTGGTAATTGTTCCTGGGCTTAAAGCCAACCAACCATTTGTACTTGCAGTGAGTGTAATGTGGCGTGTGTTTAAAAAAAAGAAATCAAAACCAATTGGAATATTATTGAATAATCCTTCATTTGCGGAGCCAGTAGACAAAACACCTAAAGTAGAGTTTGTAGTAGTTAAAGCAGTATATGTTCCACTTTGTGAGCTAAATATATAGTTGGATATATTTTGGCTAAATAAATTAAAAGCAATCAATAAGTTGAAACCTATAAACAGTAAAAATCGAATCATAGTAAATTTGTTTATTTTCTAAACTAACTTTTAAACAATTAGTTTTAGTAAATTGTGCAATTACAAATTTTTTACAAGCTGATTAGTATAATATTAAAGCAAAATTCTTTTACTTTGTGCACCCGAAGGGATTCGAACCCCCATCATCAGAACCGGAATCTAACATTTTATCCATTAAACTACGGGTGCATTGTGTTGCTGTGGCGCAAATATACAACGCTTATGCAAACAAAATAGGTTTTGGAAATAAATCAAGCTTTTAAAATCCTTGAATCCTAAAATCTTGATTTATATTTGACCACTCATGAAAAGCGTATTTTCCTCAAAATATTTTGTAATGTTCATAGGTGTTTTTATCACTTTATGGCCAGCTTTATATAATCATTATGCGTTGTTTTTTACCGATTCGCAGTTATATATTAATTGTGGAAACGAATTCAGTTTTACTGAAGACCGCTCCTTTGTTTACTGTTGGTTTATTGGAATTACAAGCTTGCATGTTTCACTTTGGTTTCCAATCATTGTTCAGGCCATTATTTTTAATTTTACCTGCTTTCATTTTGTTCAAAAGCTATCGCCAAAATTGGCCACTAAAATTTATTTACCAATAATACTTTTATTGAGTATTTTTACTTCATTAGCTTGGGATGTAAGTTACTTAATGCCCGATGTGTTTTCGCCCATTTCCATTATGGTTTTGTACTTGCTTTTTACCCATTCAAAACCATTTGGAAAGAATTGGATTTTATTGGTTTTAGCTTATTTATTGGTATTGCAAACGCATTTTGCTTTTATGCTTTTTCATTGTTTGGCATTGGCTATTATTTTGTTGCTACAAGCAATAAAATTACCTTTTTTAAAATTATTGAACAAAACAATGGTTTATTTTTTAACAGCTGCTGTTTTTATAAATATTGGATTATTTACCCTCGAAAAAAAAGCGCTAGGTGCCAATGAATTCAGCGGTGTTTCCCATGTTTTTTTAATGGGAAAATTGGTTGAAAATGGCGTGCTACTAAAATATTTAGACCAAGAATGTGCCAGTCATAACTTTGAAATTTGCGCGTATAAAAATAATTTAGCGCCACTTAATTACAGCGGAAATTTTTTATTTAGTCCCGAAAGTGCTTTTCAAAAAACAGGCGGTTGGGCCAATCCGCATAGTGAATACAAAACAATTATCAAAAATATTTTAACTACGCCTAAGTATTTATGGTTGTATACAAAAGCGGTTTTTAAAGAAACTTTTTTACTGTTTGGTCGAAATGAAATTGGCTCATCCATTCATGCATATCCCCGAGATGGTTGGGGTCCGCATCCGGCAGTTGTAAAATATTATCCCAACGAAATTTCGGTTTACGATTTAGCAAAACAAAATGCAAAAACACTAAATTTCCCTTTTAAAACCATTACAGTTCCTTATGTTTTTTTCCTCATTGGTTCATTGGTTTTAGCTATGTTTTATTTAAAAAAACAGCCATTTATTGTATTTTTTGTTTTGCTAACGCTTGTTAGCAATGCTATAATTACAGGAGGTTTAGTAGGTTTGGAAGACCGATATTGCACCCGACAAAATTGGTTAATTATATTATTAGCTTTTATTTTTATGGCCAATTATATTTACAAAAAACAAAGAACACACTTGCCCGTTTAAGTAATTAAAACAAGCTTTGTATTATTTGATTTTAAATAAACCACGGCTTTACTAACTTGCAAAAATATTTTAAACACCAAAAATGGATATAATAAAAACACCAAAGGATAGCTACACCATTATGAACGAATTGGTTTTGCCTAACGATACCAATACTTTAAACAATTTAATGGGCGGAAAGTTATTGCATTGGATGGACATTTGTGCAGCCATTGCAGCGCAAAAACACAGCGGAAAAGTGGTGGTTACTGCTTCTGTTGACAGTGTAAGTTTTAGTAAAAACATTCATTTGGGCGATGTAGTAACTTTGGAAGCTTATGTTTCTCGCTCGTTTAATACTTCTATGGAAATTCACATTTTGGTGCATGCTGAAAATATTCCAAATGGCGACCGATTTAAAAGCAATGAAGCTTATTATACTTTTGTGGCTTTAGACAGGAACGGTTCTCCGTTAAAAGTACCAGCTTTAAAGCCTGAAACTCCCGAAGAAATTAAACGATTTGATGGTGCGCTACGCAGGCGTCAACTGCGTTTGGTGTTAGCCGGGAAAATGAAACCTGACGAAGCCACTGAGTTGAAGGCATTGTTTATTACTGAATAATTTTTTTTTAGCTTATCAAAAATCTCGTTTTCATATTTGGCCTTTTTTTTAGTTTGCTTTGCAATAAAATTGCCGCAAGCCCATATACTTTTGTGCTTTCGCCAAACTTATTAGAAGCTCAAAAACACATTGCGGCTTTACGCTTAGACAAAGGAAAAGCATTTGTTGATGCTGAAAAGCAAACCAATAAAATGAACATGGCCGTTCATTTATTCGATAATTATATTGATTTTTATAGAATTCTTTGTTTGCAAAAACAGGAAGATTTTATTGCTTTTGAAAAATCAAAATCGGGTAGGATAGAAGCGCTAAAAAAAATTGACAACTCTAATCCATATAAGTTATATGCACAGTCGGAAATTCACTTGCAAAGTGCATTTTTAAAAGGAATGTTCGAAGAATATGTTGGGGCCGCCTGGGATTTTAGATCTTGTTATCAATTATTGGTTGAAAACACCCAAAAATTCCCCAATTTTATTGCCAACAAAAAAGATTTAGGCGTCATAAAAGCCATTTTAGGAACCATTCCCGATTCTTACCATTGGATAGTAAGCATTGCTGGTATGAAAGCCGATTTAAACGAAGGCTTGCAGCTAATGAAAGAATATGTAGAAAAAGCTGATGACAAAGAAATACTGATGGAGCGCAAAAATGCGCAATATTTTTACGCATTATTCAACCTTAATTTTTTAAAAAATAAAAAGGAAGCTTGGGCGCTTGCCGACAAATATACCAGCGACTATAAAACCAATTTAATGAGCGCATGTATTCGTTCATTTGCTGCCAAAGGAACCGATAATAATGAAGCTTGCCTGATTACTTTAAACGAAAAACCTACTGGCCACGAATATGTTTCGTTTCCATATTTGGAAATGATGCATGGTTCTGCGTTACTCCAACGCTTAGATTTAAATGCAGTAACCCATTTTAGGAAGTTTATAGCTACCAATAAAGACAAAAACGACAACAAGGATGCCTATTTAAAATTAAGCTGGTGTGCGTGGCTTAAAAACGATACTGCTAATTATTTATTATATAGAAATATTGCCACTAATATTTCAAAAAGTGGCGAAAAAAACAAATTTGCTTCTAGTGGTGGCAATGGCTATTTTCCTGAAAAGTCATTGTTAAAAGCTCGTTTGCTTTTTGATGGTGGATATTATGCGCAAGCAGAAGAAATATTGTCAGCAAAACCAATAACTTCCTTTAAAAAAGAACTTGAAAAAGCCGAATACTGTTACCGATTAGGACGAATTTACCACGAAAGTAATAAGCTTTCAAAAGCCATTGAATATTTTGATTTAACCATTAAAGCTAATTACAAGGAAAATGAATTTATGGCTGCAAACGCTTGTTTGCAATTGGGCTTTATTTACGTAAAACTAAATTTTAAAAAATTAGCAAAAACATATTTCGATAAAGTATTGGAATATAAAAATTACGATTACAAAAACTACTTACAGCAACAAGCCAAAGCGGCCATTGCTAAGTTATAATTACCACAAATTTGAAAGATTTTAAATCCATTAATCCATTCAGTGAAGCACACCTTTTAAGCTTTGATTTTATCAGTGATTCAATGCTTGAAAATAACTTATTACAAGCCTCAGAATCATTTAAAATATGGCGAAATACTACTTTTGCCCAAAGGGCAAAATGTGTGTTAAAGCTTTCGGATTTATTAAAGGAAAATGCCGATGAATTAGCTGAAATAGCTTGCTTAGAAATGGGCAAACTTAAAACCGAAGCAAAAGCCGAAGTTTTGAAAAGTGTTCGCCTTTGCGAATATTACGCTACCCGCAGTGCCGATATTTTACAAAGTAAATTAAGTCAGTCGGAAACAGGTGCAACGGTAGAAATAAAGTATGAACCTTTAGGAATAGTATTAGGAATTTTCCCTTGGAATTTTCCTTATTGGCAAGTATTGCGCAGCGCCATTCCAATCATTATGAGTGGCAATTGTGTGTTTATAAAACCTGCGCCAAATGTGCCTCAAAGCAGTTTGGCTTTACAGAATTTATTAAACCAATGTGGTTTTGAAAATGGCGTAATACAAACCATTTTTGCCAGCGAAAAACAAATAGAAAACTTAATAAACGATTCAAGAATAGCCGCAACTACGCTTACTGGAAGCGAAAAAGCGGGTTCAACCGTTGCAAGTTTATCGGGGAAAAACATTAAAAAATCGGTGTTAGAATTAGGTGGCAGCGATCCTTTTATTGTATTGGCTGATGCCGATTTGGAGCAAACTTTAAATGGTGCTATGCAAGCACGGTTTCAAAATAATGGACAAAGTTGTGTGTCGGCCAAACGATTCATTGTTCATCAAAATATTGCTGATGAATTTTTAAAAGGGTTGATTGAAAAAATGGAGAAATTGGTGATTGGCAACCCAATCAATGAAAATGTTGCCATTGGTCCGTTGGCACGCAAAGACTTACAAGAATTGTTAAATAGCCAAGTAAATGAAACTTTAGGTGCTGGCGCAACACTTTTATACCAAACCAAAAATATTCCTTCAACAGGATTCTTTTTTCCACCAACCATTATTGGCAATATTCCAAAAACTGCTAGGGCTTTTAGTGAAGAATTATTTGGTCCAGTAATTAGTTTTTATACATTTAACGAAACAGAAGAAGCCATGGCTTTGGCCAATGCTACCAGTTACGGATTAGGTGCCAGTATTTGGAGCAAAGACATTATGCAAGCCAAACAAATAGCCAACAATATAGAAAGCGGCATGATTTACATTAATCAAATAGTAAAAAGCGATGCGAGATTTCCTTTTGGAGGCATCAAAAAATCGGGTTTTGGCCGCGAGCTTGGTGAGTTTGGATTAAGAGAATTTTGTAATGTTAAGACTATTTGGGTGTAGAAACGTATAATGTTTTGGAAACCTTATAGATTTAACTACATATAAAATTTCAGGGGTTTTAACACAACATACAGCATCATTCTAATTAAAACGTTATTTCGTAAAAAAGGCATCCTGAACTTTCATTGCTTTTAAAAAAATTAGGGACATAAATTTGTTTGATAATTGTACCTCCTTTTACACCATTTTTTAAATAATACCAGCTGAAAGTACTGTATTGATTTGGATCTACGTGAAATTCTGCTCTGGTTTTTCCTCGAATTAATTTGGCAGTTTCAAAAGGTGATGAAACAATAATTGTATCGACAAATAATTTTTCCCAAGTAGAATCAGCTGCAAAAGTGGAAATAAAACCTAAAGGAGTTAGTTCTATTATATGCGGAAAGTTTAATTTATTTGGGTCTATATAAATTACACGCCCTCCAAATTGACATGTAATTTTTGTTGAATCAAATATACTTGGAAAAGAAACGCCAACACCAAATGTTCCATCATCATGAATGGTTTCTATTTTGAAAGTAAATTCACCATTTGCATTTGTTATAGTTTTATCTAAAAAAGTATAACGAGGACTTTTCCACCCAGATCTTCTTTCTTCCAGATACACTTCAAATCCTGAAAGAGGAACTTTTGTATAAATGTGCCTGACAACTCCTTTTAAATAACAGGCGTTATTTTCTTTTTCGCAGCCGCCCAATATTATGATAAAAATAAAGAGAATAATATTCTGGTTCGTTTTGAACAAAGTAGCAATCCAATTATGAATTAATTTTTGAGGTTTCAGTATTTATTTCAAAACAAACAGCTTTATGTTTTACGAATTTAATTTTAATTTTATAAATATTTCAACAATTTTCTTAAAATTTTCTTATTTTAAAATAGAATAGTGTTAAATAACTATCCGTATTTTTTATTCTTTTTTATTTTCCTATCATTGCGCAAAACAAACCAAAAATGAAAAAAAACATACTTTTAGGCGCTGCCTTTCTTGCTATTGCTTTTAACATTAAAGCCCAGGATGTAGAAAAAATGGAAACCAAGTTTGACTACATTCAATTGCCGTCAAAACCGCTTGACAAAAGCATAAAAAACTATGCTAGTAAAATAGTTAGTGGCGCAGATGTCATTAATAAAAAGCTTATGGACGAGTATAATTTAGCCGTTAAACAAGCCGATGAAGATTATCAAAAAGAATTGCTTACTTATTCTGCTAGATTAAAAGAAGCTAACGATTCATATTTAAAAGAAAAAGAATTGTACGATAAAAAGTCAATGTTAAAAAAATTAGCAGAAAGAGAATTAGGAGAAGAAGGAAAACCTGTTAAACGCCTACCAAACACACCTTATAAAAACACACCTTCTAAACCTCAGTTAGCTAAAGTGTTTAACACAGAACAATTAGCAAGCACTTATTTAAAATTAGAAGGTTTTAAACCGGGCACTGCAAATGCAGTAAATATTATTGCTCAATTAGGCGATTTAAGTTCATTGGTACCTGAAATGAAGGTAAGTGAAATGACCAATTATAGTAACGGAAAATCAACTCCCTATAAATCTTATACTTATCAAATTAAATACAAACGTTTAATTACATTAATTGTAGAAACAACTCAAGGTGTGATTTTAAGTGAAGTGCCAGAAGAAATAAACAAAGAACTTACTTTTAAATCACCAGGTGAATTCAAAAGCGAATATGAATTAAACAATTGGTGGTCGAATAACAAAGTAAGAGTTACAGAAATGTTAGAAAACGAAACAGTAGAAAATAATTTAAGCATTATTCAAAAGATTTTAAATGATAATTATGCTTTTAAAAAGGTTAATTATTTGGCAGATATATATTTGGTAAAAGATAAAAAAGTAGATTATACTGATTATCAAAATGCTTATTTAGCAGTAATAGAAGGCTATAATTCATTAACAGACGACTACGAAAAAGTAGCAGCAAAAGCTAAAATAGGTGAAGCAATTGCCATTTGGGAAAAAGCACTATTAGAATCGGATGTAGAAAACAAAAAAGCAAGAATAGATGAAGAGGTTACTTTTGTTACATATTTAAATTTGATAGAAGCTTATGTTTTTGTGGATGATTTTTCAAAAGCAAAATCTTTAACTGCTAAATTAACTACTTTTGATATTCCAAGAAAAGTTAAAAAAAGAATGGAAGAATTAACTGTTTTTGCTAAAGCACAAAGCGAACGTTATAAAGGTTTTTACGGCAAATAAATTTTATTTGCTAATTATATTAAACAAAAAAGAGGACTAAATTTAGTCCTCTTTTTTTGTTTATAGCGGTTTTAAATTAATTTTTTCTTGCAATTACTTTGATGGCTTTTTCTACAATTGCGTTAGCAGTTAAGCCATATTTTTCCATTAATTGATCTGGAGTTCCGCTTTCGCCAAAACTATCGTTTACGGCTACCATTTCTAGTGGAGTTGGGTTGTTTATTGCCAATAGTTGGCAAATACTATCGCCTAAACCACCATTCATTTGGTGTTCTTCGGCAGTAACAGCGCAACCAGTTTTAGCAACGCTCGCTAATATTGCAGCAGCATCTAAAGGTTTAATGGTATGAATATTTATGATTTCTGCATTGATACCTTTTTCGGCTAAAATATGACCAGCTTCTATGGCTTTCCAAACCAAATGACCGGTTGCAAAAATACTTACATCTGCACCTTCATTTAACATAATGGCTTTTCCAATTTCAAATTTTTGGTCAACAGGGGTAAAGTTAGGAACAGCCGGACGACCAAAACGCAAGTAAACCGGGCCTTCATAATCGGCAATGGCAATGGTTGCTGCTTTGGTTTGGTTAAAATCACAAGGGTTTATTACCACCATATTTGGAAGCATTTTCATTAAACCAATATCTTCCAATATTTGATGAGTTGCGCCATCTTCGCCTAAAGTTAAACCCGCGTGAGATGCACAAATTTTTACATTTTTGTTTGAATACGCTACCGACTGACGAATTTGATCGTAAACTCTTCCAGTTGAAAAATTAGCAAATGTTCCTGTAAAAGGAATATGGCCGCCTATAGTTAAACCTGCAGCTACGCTTATCATATTTGCTTCCGCAATTCCCATTTGAAAAAACCTATTTGGATAATCTTTGATAAAAGCATCCATTTTTAAAGACCCAATTAAGTCGGCACAAAGCGCAACTACGCGTTCATTTTTTTTGCCAAGTTCGTGTAATCCTTCGCCAAATCCGCTTCTGGTATCTTTAGTGTTTTGAATTTCAAATGTTTTCATTTTGTATGATTGTTGAGATGAGATTGTATTAATTGCTTCGCAAAATAAACATTGCGAAGCTAAAAACTACCATATTTATTTGCCACTATTATTCACAAAAAAACTGCTCCAATTACGAAGCAGTTTTTTTATTAAAAATTTTATTAAAAATTTAGTTTTGGCAAATCAAAACAACCTTAGTTGAGCCAGTAGCATCGGCTGAAATAGCAGTAAATTTAGCCAATCCTTTAACGCCAGCAGCAGTTTGAAATGCATAAACAGATCCAACAGCTAATGAAGTTATTTTATCGGTTGTGCCAGTTGTAAAGTTTAATGCAGCAAATGTATCGTCAACTTTTGTTGTGTTTTTAATATTATCAAACTCAGTAGAAGTTACTGTACTTGCTAAAAATTTAGTTTTGTTTTGAACACCCCACATATTAATTTCTGAGTTCCAAATTATTTTTGCACCATCTGCATTACTTGGTGCTGCAAATGCGTTTTTATCTGTAGTTCCGTAATAATACACAAAATCAATTTTGTCAGAATTTGCTTTAGCAGTTCCAGCAGTTCCGGCTGTATAAGTTGCAAAATTATCTGCTAATCCTACAAATTTGTAAGGAATAGTGGTATTAGTTTGAGCACCTAATTCTATTTCATTAGAAGCTAAAATGGTGTGGTCAACTTTTACATTATATGTTAATTCAGCAGTTTTAATTAAACCTTTGTTGTCTTTTACATTAATAATAAATGTAACAGTTTTTCCAAAAGCAATTTTTAATGCGCTTACAATAAAATCAACAGGTACGCTTTCTGTAAAACCATCTTTTTGTGTAGCATCTACAACGTCATAAGTACCAGGAGCAATAATCACTCCGTCAACTTTAATATCAGTTTTTATTGCATCAATAGTAGTTCCCGATGATGGTGTTACTTTAAGTGTCATCCAAGTAGAAGTGAAAAAATTGGTAGTATCTACAATTCCAGTACCTGTACTGTCTGTAAGTGATACTGTAGGTCCGCTAGGAATAGTAGTAGTTTCGTCTTTACTACATGATGTAAAGGTAAATGAGATTGCAAAAGCAGCAATAGCAATTGATTGAATGGTTTTTTTCATAGACTTTGTTTTTAATTGTTTTTAAGAAATTCAAATGTATTAAATAAAAAGTGAAATAAAATATTTACACGATGAAATAATTGTTAAAAAATCAAAATTTGTGTAACAAAACGAGTCAAGAAAAGTAACAAATTACTAGTTCAATGTAATGTTGGTAGCTTGTCCCGAGTTTATTTTAAATTCTCTTATAAATGTATTATTGCTTCTGGTAGCACCTTTTCCTCTATATATTAATTTGTAGTCGCCAGGTTGAATAATTACATTATGTTTTTGAATATCGACCGGAAGTTTATGGACCCAAATTAATTCGCCTCTAATAACCTGGTAAATATCGGCATAAAAGTTTTGGATTGGATAGTTAATATTTAATTTTCCTGGCTGTGGAATTTGAATAGTAGTAACCATATTTTGATCAACTGCAGCATCTTTAAAAAACATACGAGGTAACGTTAACACTTCTAAATCGTATTTACCTACCAAATATTTTTCTTTGATATTTGCATTTTGAACATGCAGTGTTTTGTTCTGATTACTTGGTCTTACTATAAACTTTAAGTTTTCGTAATTAGTAAACCCGTCAATTCTTACCAATAGTTCACCTTGTGCAGCATCTACGCCTATAATAGTGTGCTTTCCTGCGGTTACACTTATATTGTCTTTAATAATTGGCGGAATAGTATGAACCACCATTTTATATTTGTATAATGGGTCTAATAAAATGGTATCAGGATTTCCTTTTTCATTAATGGTGTGCATGTAATTATAAACCATTTGATTGCGTTCCGTTTCATAAAAAGTCATGTTTACATTACTTTCAGTTGGTTTGCTATAAATATCTAATAAATTAACCTGAGCAGTAGTATTATTCAATGCTTGCGAAACTACCATGTTTAACACGGTATTGAATTGTTCTTCGGTATTTGCATCGTAATAGCGGCCCACACATTCAAATGCTTTTTGGAAATCTGCAGTGCTGCCAAGTCCAATAATAAAAGGTTTTAAAACCACTCCTTTGCTTTGCAATGCTTCCGAAATAGCACAAGGATCGCCTTGGCATTCTTCAATTCCATCGGTAATTAAAATGATTACATTTCTGGTATTTGGCTCTAACGGAAAATCGTAAGCAGCTTGCTGCAATGAATAGGCTATTAAAGTAGTTCCTTTTGGCGAAATAGACTGAATGCGTTTCTTAATATCAGCATGATTATTTAATCTAAAAGGAACTTCTAAACGCGTGTCTTTGCAATCACGTTTTGCCGGTGGCGATGTGTGTCCGTAAACGCGTAAAGCTAATTCTACGTTTTTTGCTCCTTGTAAACTATCTACAATATTTGACAGCAAACGTTTGGCAATATTTATCCTTGTATCACGCTCCATGCGGGCAAACATGCTTCCACTTGCATCTAATAAAAACAAAATTCTGGTTTTTGCTGGTCTATAAATTTGTTGCGCAGCAATAAAATTATTAGCCGTATTTAATAAAAAAACAGCAACTAATAATAGCAGCCATTTTTTATTAAAATTGTTTTTATTAGAATATTTCAAATTATTTTTATTAAATAACGTTTAAATTTATAATTTAGTAATCGCCTAATGTTTCAGGTAATTGACTTAAAGCATTTGCTAGTTCAGCATCATTTGGCGAAACACCGTGCCATTTATGAC
>Ga0075464_10000822_pt1 | contig 13800 bp, 13 predicted proteins | sample DEB19_08_DNA_5_FD_75068 | JGI IMG/M metagenome (GOLD analysis project Ga0075464, IMG submission 75068) | Aqueous microbial communities from the Delaware River and Bay under freshwater to marine salinity gradient to study organic matter... | ecosystem: Environmental > Aquatic > Marine > Coastal ...
CAGTTTGTTAGAGACGCCGAACAAACGCAGGCGGTTGGTGTGCAGCAAGGTCAGGTCGATGTCGCTGTGCGTCACGCCATCGACATAACCGACCATGGCGAGTCGGCCTTCAAAAGCCATGCAGCGCATGGATTCTGCAAACACCGTGCCGCCCACCGTGTTGATGACCAAGTCAGCGCCGTGGCCGTCGGTGACTTCCATCACACGTGCCGCGAAGTCTGGCGCGCGGGTGCACAGACCAACGTCAAGACCCATGGCTTTCATGCGCTCTAGCTTGTCTGCAGAGCCGGATGTGCCGATGACTTTGGCGCCCAAAGCCTTGGCCATTTGCACTGCGGCAACGCCGACACCCGAGGAGACGCCGGTGATCAGCAACCACTCATCGGCCTTCAATTGGCCTTGCAACACCAGCATGTCGTAGACGACATGAAAGGTCAGGGGAATGCTGGCGGCTTCTTCCCAGCTGAGGCGCTCCGGCATCGGCATGGCTTCTGCTGCATCGATCAATGCGTACTCAGCAAAAGAACCGGCCATGCGGCCCATGATGCGGTCGCCCACTGCAAAGTGGGTGACCTCTGCGCCGGTTTTGACAACCTCACCCGCGGCTTCCATACCGACGGCTTTGGCTGCACCCGGCTTGTGTAAACCGCCCTTTAAAAACTCGCCGCGATTGAGCCCAGCGGCGCGCACGCGCACCAGCAACTGGGTCGGTCCGGGGTCTGGCACCGGCGTGTCGCGCAGTTCCAGCGTGGTCTCTGCGCCTTGCGCCAGTTCAGGGGTTTTGAGCCAATACGATTTCATATGCTTAGCGGCCTTTGAAAACTGGTTTGCGTTTTTCCATGAAGGCTTTGCGACCTTCTGCGTAGTCTGTACTTTCAAAGCATTGGCGTATCTGTTCTTTGCAAAGCGCCATGTCGAGATCAGACGAAGGCTTGAGAATTTCGGCCATGATGGCCTTGCCGGCTTGCACCGTGATGGGCGCGTTCTCGGCCATCGCACCGGTGTATTGCGCGAGCAGTGCTGCGAGTTCTGTTGGCTCGGCCAAGCGTGTGACCAAGCCCAGCGCTTTGGCTTCGGTGGCGTCAATGCGGCGGGCGGTGAAGAACAGGTCTTTGGCCGCGCCAACGCCGATCAAATTGACCAAGTTTTTAAGCGCCGAGTAGCGGTAGCCCAAGCCTAAGCGCGCTGCGGGTATTGAGAAAACCGAGTCGGTTGAGGCCAGACGGATGTCGCAGCTGATGGCGACATTGACGCCGCCGCCAATGCAGTAGCCGCGGATCAGGGCCAGCGTTGGTTTGCGGCAGTTGTAAATACTCATCAGCGATGCTTCGGCCATCGCTTCGTAATATTTGACGGCTTCTTTGGCGGCACGCATATCTTCAAACTGCGTGATGTCAGCGCCGGAGACAAAGGCTTTTTCGCCGGCGCCAGAAAACACTACCATGCGAATGGCGTCATCCAGTTCGGCTTGTCCCAGCAGCGGCGGCACGGCCTCCCACATGTCGACCGACAAGGCGTTGTGGCGCGCAGGGTTGTTGAAACGGATGTGCAGAGTGCTGGCTTCAGTCCAGACTTCGACACGGTCGGTCGTGGATGTGTAGGGTGTGCTTGAGGTGCTTGGCAAGGTGAAACTCCAGAGTGAATTTGATTTATTAAAAAGGACGGGCGACAGGTGTCGCTGTGCTGGAAGATCTCAGAAGATTTCAGCGGCTTTCATTCTGGCCAAGTCGGCTTCAACATAGCCCAGCTCGCCGAGTAGTTCGGCCGTGTGTTCGCCGCGTCGCGGTGCTGCGCGGACGATGTCGCTAGGCGTGCGTTCCAGCTGCATCGGCTGGCCGACATGCCGTTGAGCGCCAAGCCGATTAGAGACCACCTCCTTGACCATTTTCAGGTGGTCGATTTGCGGCAATTCGAACACTTCTTGCATGTTGCTGATCAGGCCGCAGGCGACGCCGCCGTCATTGAATTGTGCGATCCAGTGGGCGCGGTCGTGGCTGGCTAGGCGCTGATTGATTTCAGCGTTGAGGCTCTCGCGGTTGACGGAACGGCTGGGTTTGTCGTGGTAACGCTCGTCGGTCATCCACTCCGGTGCACCCAAAATATGGCAGAAGCGTTCCCATATTTTTGAGCCGAAGACAGCGATGTTCATGAAGCCGTCGCGGGCTTGGTAGACCCCGGTTGGGATGCTGGTCGGGTGCGCGTTGCCGGACTGACCTGCAATCTCGCCGTCGATCAACCAGCGCGCGGTTTGGAAATCCATCATGTAGACCATCGACTCCAGCAGCGAGGTGTGCACCCACTGACCTTTGCCCGATTCGTTGCGCTCCAGCAGTGCTACCAAAATGCCTTGCGCCGCAAAGATGCCGGCGCACAAATCGGCGATCGGCAGACCTACCCGGACAGGGCCTTGGCCGGGTAGGCCGGTGACCGACATCAACCCGCCCATGCCTTGCACGATTTGGTCAAAGCCCGGTCGCTTGGCGTAGGGGCCGGACTGACCAAAGCCGGAGATGCTGGCGTAAACCAGACGCGGCTGGTCTTTGGCCAAGGTCTCGTAATCAATGCCCAGGCGAAACTTGACGTCGGGCCTGAAGTTCTCCACCACCACGTCGGCCGTGGCGATCAATTTTTTGAGAATCGCGATGCCCTCTGGCTCTTTCAGGTTCAGCGTGATGGAGCGTTTGTTGCGGTGGGTGAATTGGTAGTCAGAGCCGTCTTGGCCGCCCAAGGTGTCGTCGCCGCGCATGTGCTCTGGCATTTGCACCTGAATCACGTCAGCGCCCCAGTCGGCCAGTTGGCGGCAGGCGGTCGGACCGGCGCGCACCTGCGTCAGGTCAATCACGCGAAAGCTTTTCAGTGCGGCGGAGGCGGGCATATGGGGCATCAGGGACTCTTTGGGTTGGCGAAAAGAAGCCCTAGTATGGGTTGAAGCGCATCAAAGTGTCAACACTTTCGGTCTAAGTGTTTACCTTTGATCGTGATTTGGATGCACCAAGGTAAACTCAATCGCGCTGTAGAAAACACAGCGATGCCATCGCCAAAACTAAAGCGCAGCCCGATTCAACCAGAGAAAGCCGTATGACTGAACGAGGCCCACTGAAGCCCGAGAACGGCTTGCCCAGCGCCATTGCCGAGGCCATCAAGCGGCTGATTTTCACAGGCGAACTCAAGCCCGGCGAGCGCCTGAACGAAGCCGCTTTGGCGCTGCGCATGGGCACCAGCCGCGGGCCAATCCGTGAAGCCATCCGCACGCTGGCCGGCTCGGGCATGGTCACCGCTGTCGTCAACAAAGGTGTTTATGTGCGGCAGATATCGGTGCGTGAAATGCTGGAGATTTACGACCTGCGGGCCCTTATCTTTGGCTTTGCTGCGCAACGGGCCGTCGAGAATCTGACCGATGAACACCGAGCCCGCTTTGAAGTGCTGTTGGCTGGCATGGACGTCGCCTGCGAGAAAGGCGACAGCACCCATTACTACGAGCTGAACCTAGCGTTTCATGCGCTGGTGCTGGACTTGTCGAATAACCAGCGGGCGCATCAGGCTTACAACGATTACGTCAATGAGTTGCATTTGTTTCGGCGCCGTTTCTTCAACGCACCCGGCAACATGCGGCACTCCAATCAAGAGCACCGCCTGCTGTACGAGGCGATTGCCAGTGGCAACAGCAGCAAAGCCAAGACCACCGCCGAGCGCCACGTGTTGTCGGGCCGTCATCGTTTGTTGTCGACGCTGGACAGTGCCAACGCTTGAACTAGCGCTTGATGCCTGAGGCATGATTCAGGGCATGACCTCATGGATCGACACCCACTGCCACCTAGACGCGCCTGAGTTCAGCGCTGATGTGCTGGCCGTGCGCGAACGCGCGCGGCAGGCGGGCGTTCGCCTCTGCGTGATTCCAGCGGTTGCCGCCGCGCATTTCGAGCACGTTCGGAGCTTGGCGCATACCGGTGGTGACGGCTACGCGCTGGGCATTCATCCGCTGTTTGTTGGGCGAGCAGCTGATGCTGATTTGGCCCAGCTGGATGCTGCGCTGCTGCGCCACCGAGATGATCCGCGCTTATTGGCGGTGGGGGAAATCGGGCTTGATTTTTTTGTCCCTGAACTCAAACTGAGTCCGCTGCATGAGCGGCAAGAATTCTTTTACCGTGAGCAGCTCAAGCTCGCGCGCCAGCATGGCCTGCCAGTGATCTTGCATGTGCGGCGCTCAGCAGACAGGTTGCTGAAGTATTTGCGCGAGCTGGCGCCGCCTGAGGGTTGGCGCGGCATTGCGCACGCCTTCAATGGCAGTCAGCAGCAGGCCGAGGCCTTCATCGGATTGGGCCTGAAGCTGGGCTTTGGCGGTGCGCTTACTTTTGACACAGCGCGGCAAATTCGCCAGCTGGCCGCCAACTTGCCGCTGGACGCGCTGGTGCTGGAAACCGACGCGCCCGACATGCCGCCGCACTGGCTTTATCAAACGGCCCGAGCGCGTGCGGACGGTGGGGCGCAAGGGCGCAACGAGCCCGCCGAGCTGCCGCGCATTGCACAGGTGCTGGCCGAGTTGCGCGGCATCAGCGCGGACGAATTGGCGCTGGCCAGCACGGCGAATGCGCTGGTGGCCTTGCCGGGGTTGAAGGGATTGCTGGCGTGAACGCAGAGAAGAAAGGTGAGCAGAACGACAAACGCCTGACAGGCTTGCCGCCCTTGCTGTCAGCAAGCACACGCTTGCTGGTGCTGGGCAGCTTTCCGGGCGCTGTCTCGCTGGCCACGCAGCGTTACTATGGGCATCCGCAAAATCACTTTTGGAAAATTTTGCGAGTTCTGTGGGCCGACCACCCAGCCGCCGTGGCTGCTGGCGACTATGCCGCGTCAACCCGCTGGATGTTGGACAAGGGCCTTGGCTTGTGGGACGTCTATGCCGCCTGCGATCGCGAAGGCAGCTTGGACAGCGCGATCCGCCATGCGCAGGTCAACGACTTGGCCAGCCTGCGGCTGCGTTGCCCCCAGTTGCAAGCCATCGCGCACAATGGCGGCGAAAGTTTCAAACACGCCAAACACAGCGCGACGCTGGGCTTGCCGATTGACCGGCTGCCTTCCACCAGCGCTGCCAACGCCAGCTGGTCGTTCGAGCGCAAGCTCGCCGCCTGGCAGGACGTCTTCAAAAAACATGGATTGATTTAATGGCTCGTAAGACCGTTTCCCCTAGCGACGCTGCCTCCGAGGCCGGCGCAAGCTCCAGTCAGCTGCCAGAAGTGAACTTTTCTGACTACGGCGACATCCGCTTTTTGCATCTCGGAACCGAGTGGGTACAGGGCTCGATGTTGATCGACGCACCCTTTGATATTCAGCTCGAATACGTCCAGCGCATGATGGTCTGGTTGTTGTTCGTTGAGCCGCAGACAGTGCCGACTTTGCACAGCATGCAGCTCGGTTTGGGGTCGGCTGCGTTGACCAAGTTTTGCTACAAAAAACTGCGCACCAAAACCACCGCCGTCGAGATCAATCCGCAGGTCATTTCTGCTTGCCGTTTGTGGTTCAAACTGCCGCCCGAAGACGCCCGTTTGCAAGTCTTGCTGGCCGACGCTGGGCGTGAGATTAAAAAGGACGTTCACCTCAGTACCGTTGATGCGCTGCAGGTTGATTTGTACGACCATGAGGCTGCCGCGCCGGTGTTGGACAGTGCCGCTTTCTATGCGGATTGCCGGCGCTTGTTGACCGACGACGGCGTGATGACGGTCAACTTGTTTGGCCGCGACGGCAGTTTCGAAAGCTCGATGGACAAGATCGCCGATGCGTTTGGCGCCGAGGCCGTCTGGGCTTTCCGGCCGACCCGCGAAGGCAACACCGTGGTTGCGGCCCAGCGCCTACCGAGCCGACCTGCTCGAGAGTTGCTGCTACAGCGCGCCGAGCTGGTGGAGTCTCGCTGGGGTTTACCCGCACGCAAGTGGTTGCGCCTCTTCAAGCCCTTGATTTGATTGATTTTTGCCATCCTTGAAGCGTCTCGTTTTGTAGGTGGAAGCCACATCGAAACGTTAATTTATTGACTGCACAATCCAGCAGTTCTATTAATTTCTCAAGGAGACAATCCGTGAATATCAAAAGTCAAAAAGACTTTTTTGCCGGACTCATGTTCATGGGTGTCGGTGTGGCTTTCGCGTTGGGTGCGACCAACTACTCAGTCGGCACTGGCGCTCGCATGGGGCCTGGCTACTTTCCGCTAATGCTGGGTGTGCTGCTTTCTGTGTTGGGAGCCGCCATCATCTTCGGCGCTCTGGTTGCTAAACGCACAGATGGCGACAAGATCGGCAAGTGGGCTTTTAAGCCGCTGTTCTTCATCATCGCCGCCAACCTGATTTTTGGTGTGTGCTTGGGCGGCTTGCCATCTGTTGGCATTCCTGCGATGGGCATGATGTTCGGCATTTACGTGCTGACCTTTGTGGCCAGCCTAGCTGAAAAAGGCATGAGGATCAAACCGACCTTCATCCTTGCCACTGCCTTGGCCTTGATCAGTTATGTGGCCTTCGTCAAGGTCCTCAAGTTGCAGTTCCCGGTGTGGCCTGCTTTCATCACCGGCTAAGGAGCTAAAAAATGGATCTGATTGCGAATCTTTCGCTGGGTTTCAGTGTGGCGTTCACGCCCATTAACCTGCTGTACGCCTTCATCGGCTGTGTTTTGGGGACGCTGATTGGCGTGCTCCCAGGCATCGGCCCTGTGGCCACCATCGCCATGCTGTTGCCAGCCACTTACGCGCTGCCACCTGTGTCGGCACTCATCATGCTGGCCGGTATTTATTACGGCGCCCAGTACGGTGGTTCCACGACGGCCATTTTGGTCAACCTGCCGGGTGAATCTTCATCGGTGGTGACCTGTATTGACGGTTACCAAATGGCCCGAAAAGGTCGAGCCGGGCCCGCCTTGGCGGCAGCAGGGATGGGTTCCTTCTTTGCGGGTTGCGTTGGCACGCTGATTCTGGCTGCCTTTGCACCGCCCTTGACTGAACTGGCGTTCAAATTCGGCCCTGCCGAATACTTCGCCCTGATGGTGCTCGGTTTGATCGGCGCTGTGGTGCTGGCCTCCGGCTCTTTGCTCAAAGCGATTGCGATGATCGTGCTGGGTCTGCTGATGGGTTTGGTCGGTACCGACGTGAACTCCGGTGTGGCACGTTTCAGTTTCGATATTCCTGAACTCACCGACGGCATCGGTTTCGTGGTGATCGCCATGGGCGTGTTTGGTTACGGCGAAATCATCAGCAACTTGGCCCAGCCAGAAGATGACCGGGAAGTGTTCACGGCCAAAGTCACCGGCTTGTTCCCGACCAAGGAAGACTTCAAGAACATGGCCCCGGCTATGTTGCGCGGAACTTTCTTGGGCTCTGCGCTTGGTATCTTGCCAGGCGGTGGTGCGCTGCTGGCCGCTTTTGCAGCATACGCGCTGGAAAAGAAAATCAAGATGAAGCCGGGCGAAGTGCCATTCGGTCAAGGCAACATCCGTGGTGTCGCTGGCCCTGAGTCTGCTAACAACGCTGGCGCACAAACCTCCTTCATTCCGTTGTTGACGCTGGGCATTCCACCCAATGCCGTGATGGCCTTGATGGTCGGTGCAATGACGATTCACAACATCCAGCCAGGTCCGCAGGTCATGACCAGCAACCCTGAACTGTTCTGGGGCTTGATTGCGTCGATGTGGATTGGGAATGCCATGCTGATCATCTTGAACCTGCCCTTGATCGGCATGTGGATCAAGCTGTTGACGGTGCCTTACCGCTACCTGTTCCCGTCCATCGTGCTGTTCTGCGCGATCGGCGTGTACTCGACCAACAACAACACGTTTGACGTGTGGACAGTCGGTATTTTCGGCGTGATCGGTTATCTCTTCGTCAAACTGGGCGCTGAACCTGCACCTTTGTTGCTCGGTTTCATTCTGGGCCCCATGATGGAAGAAAACCTGCGCCGTGCGCTGCTGCTGTCACGCGGTGACTGGAGCGTGTTTGTGACGCGTCCTTTGTCAGCTGGTTTGCTGGCTGCTGGTCTGTTGTTGTTGTGTATCGTGCTCTTGCCATCGATCAAGAACAAGCGTGAAGAGGCTTTCGTCGAAGATTGACGAGCACCGCTTTAATCTTAAAAACGGCGTCTTCGGACGCCGTTTTTTTTGACCATGAACAACTGTTTTCCAGCCTCGCCACGGAGCGAGGTAGGTTTCCGTCTAGTCCTTATGAAAAATCGCTGCACAATCAACTGATGAAAAGCACACTTAACTTTATTTGTTGGGGCTTGGCGATAGCCGGTATGGCTGCCATGTCGATCGTTCCAGCTGCGGCTCAACCGTCTACAGCGACAACTGCCACGTACCCGGTGCGGCCGATACGCATGGTGGTGCCTTTTCCGGCAGGCGGCGCGACCGACATTCTGGCGCGCGCCTTGTCCCAAAAGCTGGGTGAAAAATTAGGCCAATCGGTGGTTGTTGACAACCGTCCTGGTGCAGGTGGGACGATTGGTGCAGACGCGGCGTCGAAAGCGGCACCCGACGGCTACACCTTGCTGCTCTCAACGTCCAGCACGCACAGCATCGGCCCGGCCATCAATCCCAAAATTCCGTACAACGCGGAAAACGACTTTACGCCGATTGGCTATGTCGCCACTTCACCGAATGTGGTGCTAGTGCCGCTGTCGTCGCCCGCCAAGACCATGCGCGAGTTCATTGATTACGCGCGTAAGAATCCGGGCAAGCTGAATTACGCGTCGAGTGGCAACGGCACCATCATCAACTTGACGACGGAGTACTTCAAGGCCGAGTCGGGTACGTTCATTTTGCATATTCCCTACCGCGGAACGGCGCTTTCTATTCCTGATTTGATCAGTGGCAAGCTGGATCTGTTGATCGATTCACTGGTCACCGGGTTGCCGCACGTCAAGGACGGTAAGCTGCGGGCACTGGCTGTGACCAGCCTGCGGCCGACGGCATTGGCACCCGGTATGCCGACGGTCGCCGAGTCGCTACCCGGGTTTGACTCGGTCACTTGGTTTGGCGTCTATGGCCCGAAAGGCATGCCTGCCGATCTCGCGCTCAAAATCAATGCGGCGCTTAACGCTGCCTTGCGCGAAGCAGAGGTGAAGGAGCGCTTTGCACGGCTCGGTGCCGAGCCAACCGGCGGCACGCCACAGGCCTTTGCGGCGATGGTCAAGACCGATGCTGCTAAGTGGAAAAAAATCATTTCCGAGAGAAAAATCACACCGGATTGACGTAACTTCTTCCACTTGGCCTGCGTTTTGCATGGCTGCTGAGTCCTAAGCCTTCCTCTATTTTTTGAACCTCCAAGTCACGCCATGAACTTCAACTTCGACAATCCTTACACTTCCACGCGGATTCCTTTGTTCGCTCGAAATGTCGTTTCGACCTCGCATCCGCTGGCGGCTCAAGCCGGTCTGCGCATGATGTTTAAGGGCGGCAATGCGGTGGATGCCGCGATTGCTGCTGCTGCCGCCATGACCATCGTTGAGCCGGTCAGCAACGGCTTGGGCAGTGATTCTTTTTGTATTTTGTGGGACGGCAAGGAACTGCACGGTCTGAACGCTTCTGGCCGCGCGCCCGAGGCTTGGACCCCCGATTACTTCAAGCGCAAATACGGCGACAACACCAACACACCACCGAAGCGCGGCATGGATTCGGTGACTGTGCCGGGGGCCGTGTCCAGTTGGGTCAGCATGAGTGAGCGTTTCGGCAAGCTGCCGTTTGCCGATTTGATGGAGCCTGCCATCGAGATTGCCGAGCGTGGTTACCTGCTGCCGCCTGTGGTGCAGCAAAAGTGGGCAGCAGCTACTGGTGAGTTGCAAGGCATGCCAGGTTTTGCGCAGTCGTTTTTGCCTTGGGGTCGTGCGCCGCAGGTTGGCGAGTTGTTCCAGTTCAAGGCCGCGGCCAAGGCCTTGCGAGCCATCGGCGCTAGCAAGGGGCAGGCGTATTACGGCGGTGAAATCGCCCACGCGCTGGAGAAGTTCTCCAAACAAAACGGCGGCAGCCTGACGGTGAAAGACTTCGCCAACTACAAGCCCGAGTGGGTCAAGCCGATTGGCAAGGATTACCGCGGCTACACGCTGCATGAAATTCCACCCAACGGCCAAGGCATTGCCGCGCTGATCGCGCTTGGCATTCTGGACAAATTTGATGTTGCCAGCTTGCCGGTCGACGGCGCGGATTCGCAGCATTTGCAGATCGAAGCGATGAAGCTGGCCTTTGCCGACGTTTATAAATACGTCGCCGAGCCGTCGTCGATGGATGTGACGGTTGATCAGATGCTGGACGATGCTTATCTGGCCAGTCGCGCCAAGCTCATCGACATGAAAAAAGCACAAGACTTTGGCGCGGGCAACCCAGTCAAAGGCGGCACGATTTACCTCACGGCCGCTGACGAAAACGGCATGATGGTCAGCTTTATTCAGAGCAATTACATGGGCTTTGGATCTGGTTGTGTTGAGCCTGAGTTTGGTGTCAGTCTGCAAAACCGTGGTCACGGCTTCAGCTTGGATGCGGGTATCAATCAGGTTGCGCCCGGCAAGCGGCCATTTCACACCATCATTCCGGCGTTCCTGACCAAAGACGGCCAGCCTGTCATGAGCTATGGCGTGATGGGCGCGAACATGCAGCCGCAAGGCCACATGCAAACGCTGGTGCGCATGCTCGACTACGGACAAAACCCGCAAGCCGCCTGCGATGCGCCGCGTTGGCGCTACAACGCCGGCTTAGAGATCAACGTCGAGGCGGCCATGAATGCGGACACTGTGCAGACGCTTTCAGAGCGTGGACACCGCACGGAAGTCATCAACGACTCGTACCAAGACTTTGGCGCGGGTCAGTTCATCTGGCGCGCGGGTGACCCGAAAGTCGAAGGCTATGTGGTTGCCAGTGATCCACGGCGCGATGGTCAAGCGGTCGGTTTTTAATTGACTGACAAACGCGTGTCGGTGGGTTTAGCGCTGGCGATGGTCGGCGCCATCGCCTTCAGCGGCAAGGCCATCATCGTCAAGCTGGCTTACCGGCATGGGGTCGATCCCGTCACACTCATCATGCTGCGGATGTTGTTTGCGTTGCCGATTTTTCTCATCATGGCGTGGTGGGCGAGCCGGGGCAAACCGTCCTTGACGCGCAAAGACTGGTTGGGTGTTGTGGGGCTGGGCTTTACCGGCTATTACCTGTCGAGTTTTCTCGATTTTGCGGGCCTGCAGTACATCAGCGCATCGCTAGAGCGATTGATTCTCTACCTCAACCCGACGCTGGTGCTCTTGCTCAGTTTGCTGTTTTACCGCCAACGCATCTCCTTGCGCCAGATGATTGGCATGGCCATCAGTTACGCCGGTGTGGTGCTTGTCTTCGGCCACGAAATAACCGCCCAAGGAACCCATGCAGCATGGGGCGCACTGCTGGTATTTTTAAGCGCGACCACTTATGCGCTGTATTTGGTTTACAGCGGCGAGATCGTGCGGCGCTTGGGCTCTATCCGGCTGGTCGGCTTAGCGAGCACGGTGGCTTGTTTGTGCTGCATCTTGCAGTTTGTGCTGCTGCGACCCTTGACGCTGGAACACGTCGCCCCCGAGGTGATGTGGTTGTCGCTGATCAACGCCACGGTCTGCACGGTGGCACCGGTGCTGATGATCATGATGGCGATCGAGCGCATTGGTGCCAGCATGACGGCGCAGACCGGCATGGTCGGGCCGATCTCGACTATCCTGATGGGAGTGCTGATATTGGGCGAGCCTTTCACCGTTTGGGTGGCGGCCGGGACCGTGCTGGTGTTGGCCGGCATTTATGTTTTCACGCGGAGTCCGCGGCCAGTCGCATGAGGGCTTGGCCGTGGCGCAACAATTGATCTTTTAATTTCAACAACGACAAAAGGACGCAACATGGATTTAGGTATCAACGGTAAATGGGCGCTGGTCTGCGGTGCCAGCAAAGGCTTGGGTTTTGGCTGTGCAGAGGCGCTGGTGCGCGAAGGCGTGCATGTGTTGATCGTGGCCCGTGGCACTGAGGCTTTGCAAACAGCATCCGCCACCTTGCTGGCCGATGCGGCTCGCCCCGCTGGCACCAAAGTGCTGCACGTGGCGGCTGACATCACCACCCCCGAAGGCCGGGCGGCAGTGTTTGCTGTGCGCAAAGACTTCGACATCGTCATCACCAACGCAGGCGGTCCACCACCGGGCGATTTCCGTGACTGGGAACGCGACACCTGGATCAAGGCGCTAGACGCCAACATGCTGACGCCGATTGAGCTGATCAAAGCGACGGTGGACGGCATGGCCGAACGTGGCTTTGGCCGCATCATCAACATCACCTCAGGCGCGGTCAAGGCACCGATTGATATTCTGGGTTTGAGCAACGGTGCACGCAGCGGTTTGACTGGTTTTGTGGCGGGCGTAGCACGCAGCAAAATTGCAGGTCAGGGTGTGACTATCAACTCTTTGCTGCCCGGCGCTTTTGACACCGATCGTCTGAAAGTCACTATGGCTGGTGCCGCTCAAAAGACCGGCCAAACGGTTGAGGTCTTGGCCGACGCCCGGCGCAAAACTATTCCAGCGAAACGCTTCGGCACGCCTCAAGAGTTTGGCGCTATCTGCGCATTTTTGTGCAGCCAGCATGCGTCTTACATCACTGGCCAAAACGTGCTGGCCGATGGCGGTTCTTACCCGGGCACTTTCTAAAACGTCAGCTGAAAAATCAACAACAAAGGAAGAGACATGAGCGCACAAACCTCCAAAGCCGTCCGCATTGAGGCACACGGCGGCCCCGAACAACTCAAGCTGGTTGACGTCACCGTGGGTGAGCCTGGCCCGGGCGAAATTCGCATTCGCCACAAAGCCGTGGGCCTGAACTACATCGACATTTACCAGCGAGCCGGCTTGTACGCACTGCCCATGCCGCTCCATCTCGGCATGGAAGCCTCGGGCGTGATCGAAGCCGTCGGTGCGGGCGTGACGCATTTGCAAGTCGGGGACCGTGCGGCCTATGCCAGCCAGCCACCGGGCAGCTACTGCGAACTGCGTGTGATGCCAGCCAAGTGCGTCTGCAAATTACCCGACGCGATTTCGTTTGAAACCGGCGCTGCGATGATGCTCAAGGGCCTGACCGTGCAGTACCTGCTGAGCAAGACCCAGCCGCAAGGTGGCCTCAAGGCCGGTGACTTTGTGCTCTTCCATGCTGCCGCCGGTGGTGTTGGCTTGATCGCCTGCCAGTGGGCCAAGGCCATGGGTTTGCAGTTGATTGGCACGGCCGGCTCAGACGCCAAATGCGCGCTGGCCTTGGAAAATGGTGCGGCCTTCACCATCAATTACGCCAAGGAAGATTTCGTCGCTCGCGTCAAAGAAATCACTGGTGGAGCCGGTGTCAAGGTGGTCTACGACTCGGTCGGCAAAGATACTTTCTTGAAGTCGCTCGATTGCCTGCGGCCGTTTGGTTTGATCGCCAATTTCGGCAATGCTTCAGGCAAGGTCGAGCCGCTGGACCTCGGTTTGTTGGCTGGCAAGGGTTCTCTGTATGTGACGCGGCCAACCGTCTTCACGCACTTGGCCACACGCGAAAGCACGCAAGCCATGGCGGACGAGTTGTTTGAGATGGTTGTCAGCGGCAAGGTCAAAATTGCCATTGACCAGCGCTTTGCCTTGGCTGATGTGGCTGAGGCGCATCGGTCCCTGGAAGCCCGCAAAACCACGGGCTGTACGATCCTGACGCTGTAGTCAGGAGCGGCTGCGGCGCACCCGCAGCAGTTCGTCCAAGATCAGACAGACGGCGCCAATCGAGATGGCGCTGTCTGCGATGTTGAAGGCCGGGAAATGCCAG
>Ga0075464_10000823_pt1 | contig 13793 bp, 12 predicted proteins | sample DEB19_08_DNA_5_FD_75068 | JGI IMG/M metagenome (GOLD analysis project Ga0075464, IMG submission 75068) | Aqueous microbial communities from the Delaware River and Bay under freshwater to marine salinity gradient to study organic matter... | ecosystem: Environmental > Aquatic > Marine > Coastal ...
ATCAATGCGATGATTTTGAGCCTCTTGTACAAGGCCGATGCGCGCGATGTTCGCTTGCTGTTGATCGATCCGAAGATGCTTGAGATGAGCGTTTACGAAGGCATTCCGCACCTGCTGGCACCCGTCGTCACCGACATGCGCCAAGCGGCCCACGGCCTGAACTGGTGCGTGGCTGAAATGGAGCGTCGCTACAAATTGATGAGCAAGCTCGGCGTTCGTAATCTGGCCGGCTACAACACCAAGATAGACGAAGCCGCCGAACGCGAGGAGTTTATTTACAACCCCTTCAGCTTAACGCCGGATCAACCCGAACCCCTTGGGCGCTTGCCATTCATCGTGGTTGTCATTGATGAGCTGGCCGACTTGATGATGGTGGTCGGCAAAAAAATCGAGGAGCTGATCGCTCGGCTGGCGCAAAAGGCGCGTGCTGCTGGCATTCACCTGGTACTGGCGACACAGCGCCCGAGCGTGGACGTGATCACCGGTCTGATCAAGGCCAACATTCCGACACGCTTGAGCTTTCAGGTCTCCAGCAAAATTGACAGCCGAACCATCCTTGACCAGATGGGTGCCGAAGCCTTGCTGGGCATGGGCGACATGCTTTACATGCCAAGCGGCACGGGTTTTCCCATCCGCGTGCACGGCGCTTTTGTCAGCGACGAGGAAGTGCACCGCGTGGTGGCCTATCTCAAGCAACAGGGCGAACCCAATTACATCGAGGGTGTGCTTGAAGGCGGAACGGTTGACGGCGAAGGCGATGCGCAGGGGGATGGCGAGGCTGCAGGGGAGAGAGATCCGATGTACGACCAAGCGGTGGAGATTGTGCTGAAGAACCGCAAGGCATCGATTTCCCTGGTCCAGCGCCACCTGAAAATTGGCTATAACCGCGCCGCACGCATGCTCGAAGAAATGGAAAAATCAGGTTTGGTTAGCACCATGTCTGGCAGCGGTCAGCGTGAAATTTTGGTGCCGGCGCGAACCGAATAAAACCATGCTCCGCCAGACACTTTCTTTTTATATATCTAAGCGCATGTCTGAGTGGCGCGCGTTGGCCACAGGCATGTTTTTGATGGCCGTGACGTTGATTGTTTCAGCGCAGCCCGTGACGAACAGTGGCATGGACCGGTTGGAAAAATTCGTCACAGAAACCCGCAGTGGGCGTGCTGATTTCGTTCAAACGGTGACGTCACCTGCACGCGCCGGAGAGGCCCCTAGAGTCAAGAAGTCAAATGGCACTTTTGAGTTTTTGCGACCCAATCGCTTCCGATTTTTTTATCAAAAACCGTTTGAACAAACCATCGTCGCCGATGGCGAAACGCTGTGGCTCCATGATGTCGATCTGAATCAAGTCACGGCGCGTAAGCTCGCGCAGGTACTCAACGGTACACCGGCCGCAGTGATTGCGGCGGCCGCCAATCTGAAAGGCCTGCAAGCAGACTTTACGCTCAGCGCCTTGCCTGAAAAAGCCGGCTTGCAGTGGGTCATGGCCACCCCCAAAACGCGCGATGGGCAGGTGCAAAGTATCAGTGTGGGTTTTCGCACGACGGCCCAAGGCAGTGATCTTGCGTCGCTGGAAATTCTCGACAGTTTTGGCCAGCGCTCCGTGATGACTTTTTCACGTTTTGAAGCCAATCCGATGTTGAGTGCCAGCCATTTTCAGTTCAAGCCTCCCGCTGGCGCCGACGTGTTACGGCAATAAACAGCGACATGGTCGACCTGTTTGACAAGGCTCCTGTAGCGCCGCTGGCGGAGGCCTTGCGCCCCAAAAATCTAGACGAGGTGGTGGGTCAATCGCACCTGATTGGTCCAGGTAAGCCGTTGCGCTTGGCGTTTGAATCCGGCAAGCCTCATTCGATGATTTTGTGGGGCCCCCCAGGCGTTGGCAAAACCACGCTGGCCCGTCTCACTGCCAGTGCCTTCGGCTACGAGTTCATCGCGCTGTCTGCGGTGTTCTCGGGCGTCAAAGACATTCGGGCTTCCATGGAGCAAGCCCAGCAAAATCTCGCGCTCGGCCGCAAGACGATTTTGTTCGTCGATGAAATTCACCGCTTCAACAAGAGCCAGCAAGATGGTCTGCTGCCCTTTGTGGAGTCCGGCTTGGTGGTGTTCATTGGCGCGACCACTGAAAACCCGTCTTTCGAAGTCAACTCTGCCTTGCTCTCGCGTGCGCAGGTGTACGTGCTGCAAGTGCTCAGTGACGACGAATTGCAGTCGCTCGTGCGCCGTGCCCAAGCCAGTGAACTGCCCAACCTTGAGCTTGACGACACTGCCGTGAACACGCTGGTGGGTTACGCCGATGGAGACGCACGCCGTTTGCTGAATCTGCTGGAGCAGTCGGCTGGTGCGGCGGCTGTGGCGGGTGTGACACGGATCGATGCCGAATTTTTACAGAACGCACTGACCCTGAATGCGCGCCGGTTCGACAAAGGCGGCGACAACTTTTACGACCAAATTTCGGCGCTGCACAAATCGGTTCGCGGCTCACATCCGGATGCCGCTTTGTACTGGCTGTGCCGCATGCTTGATGGTGGCGCAGACGCGCGCTATTTGTCGCGCCGGGTGGTGCGGATGGCTTGGGAAGACATTGGCTTGGCCGATCCGCGCGCCATGCAGATCGCCAACGATGCAGCCGCCACCTTCGAGCGACTGGGTTCGCCCGAAGGCGATCTCGCCATCGCCCAAGCCGTGATTTATTTGGCCATGGCCCCCAAAAGCAATGCGGGCTATATGGCCTACAACCAAGCCAAGGCGTTCATCAAGTCTGACCGTTCGCGTGAAGTGCCTAACCACCTGCGCAACGCCCCCACCAAGTTGATGAAAGAGCTTGGGCATGGGCGGCAATACCGCTATGCCCACGACGAGCCGGAAGCCTATGCCGCTGGCGAAAGTTATTTGCCAGACGGTATGCCCGAGCCGGACTGGTATCAGCCGGTAGCGCGTGGCCTAGAGACAAAAATCGCCGATAAGTTGGCACACTTGCGAGCGCTGGACGCTGCCGCCAAATTGCCAACCAAGCCGTCGGCAGCCTGAACATATCGGAACAACGCGATGGACATTTTTCTTCAGCAGATCATCAACGGTCTGGTGTTGGGCAGCATGTATGCCTTGATCGCCTTGGGCTACACCATGGTTTACGGCATCATCAATTTGATCAATTTTGCGCATGGCGAGGTGCTGATGGTCGGCGCGCTCACCAGTTGGACCATCATCGTCTGGATGCAAGAAGCCATGCCCGGCACGCCGGGTTGGCTGATCTTGCTGATCTCGCTGCTGATCGCGTTCATCGTCTGCGGTACGCTGAACTTCGCCATCGAAAAAATCGCTTACCGGCCCCTGCGCAATTCGCCCAAGCTGGCGCCGCTCATCACGGCCATCGGCATGTCTATCTTGCTGCAGACGCTGGCCATGATGATCTGGAAGCCCAACTACAAGTCGTTCCCAACGCTGCTGCCTGCCGAACCCTTGCAGGTGGGCGGCGCGGTCATCACCGTCACCCAAATTTTCATTCTGGGTGCGACAGCCGTGTCGCTCTCGATCCTGATGTACGTTGTCAACTACACGCGGCTCGGCCGAGCCATGCGGGCCACGGCCGAGAATCCTCGTGTTGCCGGGCTCATGGGCGTACGGCCTGACACCGTGATTTCTGCGACCTTCGTCATTGGTGCGATTCTCGCGGCATTGGCCGGCGTGATGTACGCCTCCAACTACGGCACAGCGCAGCACACCATGGGATTTTTACCCGGCCTGAAAGCGTTCACGGCAGCTGTCTTTGGCGGCATTGGTAACCTCGGTGGTGCGGTGCTTGGTGGCATCTTGCTGGGACTGATCGAGTCGATTGGCGCGGGTTATATCGGCCCTCTCACGGGCGGTGTGTTGGGCAGCCAGTACTCCGATATTTTTGCCTTCATCGTGTTGATTGTGGTGCTGACGCTCAGACCGCAAGGCCTGCTCGGTGAGCGGCTGGCGGATCGAGCCTGAGTCACCTTCCGTCACAGCCCAAGCATCCCATGAAAAAACACAGACTGCTTTCTTTTCTACTCGCGGCACTGGCCATGCTGGTATTGCCGCTGCTCTTGCAGCAGGGCGGCAACGCCTGGGTTCGCATCGTGGACATGGCGCTGCTCTATGTGCTGCTGGCCTTGGGCTTGAACATTGTGGTGGGTTACGCGGGTCTACTGGATCTTGGCTACGTTGCTTTTTTCGCGGTCGGCGCTTATCTCTTTGCGTTGCTGGGTTCACCGCATCTCGCGGAAGCTTTCCCAGCCATAGCGGTCGCTTTTCCGGATGGCTTGCATCTGCCTATTTGGCTGGTGATTCCGCTGGCGGCTGCGCTGGCCGGTTTGTTTGGCGTGATGCTGGGCGCACCCACACTGAAACTGCGTGGCGACTACCTGGCCATCGTGACGCTGGGTTTTGGCGAGATCATCCGCGTGTTCCTCAATAATTTGGATCGGCCGATCAATCTGACCAACGGACCGAAAGGGATCAGCCAGATTGACGGCGTCACTATCTTCGGCGTCAAGTTGAGTCGGCCTTTGGATGTGTTCGGTTTTGAAATCGCCTCGGTCTCGTTGTATTACTACCTTTTTTTGGTGCTGGTGATTGTCTCGGTGGTGATCTGCCACCGGATGGAAAATTCCCGCATCGGTCGCGCCTGGATGGCGGTGCGTGAAGACGAAATTGCCGCCAAGGCGATGGGCATCAACACCCGCAACCTCAAGCTGCTGGCTTTCGGCATGGGCGCGACTTTTGGAGGGGTGTCGGGTGCGATGTTTGCGGCGTTTCAGGGGTTTGTCTCGCCGGAATCTTTCAGCCTGATGGAGTCGGTGATGATCGTCGCGATGGTGGTGCTTGGCGGCATCGGCCATTTGCCCGGCGTCATTTTGGGCGCTTTGTTGCTGGCTGCTTTGCCTGAAGTGTTGCGTCATGTGGCCGGGCCACTGCAGGCCATGACGGGCGGTCGAATTGACGCCGCTATTCTGCGGCAGTTGCTGATTGCGTTGGCCATGATCGGCATCATGTTGATGCGGCCACGTGGCCTGTGGCCATCGCCCGAGCGCGGCAAGTCTCTCAGCAAACCTGCCGCTGAAGGACGATGAATATGCGTGAGACCATTCTCAAAGTTAGCGGTGTGTCAAAGCGATTTGGTGGCTTGCAGGCGCTGTCGGATGTCGGCATCCACATCGAACGCGGCCAGGTGTACGGGCTGATTGGTCCTAACGGTGCCGGCAAGACCACTTTTTTCAATGTGCTGACGGGCCTATACACGCCCGACAGCGGCACGTTTGAGCTGGCCGGAAAACCCTACAAACCCAGTGCCGTGCATGAAGTCGCCAAGGCGGGCATCGCCCGAACGTTCCAGAACATTCGTTTGTTTGCCGAGATGACGGCGCTCGAAAATGTCATGGTGGGCCGCCACGTTCGCACCCACTCAGGCTTGATGGGGGCGATCTTTCAAACGCCCGGTTTCAAGGCCGAAGAAAAAGCAATTGCCAAGCGCTCACATGAGTTGCTGGCGTACGTTGGCATTGGTCAATACGCCGACTTCAAGGCACGCACACTGAGCTACGGCGATCAGCGCCGACTGGAGATCGCGCGCGCCTTGGCCACCGACCCACAGCTGATTGCCTTGGACGAACCGGCCGCTGGCATGAACGCGACTGAAAAAGTGCAGCTGCGTGAACTCATCGACCAGATCCGCAAAGACGACCGCACCATCTTGTTGATCGAACACGATGTCAAGTTGGTGATGGGTTTGTGCGACCGTGTGACAGTTCTTGACTACGGCAAACAGATCGCCGAGGGCATACCAGCGGATGTGCAAAAAAATGAAAAAGTCATCACCGCCTATTTGGGTACCGGCCACTGAAGGGGCGCAGATCATGGCAAACACGCTCCTCAAAGTCACCAACCTGAAGGTCGCTTACGGTGGTATCCAAGCGGTCAAGGGTGTCGACTTTGAAGTCAACGAAGGAGAGCTGGTGACCTTGATCGGCTCCAACGGTGCTGGCAAAACAACCACCATGAAGGCCATCACGGGCATGCTGCCGGTGGCAGATGGCGATATTGAATATGTGGGCCAAAGCATCAAGGGCAAAGGCTCGTGGGATCTGGTGCAGGGAGGCTTGGCGATGGTGCCAGAAGGCCGCGGTGTTTTTGCGCGCATGAGCATCGCGGAAAACCTGCAGATGGGCGCTTACATTCGCAATGACAAGCCGGAGATTGCCACCGACACCGAGATGGTGTTTGGTATTTTTCCCCGGCTGAAAGAGCGCAAAGACCAGTTAGCCGGCACCCTGTCGGGGGGTGAGCAACAGATGCTCGCCATGGGGCGGGCGTTGATGAGCCGTCCCAAGTTGTTGCTGCTGGACGAACCATCGATGGGTTTGTCGCCGATCATGGTCGATAAGATTTTTGAAGTCATCCGAGAGGTCTCCGCACGCGGCGTGACCATCTTGCTGGTCGAGCAAAACGCCAGCCGTGCGCTGGGCATTGCCGACCGCGGCTACGTGATGGAGTCGGGCATGCTGACCATGACCGGCAACGCCAAAGACTTGCTGACAGACCCGCGTGTCCGGGCGGCATATCTAGGCGAATAAGCCTGCCGCCGCCTCTTTTATGACTCCAGTGACTTCAGCGCGTTGGGTTCAGTCCACCCGCGCGCCAGAGGCTTTCACCACGCGTTCGTATTTCGCCAATTCTTTCTTCATGAAGTCAGCGAACTGCTCAGGCGTGTTGGCCACCGGCTCAGCCATGAGGCTGGCAAAGCGGGTTTTGGTGTCGGGCGAATTCAGCGCGGCCACAAAAGCCTGATTGAGCTTGGTGATCACGTCTTGCGGCGTACCGGCAGGTGCGACCAGACCCCACCAGGTGTCGATTTCAAAACCTTTGAGCGTTTCAGCGACGGCCGGAATGTCGGGCAGGGCAGCGCTGCGTTTTGCGGTGGTCACAGCCAGCGCTTTGAGCTTGCCGGATTTGATGTTGGCCGAGGCCGTGGCGAGGTTGTCGAAATTAAAGTCAACCTGACCACTGAGCAACGCCAGCTGCGCCGGGTTGCCGCCGTTGTACGGAATGTGCAGCGCAAAAATGCCGGCTTCTTTCTTGAACATTTCACCGGCTAGGTGGCCCGCACTGCCATTTCCACCGCTGGCGTAATTCAGTTTGGCTGGATTCGCTTTGGCGTAACGAATCAGATCAGCCAGCGTGTTGATGCTTAAGCGCCGCGCCGTGTCGGCGTTGATGACCAGCACGTTTGGCACGCGCAGCATCTGCGTGATGGGCGCGAAATCGGTGGCCGCGTTGTAGGGCATCTTGCTGTAAAGCCACGGGTTGATGGCGTGCGTGGCGACAGCTGCAATGCCGATGGTCAGGCCGTCAGGCGCAGCCTTGGCAATCGCATCGACGCCGATGTTGCCACCGCCACCCGGTCGATTTTCGATGATGACTGTGCCCAGAGAATCCTTCACACGTTCAGCCATGAGGCGCGCAGTCACATCGATAGGACCCCCCGGCGCGTAAGGCACGATGATGCGCATCACCTTGGTCTGCGCCAGAGCGCTTTGACCGCCCAGAGCCAACACGGCGATGCAGCTGACGGCTAAAACGCGCCGCACAGGCGAGAAGCGGTTGGCTGGAGTCGGTGCTGCAAGTTGGGTTGTCATGGTGGTTTTCATCTTGGAGCCAGCGATCAGGCCAACGCTTTGGCCTTGTCAGCTTCAGTCGTGAACGAGTCCGCAAAAAACTCTTCTTCAGGCAAGCCTGCCAGTTGGGTGTAATCGGCTTTGGCCGAGTCGACCACGATGGGCGCACCGCAGGCGTATACCTGATGCCCTGACAGGTCTGGAAAGTCTTGCAGCACGGCTCGGTGCACAAAACCGGTTCGCCCCGTCCAGTTGTCTTCGGGCAAGGCGTTGGAGACCACCGGCACATAGCGAAGCTGCGGCATCTCGGCCAGCCGGGCCATGACCCAGTCGTTCATGTACAAATCGCTGGGGCGGCGACCTCCCCAGTACAGCACCGCAGGTCGTTGGATGTTCTTGTGCTGTAGGTGCTCTATCAGCGCTTTGATGGGCGCGAAACCCGTGCCAGAGGCCAGTAGCACCATTGGCTTGGTGCTGTCTTCGCGCAAGAAGAAACTGCCATACGGCCCTTCAATGCGAAGGATGTCTTTTTCCTTCATGGTGCTGAATACTTGGTCAGTGAACTTGCCACCCGGCATGTGCCTGATATGCAGCTCAATGCCGGGTGTTTCGGTCTGCGTGTGTGGTGCGTTGGCCATCGAATAGCTGCGGCGGTCACCGTCGCGCAGCAAAAACTCGACATACTGACCCGCGTGGTACTTCACGACATCGCTGGCAGGCAATTGCAGTCGAATGCCGATGACATCGTCTGACAGACGCGTCAGGCTGCTGACGCGGGCCGGCATTTTTTTGATTGGGTATGCCCCCTCATCGGTCACCTGACGTGACTCGAGCACGACATCGCTGAGCGGAACGCCGCAGCAGGTCAGCACAAAACCATTGGCTTCTTCTTCCGGAGACAAGGCCTTGAGCTGATGCGGACCATGGCTGACAGTACCTTCGATCTTTTTGCATTTGCACGAACCGCAGGCGCCGTCTTTGCAGCCGTAGGGCAGGCCGATCCCTTGACGAATAGCCGCTGCCAGCATCGCCTCGTCGGGGTTAACGCTGAAGCTGCGGCCACTCGGCTGCACGGTCACGTTGAAACTCATGTTGTTATCCTTGGTATCTTTGTTGTGTCTCTGGACCCTGAGGCTTCAGGGGGTGTTGCGGTTTAGCAAAGCCTGCAATTTTGCCTCCAAATCGAAGCTCCGCGTGCCCAGCCCTCATTCCTCGTTTTCTTAGCCTTTATTTGTCTTCATTCGCACTATGCCCAATCACCTCGGCGCTCTGCCATTTCGCTTTCGCCGTCAGCGCATTCTCATCGTCGGTTGTGGCGATGTGGGCCAGCGCGTGGCAGCCCAGTTGCCGTCACGCATCAGGTTGCTGGCGCTGACGTCTTCGACTGAGAAGGTTGACGCGTTCCGCCGCCAGCGCATCACGCCTCTGCTGGGCAACCTAGACCAGCCTGACACGTTGCGCCGTCTGTCTGGCATCGCCACCCGTGTCTTGCACTTGGCACCCCCACCCAGCGAGAACTTGCCCGACTGGCGACGGGACCCGCGCACGCTGGCCTTGCTGCGCGTCTTGCGTTTGCGCGGTTTGCCTGACGCCGTGGTCTACGGCTCAACCAGCGGTGTCTATGGTGACTGCGAAGGCGCATGGGTCAACGAAGCGCGTAGCGTCAACCCGGGAACGCCGCGTGCAGAGCGCCGTGTCGACGCTGAGCAGCAATTGAGATTTTTTGGTCGCGCCACCGGTACACGGGTGCACACCCTGCGCATTCCGGGCATTTACGCGCCAAACCGTGAAGGCGGAACGCCGCGCCATCGCTTACTCAAAGGCACGGCCGTGCTGCAAGCCGACGACGACGTTTACACCAACCATATCCACGCCGATGACTTGGCCCGCGCCTGCATTGCCGCTCTGTGGCGCGGCAAGCCGCAGCGCAGCACCAATGTCAGTGACGACACCGAACTCAAGATGGGGGATTACTTTGATTTAGCCGCAGGCCTTTACGGCCTGCCACGTCCGCCACGTTTGTCGCGTCACACAGCGCAGCAGCAGTTGCCCTTGATGTTGCTGAGTTTCATGGGTGAGTCCCGCCGACTGGACAACCAGCGTCTCAAGCGCGAGCTACGTGTGCAACTGCGTTACCCGACCGTGCTTGAAGGCTTGGCCGTTGGCGCGTAGCCGGCAACGCACCCTCTCTGTCGTTGCTAGCGGAGCACGGCAACCCATCTCTGCGCGTCTCAAATCCCCGCCGGGCGCTTCAGTGACAACATCCGGTCTTGCGGTTTCAGTACCAAGGTTTTGATGTCCGCGCCTTGCAGCACGGTCAACGTCACCGGCGCATCAGGGGAGCTCCGTGCCCACAGCTTTTTATAAAAGCTCTCCAACGTCGTGACCTTGCTGTTGTCCACGGCCAGCACCACATCACCTGGCTCTAAGCCGGCGGCCTCGGCTGGACTGTCTTCACTCACGCGCACGATCTGCACGCGTCCGTCTTGCTCATTTGACGTTAATCCCAGCCAAGGTCGGTGACTTTGACGGCTACTACCCGACCGCTGCAACTCAGCGAGTATCGGCTTGAGTAAATCCACGGGCACAAACATGTTGCCTGGGACGCGCTTGTTTTCACCCAAGGCATCGGCCACCAGCAGTGAGCCAATGCCGAGAAGCTCGCCGTACCGGTTGAACAAGGGTGCGCCACTGTGGTTGCCACCACCCGCCGTCACAGGTGGGCTGGTGAACAGGGCGCTGTCGATGTGGTATTCCCAAGTGCCTGAAAAAGCCCGCTTGCTGACCAGTTGCGTCATGCTGACATCGCTGTCTTGCCCATCAGCTGTGGCACCTGTCACAACGATCAGGGGTTCGCCCGTCGCTAGATCTTTTTGGCTTCCCAAGGTGACCGGCGTCACACCGCGGATGGGCAGCAATGGTTTGACCAAGCCGAATCCGGTGGCGATGTCATAAGCCACCGCCACCGCAGGCAGTGTTTTACCGTTTTGTGTGACGATCTCGATTTGCTGCGCCTCCAACATCAAATAGCCGATCGTCAGCACCAAGCCATCCGCGCCAATGACCACGCCAGAACCCGTGCGTTCGTGACCCAACGAGCGAGCCGATCGCGCACCTTCAGCCGCTGTCACTTGAATGCCCACCACCGCGGCGCTGGCACGGCTCAGCGCGTCCATTTGCGCTTGGGCTTCGCTGGAAAGTCTTGCGGCGGCTTGGGTGGGCAGGGTGGCGGCCATTAAAAAAATAATGGACGATACAAAGGCAAAAGTGAAAGTCAACGCGGGGCGATTGAATCGAAGACTTGAGGCATGCATGACGCTGCTCCAAAAGGTAATGCGGGGATGCGCAAATGGCTGCTCAGCGCGTCAATCGCTGATGCACCCAATGTGCAGCAGCCAACAGCCGATGGTCGTCAGCAAAACGCCCCACAAGTTGCAGGCCAACCGGCAAGCCTTGACGGCCGTGCGTAAAAGGCAGGTGAATGCAAGGCAGCCCGAGTAGCGTCCAGCCACGGCAAAACAAAGGGTCTCCCGTTGTCTCCAGCCCAGCTGGGGCCTCGCCCAACGCGCTCGGGGCGAGCAACACATCGTGATCGACAAACAGCTCAGCCGCGACATGCCGCTGTTGGGCCACCGCCAGCAAGTTCTGTGCGTGCGTCTCACCGCTGATGCGCATGCCATCCTCAAGCAGCGTTAACAGCGAGGCGCTCAACTGATGCGCGTGGTGCCGGTGTTCATGGCGCAGCGAGCGGGCAGTCTCAAACATCTGCACCGCTTTTTGTCGGGCGACAAGGTTCTGTAGTTCAGGGGGCAGTGCAAACGTCTGGGCGTGGCCTGCCAGGGCTTTTTCAGCCTGCGCCCAAGCTTGCTGCGTGTCTTCATCAGCCAAAGACCAGTCGGGTGTTGCACACAGGCCGATGCGCGGTGCTGAATTCGTCGAGTCATCAAAATTTCGGGGGTCTGCCAACCGCGTGTCACCCGTTAGAACGGCCCCGAGTAAGCCTACATCGCGCACGCTGCGGCCAAAGCCGCCGATCGTGTCCAGCGTCTCCGACAGGCTTTTAACGCCTGCTCTGCTGACGCGGTTGTGGCTGGGTTTGAAACCCACTACGCCACAAAAGGCGGCTGGTCGAATGAGTGAGCCCGCGGTTTGGGTACCCAGCGCCAACGGCAACATACCGTCGGCCACAGCAGCGGCAGATCCGCTCGAAGAGCCGCCGGGCGTGTGCTGAAGGTTGTGCGGATTGCGCGTGATGCCCGAGGTCATATTGGCCAGTTCGGTGCTCACGGTTTTGCCCAGCAATACCGCGCCTGCCTCACGACACAACGCGACCGCTGCGGCATCGGCCCGGGGTTGTTGGCCGGCATAAATGGGTGAGCCATAAGCGGTGGGCAGGTCGGCAGTGTCAAGTAAATCCTTGACGCCAAACGGTAGCCCGTGCAGTAACCCACGCACTGGACCCGCGTCCAATGTGTGCGCCAAAGCCAAAGCCGCATCGGCATTCAGCTGGATGAAGGCATGTACCTCCGAGTCGCGTTGCTCAATGCGGTCTAGGCAAGATCGCACCAAGTCAACGGCCAGAATGTCGCGTCGGGCCAGCGCTTCGGCAGCTTGCCAAGCGTCGAGTTGATGAAGAGGCTGGTTGTTGGTTTTCATGCTGCTGAGTATCTATGTTTTTGGGGTCATGGATCCATCTGTCACAAACTGTTCCGGAGTCGCTATATCATTTCGATATACAAAAGGTCGGTATGAATCTTCGCACTCTTCGCTATTTCGTCGCCATCATTGACGCTGGCAGCTTCAGTGCTGCCGCGCAAGCTATCTCTATCGCACAGCCTGCTTTGAGCCGACAGATGCGTGAACTCGAAACCGACCTTGGCGCACAGTTATTGCACCGAACCCCCAAAGGCGTTCGCATGACGAACGCAGGGGCCATGCTTTATGAGTCGGCGCAGCGCATGCTGACAGAAGCCCAACGGGTGAGAAAGCAGCTAGAGGGGCCGCGACATCCGGAGGGCGCCGCCGTGGCCCTAGGGGCTTCGCCAACGTTGTCGCGGGTGCTGGTTCCGGGCGTTTTTGAAAGGTGCCAGCGCTCTCTGGCTGGCGTGCGGCTATCCGTTCGCGAAGCGTTCACGCCGATGCTGCTTGACTGGCTCGAAAAGGGTGTGATCGACATCGCGATCATCACCGACACGCACAACAACAATGGTCGGCCGATTGCCATGCAGCCCTTGCTGGGCGAGCCCTTTGCGCTGGTTGAACCCGCATCCAGACCCGCCAGGCCGGTGGTGCCGATCGCCCAGCTCGCGCGCATTCCGTTGCTGATGACCACGCTGCACCGCACGATCGTCGAGCGAGAACTGACGCCCCTCGGTGTGCATCTCAACGTGCTCTCGGAGCTGGATTCGGTTGATTCCATCCGTGAGTTGGTTTTGCAGGGGCATTGGTCAACGCTGATGCCTATTTCGGTTTTCAAACAGCTGGGCTTTGAAAACAAGATTACCTTGTCTGAAGTCTCCGGGGTTCAGCTAAACCGACAGTTGATGATCGCGACGCGGATAGAGCACAAACCCAACGCGGCTGTGTCCGTGTTGAAGGAGTTGATCGTTGCTGAACTGACCCGCCTGACGCGGCGTGGGATGTTCAGTTTTGGAAATTCGGTGCAAGAGAAATCAAAAGCCTCGCTGTAGCGTCCGGTCAAAAATAAGGCCTCAATTTTTAAGAGTTGCCTTGGTCGTGCTATCTTCTTAGCTTGGTTTTTTTACGAAAGCCTTGTATCAATCGGCCTTGTGCCAACTTGATATCGGAAGAGTCTGTGGTGTCACTTGCGTTGCACCCGGCGCCGAAGGAGCAACCACCCCGGAAACTCTCAGGCAAAAGGACCGATATCGTTATTGATCTCTGAAGAGCCACAGCAGACTTCGTCCTGCTGTGCACCGAAGGAGCAAACAACGCTCGCTGCTGCGAGTGCTTGTGAATCTCTCAGGTCCAGAACAGAGGGGGTGCCCGCTACGCCATTGCGTTTGGGCTACACCTTTTGACGTTTTGGACTTTATGCATCATGAAAAATATCGCAGTTATCGGTGGCGGCATCACGGGCGTCACCACGGCTTATGCGCTGGTCAAGCGCGGCTTTTCAGTCACCTTGTTTGA
>Ga0075464_10000824_pt1 | contig 13787 bp, 14 predicted proteins | sample DEB19_08_DNA_5_FD_75068 | JGI IMG/M metagenome (GOLD analysis project Ga0075464, IMG submission 75068) | Aqueous microbial communities from the Delaware River and Bay under freshwater to marine salinity gradient to study organic matter... | ecosystem: Environmental > Aquatic > Marine > Coastal ...
CGGCAATTAAAAACAAAGCAATGAAACCTGGCCCTGTCCAATGTGGAAGGGTTGGATTAAATAAAGAGAGCGTCCAGAAAGTTAAAATTAATGGTAAGCTTAGCCATATAAGTAACCAAAGGGGTTCATAATTTAGGAAGTCATTATTACCCATATTTAGGAAACTGGCTTTTAATTTTTTAAACCTTAATAAAGGAATTAAACAAGTGATATAAACTAAAGGATTTTGATAAAGAAATTCCCCTAAGACCTGTTGCAAAAAACTATCCAATGATATCCCAGTATGCATTACCCTTTTAGAATGATATCGGTAAGTAATAAAGTCGTTCTGTATATTCCAATAAAGTATTGGCACAATACATATTATACTTATTAAAACGGCTAGATACAAATTTTTATCTTTAAGTGTTTTGCCGTTATGGAATAAAATAAATGCACCAAAGCCTGCCCATAAAAATAAACCATGCACTTTACTCATAGTGGCAAGCCCAATGAACAAGCCTAATAATAACCAATGCTTCGTTTTAAATAAATGAGGTTTAACTACCATCTTCACCATTAAATAAATACTCAGTGTATAAAATAATAATTGAGGACTATCGGGCAAGACGAACAAGCCAGCAATAATAGTTGTGTAAACTGATAGTGAATATAATAAAGCAGCTATATATCCTGCTCGTTCATTTTTTAATAATGTACCTGTCTCAAAAATGACAAAAGTTGCAATAGCAGCACTTAAAATACTTCCTATTCGCATGGACAGTGTAGACACCCAATGTAAGTTTAAACTAGTAAGTCGAATCATCCATCCCACCATTGGAGGATGATCAAAATGATTCCAATCTGGTTGAATAGCATAGGTATAATAATACACTTCGTCGTTTCCTAATTCTAGAAAAGAGGAAAGTATTATTTTAATAAACACGGTTATTAAAATAAGCCAGCCTATTTTTTTTTGATATTGCGCAGCAGAAATATTCATAACAGCACTAAATTAGGCGATGATTATTTGCTTCCAGCATTGCTTATAAACCAATCCGTTGCTAAAGCATATCCTTTTAATCCTAAGCCAATAATAGAACCAACTACTTTAGCGGATACATGAGATATTTTTCTGAATTCTTCTCTAGCATGCACATTACTTATATGCACTTCAATTACGGGTGTTTTAATTGCAGCTATGGCGTCACCAATCGCAATGGAAGTATGGGTATAGGCAGCAGGGTTAATAATAATTCCGTCTTGATTAAAACCCGCTGCTTGAATAGCGTCCACTATTTCACCTTCTATATTACTTTGAAAATAAGTAAAATTAACTTGAGGATAATGTGCTTTAAGCCCTGCCAAACAATCATCAAAAGTTTCGTTTCCGTAAACACCTGGTTCACGCTTACCTAATAAATTAAGATTAGGCCCATTGATAATTGTAATTTGTAACATAAAATATTTTTAATATTTAGAACCGTATTTATATAGCTTGTCGCTTAATTATTTTTCATCAAGGTAACAAAGTCATCAAACAAATATCTGCTATCATGAGGCCCAGGAGTAGCTTCCGGATGATATTGAACACTAAATGCTGGACGGTCTTTCAATTTAATTCCTTCAATAGAATCATCATTCAAATTTACGTGTGAAACAATCACATTAGGATGATTCTTAACTGCTTCAGGGTCTACACCAAAACCATGATTCTGTGTAGTAATTTCTGAACGTCCTGTGATCACATTTTTTACAGGATGATTTAATCCTCTATGTCCATGGTGCATTTTAAAGGTAGGGATATCATTTGCACGCGCCAATAGTTGGTGTCCTAAACAGATACCGAATAATGGTTTTTTCTCTTTTAAAATTTCTTTGATAGTAGTTACTGCATAATCCATTGGAGCTGGGTCACCAGGTCCGTTAGATAAAAAATAACCTGTTGGATTAAACGCTTTTAATGTTGCAAAATCTGTTTTAGCAGGATGCACTCTTACATGCACTCCTCTATCCACTAAACATTGTAAAATATTATGCTTAACACCAAAATCAAGTACAGATACTTTAATTGGAGAATTCACATCCCCTAATTCATACACTTCTTTTGTACTTACTGTACTAGCTAATTCCAAACCATCCATACTAGGCACTTTAGCTAATTGTGATTTTAAAGAAGCTACGTCTAAATTGTCTGAAGAAATTATACAGTTCATAGCTCCACATGTTCTTACATGTGCAACCAATGCTCTTGTATCTAGTCCTTCTATAGAAACAATATTATTGTTAATTAAATATTCATTTAAATTTCCGTCTGCTTGTGCACGACTAAATTTTTCTTCTAAGTTGCGACCAATTAAACCGTGAATTTTAACCGTACTACTTTCTACGTCTGTAGACTTTACACCATAGTTACCTATATGAACATTACTCATAATGATTACTTGACCTGTATAACTAGGGTCTGTAAATACTTCCTGGTAACCTGTCATACCCGTGTTAAAACATATTTCACCTGTAGTGGTGCCAATTTTTCCAAAAGCCTGACCATGAAAAACATTACCATCGGCTAGAACTAATATTGCGGGTTGTGCAGTCATAGTAAATTATCTATTAAGTATTGCAAATTTAGGCAAAAAAAAGGCAAGACCAAAGTCTTGCCTTATATGTAGAATTAATTAATTCATTATTCTGCAGCTGCTTCTGGTGTAGAATCAGTTGCTTCTTCCGTAGCTGGAGCTTCAGTTGCTTCAACGGCTTTCTTAGGAGCTGCTGGTGCTTTACTTCTACGTGTCTTTTTAGCTGGTTCAGTAGCAGAAGCTATTGAATTACCGTAAATTTCGTTGAAGTCTACTAATTCGATCATCGCTTTTTCAGCATTGTCACCTGGACGAATACCTAATTTGATGATACGAGTGTATCCACCTGGACGTGTAGCAATTTTAGGAGCTACTACTGTAAATAATTCTTTAACAGCAGCTTTGTCGTTTAAATAAGCAAACACGATTCTGTGATTGTGACTAATTTCCTCTTTAGAAGCTGTTTTCTTAGTTTTTGTAATTAACGGCTCAACGTATTTTCTTAAAGCTTTAGCCTTAGCTAAAGTAGTAACAATACGCTTGTGCGTGATAATTTGACAAGCTAAGTTCATCAATAAGGCATCTCTGTGTGCCTTTTTTCTTCCAAGGTTGTTTTGTTTGTCTCCGTGACGCATGACATTTAAATTTTATCCTTACACCGTGTCAGGAATTGTAAGGTGTGAGCCGAAGCTCGGTTATTAATATGACTTACTAAGTTTTTGAAATGAATTCAAAGACTATTGTAAATCTAATTTGTCTAATCCTAATTTACCTAAATCCATTCCAAAGCTCAATCCTCTTTCGATCAAAACTTGCTCGATTTCAGATAAAGACTTTTGACCGAAGTTTCTGAACTTCATTAAGTCTTCTTGCTCGTATTGTACCAATTCGCTCAAGCTGTTAATTTTAGCAGCTTTCAAGCAATTGAACGCACGTACAGAAAGGTCTAAATCTTCTAATGGAGTTTTTAAAACTTTTCTTAATTGTAAAACTTGCTCATCCACTACATCCTCTTTCTTATCTTCTTTATTGTCAAAAGTGATGTTCTCGTCTGTAATGATCATTAAGTGTTGGATCAAGATTCTTGAAGCTTGCTTTACAGCATCTTCAGGATGAATAGTTCCGTCTGTAGCAACTTCTAAGATTAATTTCTCATAGTCAGTTCTTTGCTCCACACGATAGTTCTCCATAACGTATTTCACGTTCTTGATTGGTGTGTGAATTGAATCAATAGCGATATATCCAAATGGCATATCTTTTAATTTATTCTCTTCAGCAGGTATATAACCACGACCTTTTTGGATAGTGATTTCGATATCTAATTTAGCAGAAGGATCCATTGAGCAAATAATTAACTCAGGATTCATTACTTGAAATTGTTGAGAAGCATCACCAATATGACCTGCATTAAATTCACTTGCACCTTTAATAGATAAAATGATTTTTTCTGAGCTCACATCTTGATCTGCCTTACGCTTAAAACGAACTTGCTTTAAGTTTAAGATCATTTCTGTAACGTCTTCTGTAATTCCTTTAATTGTTGCAAATTCGTGATCTACACCTTCAATTTTAATACCAACAATAGCAAATCCTTCTAAAGAGCTTAATAAAACTCTTCTTAATGAGTTACCTAATGTTAAACCAAATCCTGGCTCTAATGGACGGAATTCGAATAGTCCTTCAAAGTCATTTGCTTTTTGTAAAACAATTTTATCAGGTTTTTGAAAACTTAATATAGCCATGGTACAGTTTTTTTTATTTGAATCTTTCCGAAGAAAGAAATTTTGTTAGATGCTATTATTTAGAATATAATTCTACGATTAATTGCTCCTTGATGTTCTCTGGAACTGCTTCACGCTCAGGCATTGTAATAAATGTTCCTGTGCTTGTAGTGTCATTCCAATCAACCCAGCTAAACTTAGTGTTTCTTGGACGTTGCTTGCTAACGATAGATGAATTGTGCGCACTCTTAGGGCGGTAAGTGATAACATCACCTGGACGACATGTATAAGAAGGTACGTTTGTTACATCACCATTAACTGCGATGTGCTTATGAGCAACTAATTGACGTGCTTCAGGACGACTTGCAGCCAATCCCATTCTGAAAATAGTGTTGTCTAAACGAGACTCCAACAATTTGATTAAGTTTTCACCAGTAACACCCTTTAAACGAGATGCTTCTTCAAATGTTTTACGGAATTGTCTCTCTAATACACCATAAGTATATTTAGCTTTTTGCTTTTCTCTTAACTGTAATGCATACTCTCCTAACTGCTTACGCTTGCGTTGCGCACCGTGTTGACCTGGAGGGTTGCTGTTTTTTCCTAACCATTTAGCGTTTCCTAAGATAGGTTCGCCGAAAATGCGGCAAATCTTTGTTTTGGGACCTGTGTAACGTGCCATAATATTTGTTTGTGATTTTTTAGTGACGATACTACATCTTTAAAAATCTTAAAAATGAATGTAATATCCGGTTTATAATAAATGTTATTGTTATACTCTTCTTTGTTTTGGAGGACGACATCCGTTATGTGGCATAGGCGTTACGTCACGGATAGAAGTTACTTCGATACCTGATTGAGAGATAGAACGAATTGCACCTTCTCTACCAGAACCTGGTCCTTTTACGAATACGTCAACTCTTTTAACACCAGCGTCTAAAGCAACTTTCGCTGCGTCAGCTGCTGCCATTTGAGCTGCGTATGGAGTGTTCTTCTTAGAACCTCTAAAGCCCATTTTACCAGCACTACTCCAGCTGATAACTTGACCTGCTTTATTTGTGAAAGCGATAATTAAATTGTTGAATGTTGCGCTGATGCGAACTTCGCCAGAAGCGTCGATTTTAACGACTCTCTTTTTTGCAGCTGCTTTTGCACTGTTCTGTGCTTTTTGTGGTTTAGCCATTTTTGGTTGAGGTGTGCCTTTTTTACTTGTAAAAATACTTGCAAAAAGTGCGGGTTATTTAAATTGAAATTCCGCCGAAGCGGAAACCGAGTCAAATCTCCCCTTATTCTTTACAGATCAGGATCCAATTTTCACGGATTTTATAGTAAAAAGTAGTCACCGATATGATCAATGACTACTTCCTATTTTATTATTTCTTAGCTACTTTCTTCTTACCAGCAACTGTCTTACGCTTACCCTTACGAGTACGTGAGTTAGTTTTAGTTCTTTGTCCACGAACAGGTAAACCTTTTCTGTGACGTAAACCACGGTAACAAGCGATATCTAATAAACGCTTAATGCTCATAGAAACTTCACTACGTAAAGCACCTTCTACTTTGAATTCAGCGTTAATGATGTTACGAATAGCAGTTTGCTCATCGTCATTCCACTCATTAACTTTTTTATCGTAACTGATGTTTGCTTTGTCTAAGATATACTGAGCAGTTGAATGTCCAATACCGAAAATGTACTGTAGTCCAATTTCTCCTCTTTTGTTTTTTGGTAAGTCTATACCGGCAATACGAGCCATATGCTAAAACTTGTTTTTAATTAATTTTTTTGTTTGTGCTTTGTTCTTTGAAAAGAATACTATCCTTGTCTTTGCTTAAAGCGAGGATTCTTTTTGTTGATAACAAATAATACGCCTTTACGCTTTACGATCTTGCAATCTGCACTACGTTTTTTGATAGATGCTCTAACTTTCATCTGTTTGTTTTTAAAATATTAAGTCTTCTGTTCTTTATTTTGTTTTCTGGAATTCTAATTAGCTACAAGTACAATTAAAAAAATCTTACTTATGTCTAAAAATAATTCTTCCCCTTGTTAAGTCATATGGACTCATCTCCACACCTACTTTATCTCCTGGTAAAATTCTGATATAGTGCATTCGCATTTTACCAGATATCGTTGCCAAGATTTCATGACCATTTTCTAGTTTAACTCTGAACATTGCGTTGCTCATTGCTTCAATAATGATACCATCTTGTTTAATCAGCGGTTGTTTTGACATACTTATTTTGGGGTTGCAAAGATATGGAAATGAATGGAAATAAGAAAAATTACCCGCGAAATATTGAAAAAAGCCCAAAATAAACTAAGAACCGCAAATTCTGATTTATAAAAGATTGATTATCAACATATAGCGAACTACATGCCTGGAAGCCATGGGCGACCAATACCTGCTCTAAACGGCCAAGGCATGGCCAAAAGTATTAATAATAAAGCAATTACGAATAAAATAAGGCTCGCAGTTGGCTTTTGTGTCTTTTTATAACGGATATGTCCAATAGTAATTAAAATGATCGCTAACACCATTGAAAAGATATGTTCAACCGCCCAAAAGCGACTTGCTGCGTCCTTCATTACAACCGCCATGCCGGAAGTCTTAATTAATTGAAAACCTACTAAACCAGTAAAATACTGATAGATACCTAATAATAAAGTGGTATGAGAACTGATTAATAGCATTTTTGTGAACTTTAAAGCGTCCTGCTTTACCACTAATTTGTAGATACTTATTAATAGTGTAATTAAAATCACCCATCTTAAAAGGTTATGTAAATGCAATAATCCTGTATTCATATTTTGAATTTAAGGTTTAAAAGTACGATAATAACAACAAATCACCTATTCTACCCTATCTGTTACAAATAAATTTACAAGTACTAAAAAGTAATTAATTTTGCATCAAATACTATTTATGGCAATTATTGCTCCTTCTTTATTAGCGGCCAATTTTTTACAATTAGGTAACGCATGTCAAATGCTAAATGAAAGTGAAGCAGCTTGGTTTCATTTGGATGTAATGGACGGAAGTTTTGTTCCCAATATTAGTTACGGATTACCTATCATAGAACAAATAAAAAAAACGACTACAAAAGTGATGGATGTGCACTTAATGATTGTAGCTCCAGAAAAATATATTGCAGACTTTAAGAAGGCAGGTGCCGATATTTTAACTGTGCATTATGAAGCCTGTCCTCACTTACATAGTACCTTGCAACAAATTAAAGCACATGGCATGAAAGCTGGTGTAGCCATTAATCCACACACTTCCGTAGATTTATTGAAAGACGTCATTAATAATATAGATGTAGTTTGTGTAATGAGTGTAAACCCAGGATTCGGTGGACAAAAATTTATAGAACATACTTATGAAAAAGTACGTGCTTTAAAACAAATTATTACAAACGCGAATGCAAACACTTTAATAGAAATTGACGGTGGTGTAACCGAAAATAATGCTGCTCAATTGGTAGCCGCAGGAGCCGACGTGCTAGTGGCAGGTACAACAGTATTTAAAGCAGCCGACCCTAAGCAAATGATTACTACTTTAAAGAACTGTTAAGCCAGTATTACCATTTAAGGAAATGCACAAATGTGCGTATTTTAACTTTGTTTATTGAACAACTGTTGTCTAAATTGTGTTAAGTGTATTATAATCCAATACTAACCTATAAAATACAATCCATTGACTGAAACAATCATCAACCTAGAAACGGTTAACCCTATTGATTTTTTTGGTGTTAACAATAACAAATTCGATCTCTTAAAAAAGAAATTTCCCTTACTTAAAATTTTATCAAGAGGTACTCAAGTTAAATTAAGTGGTGCTCCAGAACAAATTGAAATAGCCAAAGAAAAAATTGGTTTAATAATTCAGTACATGGAACGCAATGGACATTTAAGTGAATTATATTTTGAACAAATTTTGGGCGGAGACGATGCAGATGTTATAGATAATTTTGTAGACAAAAATCCGAATGAAATTTTAGTTTTAGGCCCTAACGGAAAAACGGTTAGAGCAAGAACTGCTAATCAAAAAAAATTAGTGCAAGCTGCAGACAAAAATGATATTGTGTTTGCAATTGGACCAGCAGGTACTGGTAAGACCTATACTGCTGTTGCATTAGCGGTACGTGCACTAAAAAATAAATTAGTTAAAAAAATTATTCTAACAAGACCTGCAGTGGAAGCTGGTGAAAATTTAGGATTTTTGCCAGGTGATTTAAAAGAAAAAATTGATCCTTATTTACGTCCTTTATATGATGCATTAGACGACATGATTCCTGCAGATAAATTAGGATATTATATGTCCACCAGAACTATTGAAATTGCACCATTGGCATATATGCGTGGAAGAACTTTAGACAATGCATTTATCATATTAGATGAATCACAAAACGCAAACGATTTACAAATAAAAATGTTTTTAACGCGTATTGGATCTAATGCAAAAGCAATTATTACGGGCGATCCTACCCAAGTAGATTTACCTCGCAATCAAAGAAGTGGTTTAGAAAAAGCAGTCCGAATTCTTCAAAATATTGAAGGTATTGCCCATATCCAATTAGACGAAGAGGACGTAGTGAGACATAAATTGGTAAAAGACATAATCCGAGCCTACGATAAGGAAAGAGAAAACGAAACGGAAAATTCCTATCACAGATAAAACTAACAAAAAGGCCCATTTATGGGTCTTTTTTATGCTAAATAATCCTTGTTTTTTTTACTGATATTAACAGATTTGTTACAGATACAAACATACAAATTATTATATATATATAAAGTGCTGATAAATCCATTTTACTGCTATTTGTTAACAAAAACATAAAACGAGTTAGCAGAATATTTCCTTTCTTTGCAGCACTAAAACAAACATCAATCAGGTATGAAAACAATCGGGAAATTTCTTCTGTCGTTGTTGATGATTACATCAATTACTTTAGGAGCAAACGCTCAAGAAACTACTTCTGAAATTCAGGGTACAGTTTCAGCTGGTAAGTCTGCAATTGCAGGTGTGACTATTGTTGCAATTCACCAACCAACAGGTACGAAGTATACTACTTCTACACGTCAGGATGGTCGTTACAACTTAGCTAACTTGAAAATTGGAGGTCCTTACTCTATCAGTGCATCTTTTGTAGGTTTCAAAACAGAAACTGCAGACGATATCACATTAAACTTAGGTCAAGCACACAAACAAAATTTCAACTTAGTTGAAACTGCAAATACTTTGAAAGAAGTAGTTGTTAAGTCTGGTTCTGACAAAGTTTTCAGTGCTAACAAAACTGGTGGTCAAGAAACTATCAACAGAAAATTAATCGAGGGAACTCCTACTACAACAAGAAGCTGGAAAGATGTAACTAAATTAGTTCCATCTGCAAACGGTACTTCTTTCCAAGGTATGAGCAACCAATTGAATAATATCACAGTTGACGGTGCTAACTTTAATAACTCATTTGGTTTATCTGGAGATATCGGTGGCCAAACAGGTGCACAAGCAATCTCTTTAGATGCGGTTGAGCAAATTCAAGTTAACACATCTCCATTCGACGTTAAGTACGGTGGATTCAATGGTGCTGGTATCAATACTGTTACAAGAAGTGGTAAAAACCAAACTTTTGGATCAGTTTACCAATATTTCAAAAACAAAGATTGGCAAAGTTATGATGTTGGATCAATTCACTTACCTAAGCAACAATTCAATTATGATTTAAAAGGATTTACTGCTGGTGGTGCCATCATCAAAAATAAATTATTCTTCTTCATCAATGGTGAGCAAGAAAGCAATACCCTTCCAGGTACTGTATACGTGGCTGCTGACGGAAGTAATTCACCAAACGGTACAACTGTTTCAACAGCAAAAGCTGCTGACTTAGATGCTTTGTCTACTTTCTTAAAGACAAATTATAATTTTGATCCAGGTGTTTATCAAGGATATTCATATTCTTCAGCTTCTAAGCGTTTAACTGCTAAGATTGACTGGAATATTAATGCAAATAACACTTTCACTATTAAGTATAACTACTTAAAATCTTCTGCAGAAATTCCTCCATCTAACTCAGGTGCAGCGAACACTTCAATTGGTAGAAGACCAGGTGTTACTGCAATGCCTTTCTATGGCGCTGGTTATGTTATTAATAACAACGCAAACGTAGTTATTGCTGAGTTGAATACTCGTTTCTCAAATAGTGCAAACAACAAATTACAAGTTGGTTATACTCAATTAAGAGATTTCCGTACTTCATTGTCAAGTAACACTAATTTCCCATTAGTAGATATCTTAGACGGTAACGGTAACCCTTATACGTCTTTTGGATATGAGCAATATACTTATGGAAACAAATTGAATACCGATATTTATCAATTGAATGATGTATTTACAAAATACATTGGTTCTCATGAGATTACTTTAGGTACTCAAAACTCTTTCAAAAAATATGCTAACGGTTTCTCTCCTGCTTACCAAGGTGTATACAGATTCAATAGTTTAGCTGATTTCTATGCTTCTGCTGCTGGAACTAAAGCTGCTGCTAGATATGACTTGTCATATACTTTAGGTGGTGGTGAATTCCCATTAGTAGGACCAAAAGACTTAGAATTAGGTGTGTTCTTCCAAGACAAGTGGAAAGTTAGAGATAACTTTACTTTCACTTACGGTATAAGAGCTGACTATACTCAATTCTACAATACTTTCTTATACAATCCAGTTGTTGATACATTATCTATGTTCTACAACGGTATTCATGCAAACACTGGTGCTGCTCCTAATAAAGCAGTTCAAGTTTCTCCAAGAATTGGATATAACTGGGATGTATTCTCTGACCAAACTTTACAAATTAGAGGTGGTACAGGTTTATTCCAAGGTGCTCCACCATTCGTATGGATCTCTAACCAAGCTTCTAACTCAGGTATGGCATTGTTTGGATCTATCAGCAATGGTACTGGTTATATGTTCTCTGGTGACGTTAACAAATACAGACCAACTGTAACTGCTGGTTTGTCTAAGTCTTATAGTATTAACGTAGCTGACCCTAATTACAAGTTCCCTCAAGTATGGAAAACTACATTAGGTGCTGATAAAAAAGTTTTAGGATTTACTATTACTGTAGAAGCTACTCATATCAGAAATATCAATGCTACTGTTTTCAAAAACATTGCATTGCCTTCAACTGGTTTGATTACTTTAGCTGACGGTCGTCAACGTTTCCCTATCACTTCAGTTTATCCACTTGGTGGTTCTGCAAAAGCAGCAATCAACAACCCTTCTATTGGTAATGCTATTTATATGACTAACGCAAATGTTGGTTATGTAAACACTTTCTTCGTTCAAGTTCAAAGAACATTCAAGAACTTATTTGTAAGTGCAGCATATAACTATCAAGAAGCTAAGGATGCAACTGTAAGTGGTTCTACTGCTTCTACAATGTGGGGATCTAAGCCAGTGTATGGTAACCCGAACGTTCCAACGCAAGGTTATTCTAACAACTACTTACCACACAGATTCATTGCACAAGCAATCTATAGAAAAGAATACTTAAAGCATTTTGCAACTTCAGTTGGTGTATTTGCAGAAATTGCTCCTAACTACACAACTTCATACATCTACAATGGTGACGTGAATGGTGATGGTTTCAGCAATGACTTAATGTATATCCCAAGAAACGCAAGCGAAATTACTTTAGTGAACGCTTCTGGAGATACAAGAACTCAACAAGAATTATGGCCTCAATTAAGTCAATTCATTGACAACAATCCTTATTTATCTAAGCACAGAGGAGAATACGCACAAAGAAATGCGGTAGTATTACCTTGGACTGGTAGAATGGATTTGAATGTTACTCAAGACGTGACTTTCGGTGTTAAAGGAAGAAAGCAAACATTACGCTTCACAGCTGATATTTACAACTTCACTAACATGTTGAATAAGAACTGGGGTGTTTATGATGTTCCAACAACTACAACTCCTTTGAGTTATGTAGCTTTAGTTGGAAACAAACCAACATTCTCTTTCCCTTACTACAACTCAACAACAAAGACTCCATTACAACAATCATGGAAACATGATGTAACGTCAATGGCTTCTCGTTACCAAATTCAATTAGGTGTTAGATATATTTTCTAGTACTTACTGATATATTTTCAAAAGCCCTCCGAGCAATCGGGGGGCTTTTTTGTTTATTTAGTTTTGGTTTTGAACGTATTAGTTTTATTTGTAAATTAGCGTATGTCCGATTACTTGCAACAATTTACCATTGGCGTAGAAGAAGAATATATGGTACTAGACCCTTCTACAAAGGAATTAAAAAGCCATCAGCAGCTTATTGTCAATGAAGGACAGAAATTGTTTCAGGACCGTATTAAAGCAGAAATGCACCAGGCTGTAGTGGAAGTAAGCACAAGTATCTGTCAGAATGTAAACGAAGCTTACGAAGAAATAAAAACCCTTAGAAAAGGGATGCTAGGTATTGCTCAAGAACTTGGTTTTAGTTTAGGTGCTTCTGGCACCCACCCTTTTAGTTTATGGGAAAAACAACTAATCTCTAGCCAGGACCGATATCAGGATTTACTAAATGAATTGCAACAAGCTGCAAGAAGTAATTTAATTTTTGGATTACATGTACACGTTGGAGTAGAGGATCGCAGAATGGCTATTCATATTGCCAATACTGCACGTTATTTCCTACCCCATGTTTATGCATTAAGTACCAATTCTCCATTTTGGGAAACACGTAATACAGGGTATAAATCTTATCGTTCTAAAGTATTTGATAAATTTCCAAGAACTGGTATTCCTGATTATTTTGAAAGCATTGAAGCCTATGAGAGCTTTGTACAATTATTAATCAAGACCAATTGTATTGACAATGCTAAGAAAATATGGTGGGACTTAAGAGTCCATCCAGTTTTCAATACCATTGAATTTAGAATTTGTGATGTTCCTATGACCATACAGGAAACCATTACTATTACGGCCATGTTCCAAGCTATTTGCGCTAAAATATATACCCTACGTAAACAGAATATTAATTTCATCAATTACCAAAGAGCACTCATTAATGAAAATAAATGGAGAGCAAGTCGTTACGGTATTGATGGAAAATTAATTGACTTTGGAAAAGAAAAAGAAGTTGACGCTAAGGATTTAATAGTTGAATTACTAGAATTTGTAGACGGTGTAGTAGACGAATTAGGAAGCCGTAAACATATTGAAAAAGTACACGAAATATTTAAAACAGGAACAGGTGCCGACAGGCAATTACAAGTGTATAAGGAAACAGGTAGTTTGGTAGAAGTAGTGAAATATATTGAACAAAGCTTCTTATCAGAATAGAAAAACTAACCCTACAATTTTAGATTTAACTTATTGTAATAAGTTTACTTCGCTGAAGTATAGTCAAATAAAGTTGCAGTGAATATTCCTCTTTCTCTTTTCTTAAAAATTACATCCCAGTTACCTCTGTATCTTAATATTTTGGGAACTAATTGACCATTAAAATA
>Ga0075464_10000825_pt1 | contig 13771 bp, 15 predicted proteins | sample DEB19_08_DNA_5_FD_75068 | JGI IMG/M metagenome (GOLD analysis project Ga0075464, IMG submission 75068) | Aqueous microbial communities from the Delaware River and Bay under freshwater to marine salinity gradient to study organic matter... | ecosystem: Environmental > Aquatic > Marine > Coastal ...
CCCCAAAACCCCAAAACCCCTGAACCATTTTATTTAAATTTGTAATTATTAAAATGGATACCCGCTTTTATATTAGTCTTGGTTGGCGGCTGACTGTACTGCCCAACCGTCACTTTCTGTTTCCACTTACCACTTGAAAAAATTGCTTCAATCCATACTTCTAATTTTTATTACACATTGAAAACCTTGAAATTCAATATTTTCAACGAAGTAATTCTTTATAAAAGTAAATTGAGATTTTTTGAAAGCGGTTTGTAAAGAGTGAACGCGCTATTTAAAAGATGGGTAGATTAAAAAGAGAACTTAATTTATAGATTATTGAGCGAGAAAATTAACTAATCGGGCCATATCAAACTTCTTCTTGCATTTTTAAATCGATTTGTATGTTTGTCTTGGCAATCACTTTCGCTAACCTTTATTGTTGTTGCTTTACCTGTTCTCAGTCGTTCAGCTAACAGATCATGGCTGCGGCCCTTCTCACCCAGACGCTTGGTTGAACGTTTGTGGGAATATCGACGTGAATTATAAAGTTTGTTGACTGCCCTGTCGTACTAAGTGTGCCTGCACGCTTGCCTGTCTTGTAACAGGGACAAGCATATTCGTCTGGATTCCTTACATAGTCTTCTTGTGGCTTAAACCAGATAAGAGGCATTTTGTTGTAGAGTTCAGACTAAAAACATTCGTAGTTAATATTTATTTTCACTTACCGGTATTTGTTCATCAATTACTTAGTCTTCTCTGTTATATCTAGCTCCGTCAAGATAGAAACCGTGTATGTAAACTCCATCTTCAGGGGATTCATCAATTTCTTCAATAGACTCTGCTTCAAGTACCTGGAATGAGAATTATAGTTTATCGATTGGAATCTTGTACTAACGTGAGTGAGTTTACAAACATCCAGTCATGAAGCCTTGTGGGAAGAAAAGACCAGAAATCCAATTTGACTTTGGAGTACCATTCTAAAGCCAGTCATCCATAAATACAACTCTAAGTTTAAGGTCAATATACCAAGAAGCGAGTGGTTTTAAAGATGGGTAAGCAACTTTGGCCCAGTTTGCTGGTACTGTTCCATTTTGCAAAGAAAGGTACATCTTGTCCAGTGTTTCTGACATAATTATGAAACCATGAATTGCCTTTTCTAAGTCATTGAGAGAATTTCTCATAACTTTAAGCATTTTGTTGAATTTCTCCATTTCTTGACAAAGAACTGTAGTAAGAGATGGCAAAAGACCATTAGACATCTTGAATTATTCCTTCTTTCCGAGATCACGGTCCAAGGTTTCCGGCATTTCTTCTAAGAGTTGCTTAACTTTAGCAAGAACAATCTAATCGGGAGTCATTCCACCAGCTCCACCTGTGACTCGAGACTGAATTGATAGCACTGTCTCTACAGTATTGTCAGATTCTTACTTCTAATAACTAATATTTGCATTTTCATGAAGTCCAAACACTTCGGGTCCATCTTATATCGGCAATCCATCGATATAATTCTTATAAGATTACAAATCACCAAAGTTTGGTGCGAAATATAAGCCACTATCAGAATAGGTGTAACCATCTTCAAGATTATCACTGCAATAATACTTTTGAAGTGTTGCAAGTAAGCAGCGACGATCATTGTCATCAGTGACACGTCCACCATAGTTAATATGTCCTGTAACATATACGAGGGCTTCCCATGGAATTTCGTCCTGCTCATCAAGGAACAGTTTTAACATAACAAGGGAAGTTTCCAAATCGGAATCATTAAAATCATACATAATGTTCCAACCGAGAGGTCCAAACTTACGTCTTTCTTGGATTACAGCATGGAAGAACGAGAGACCAAAGATGAGTTTTCTCCATTCTTTAGCTTTTTTACAGTCATCTAGATACTCATTTGACATTTCATTGAAACCACGTTTCAAATTTGCCTTTATTCCACGTGGTGGTTCAGTTGTTAGTTTAACACCATTTTAAAGAATGGAAACTGGGAAGAAAGGTGCTGGCATTGATGTTAAGAACAATCTGAAATCGGGATGGATGTCCGGCATGTCTGAAAAGTTAAGAACTATCAATTCTAACTAATTCATGAATGATTAAGCTAAGTGACAGTTTTGTAACATAACCCAATTACCTGACTTGGTTGCATCTTCAATTAGTTTTTGAGCCTTTTTACCTTGACCCTGACCAAGTGAAATCGGGAAAAGTTTGTCAGAGTAATCTTTATTCTAAGCGAATTTTATTAATTATGCAGTTGGATCAGCACCTGTTGATAATATGAAAATAAGTGGTGTCTTATAATCTGTATCAGCATATACAATTTCCATTGTTGCCGATTGAGACTCAACATAATATTTACCCATATTATCTAACACATAAAGTTAGAATGCAAATGCAAGCTTTTCAGGTCTGAATCCTTTCAAAATAATAAGCTTTTGGAAATCACTTAGTTTTTCAGCCCAGTCCAAAGGTAATGGTTCCGTTTATGGATTGTCACATTAAGCCCATTCAATCCAAACTGCTGAATTTTCAGCGAAAGATTATGTTAAACCTGCATAGACGCTTGGTTATACAATTTCAGCACTCCAGAAATATGCAGCTTAAAGATCTGATAATAAATTTAAAGGAAGTGGGTTTGGTGGTTGTTTTTTCTTGTCAACATCATTTATTGTAGCTGTACCTCTTAAAAGTAAATTCCAACTAATTTAATCAATCTTCCCACTGTTTCTATCAATTGAAGTACATATTAGGAATGAAAAGATAAGTTTATCACGTTCAAAAAGACCTCTTGAAATATTGGAAAAGATCATCTTGGTAATCATCTATATTAAGGTTGACAATCTTTGATCTAATTAGTCATTTTTTTCTGAGGCATCAATCGCTTTGTTAAAAAGAACTTTTACAAATTAAAGCGAATTCTAATACATGTCATTAATCATAGCCATATCTGCGATGACAAAGAACAAGATTGAACCACGAACTGCAATTGATTTGTAACCGAGTCTAGTCTCATTAATTGTTTGTTCAACAACAGTTGCATCAGCAATACGCTGATTAATCTCACTTGATGTTACTTTAGAACTTTCAAGCACATTAATTAAAGAATCTTCATCAAGAATTTATTCTTCAGTAGATTCTGTTAACATCTTAAGAATTTTATTCTCGATACTTTTTAGTGTACTCTTGTCACTTGCCATCTGAATAACAATCTTGTCACGTTGAGCTTCAATTTCAGGCTTTTCTTTTATTACGACATCACCAAGCAGCTACTCTTCGAGACCTTCAAAAGTTACGGTGAAGTTTATAAGTGTAACCTTAATACAAACTTCTGGGGCATAATGAGGGTTTGGCATTTTGGTTGTCATGTACAGTGTAAAATTATCATCGTAGTCTTATGTTGAATCACCAAGTTTAATCTATTTTATTCCACCATCACCCATAAATTCTGATCGCATAAGAATGGGATCAAGACTTGCTTCTAATTTTTCTTAAACATCTTCAATGAGTACCTTCTTTCCATTGTTAACACAAGCACCAACTTCTCTTAAAAATGTGTTTTTACCAAACTTTAGTACTGTAATTCCTTACTTCTTATGCATATTCTTGATCCATTTATTAGCTTATTGTTATGGATCGATACAAAGACCCCATCTATCAGCTTTCGTTGCAAGAATAGCATTTTCACTTGAAGTTTAATCAGTTGGTAGACCATCAATACACCAACCACGAATAACGACAGGATCGCCCATTACTTTAACAAGACTGAAAGAATCTGAACAAGGAATTGCTTTTGCCTTGAGAGTCTCAGCCCAAGACTCGGTCATTCTCTTTCTATAAACTCCTGTAAAAGCCCCAAAATAGGAGATACAAGCACAAGATAAGAATACATTGCCTACAAGCTCGTGGATATCTTAGTCAAGCTAAGTTACAGTATCTTTCCATCTGATAGCTTCATCAGCAAGTAGCACAACAAGTTTCTCAGCTCTTCCCATACGCGCTTAGTCACGGTTCATGCGGAATTCAAGTTCTTCCTTTTATGTCTGAAGACGATTAGCATTTGCAACAAGAGCTGCAACATTTTCCTTGACAATTCTTAATTCATCAAGCTTCTTGTTTAGGATACCCATCTGTTCCTTAAGCAGTTTATCCATTTCTGCTGCCTTCTCCTTTTTAGGAATGATATTTTTATTAATAAGCTGATACTGGGAAAGTGCTAGAGCCCATTCACAAAGTTTACCTGCAGGGAATGATTTGCCTGTAACTTCTTTAGGATTAAAATCTGGTTTTTTGAAGTAAGTATCTCTCACTTTTTTTATTGTCGATTCCTTCATCAAATTAACATCAAACTCTTTAACTTCCTTAATGAACAAAGCAGGGTCTTTAATATGGACGCGAATATTATCCCAAGTAATGCCCTTCTTATCCATCATAATCATGACGCATTCCATGACCATTGCAACAGCTGGTGGTGGATTGTTCAAAGCTTTAATTTCGACGATTGAGTTTTTATCGAGAGAGTCTACACATTTCTTAGCACTTTCTAAAATAGGAAGTGCTTAGGCTAGTTCAGAATCAGCTTCATCTTTGATAATCTTAGCTTCAGCGGCTTGCTTTTCAACGATTTCCTTTTCGGCGCTGACAACCTTGTCTTTCTCATTAGCCATTAGAGTATCTTTATTTACTTAAACTAAAGTTATGGCTAGCTCTTCATTTGCCTTTGCCAGCTCAGGTAACATCTTGGTAATCTAAACTTTAAGTTCAGCAATAGAAGCATTAGTATTCTTAAGAGTTGTAAGACCATTTGCAAGTCTACTTCTGTTCAAATTAATTTCATGTCGCTTCTTTCCTAAGGTCTTCAAGTACAAATTAATTAAATCTAGATAAGACTTTGGTGTTGTGTAAACTCGGCGTCTCAATTCAGCAAGGAATTATTCTGAAGATGCTTCTACACTTGTGTGAATAAGCATGCACATTTAAGCAAGATTCGCTCTAACTTCTTCATTTGGAAGTTCTAAATTCTTGAGGAAAGCACGTGACACATAGAGAAGTGCTTCTTCTGGCCAACGACTGAACCAATCTAAAGTACAACAGTTTACGAGTGAAGGGAACTTTCTGCAACGGACTCTTAGATCATCACCAACAGGTGACATACAGAGACAAACATGGAAGTATTCTCTGACACGTGAAATAAATAACTAATTGCAAAGGTCAGTAGTTTCGACTTTCTTAGGGTCAGTAATAATACCTCGTAACTCATTTTGCAACTTGTCTTTGTCTTCACTCAACAACAAGTTAGGTATTTCACCGGTATTCAATAGGTTGTTGATATCTTCCAAGAAAGTTTCACTCAAAATTTGTGAATCGGTTAATGTAAATGCTGTTGACTCTCCATTGACGCCTGATGAAAACATCATTTCTTTCATAAAGTCTCTGAATTATGCAACATTAAAATCCTTAGTAATTTCAACTTATTTGAAATCCATTGCGTATATAAATGAAGCAAGTTTAATTAGCGATTATTTACCTGAACCACCTACACCAATCAACATAATATTGCCTCTTGGCTGTCTTAAAGATCTTAGAATTCTCATTAAATGCAATATCGCATCCTCAAAGAAAACAAGGTTCATTTTAACTGAGCTTCCTACATTATATTCATCAAGGTAACCTCCAAGAACTTTTAACAATCTTGGAATATCTCTAACTTCTTCGTAGAGACGTACAACAGCTTCAATCTTCAAGATATCGGACCAGATTACCTTCTTTTCACCGAAAAGATCGTCAAATGTTAGAGCTGATCTAAATGATCTTGAAAGCATATCTAATACGATTTCAGTAAACCATGCATTATCTTGAGTGTTTATGAGACGATCACCAAATACACGAGTAACTTCATTAACCCAAAGTCTTTGCATACTATCAGCATTTTAAACTGACTTGGGATTAGACATTAGTATTCCTTGTATAACCTTTGAAACATCTCTCAAGTTAAACATATAATGGAATTTAGCAGGTGTAGCTCTTAGTTCTTCACTAATCTTGTGATAAATTTCAATTGTTGAGTCGATTATTGAAAGAGAGCATGATGTCACTGGTTCTTAATAGTTATTTGCTTTCATGAAACCGTCTAAAATAGAGCTAAAAATCTTTGCTAAAACGCCTTGAGTTGCTTATGGCATACATAAGATATTGAAGTGTGTGGTAAAACGTGGAGTTAATACAGCACGACCACCAGATGGAGGTGCAGCAGCACATATTAAGGTTGTATCCAAAACACTTTTCCATTCCCACTCTTTGCGGTCATACATACCAGATTTGTCAATTAGAAGTCTAAGGAGCTCAATTGGTGGTTAAGCACCATATTCTTCAACTGCAGGCATGTTGATGTCATCAATAAAGATAGCAACACGTTTACCTGGTGGAGCTCTAAATGCAGTTCTTGACTTTTCAAGCTTTTCTTCAATTGACTATTAAACTCTAATTGATTGAGTTTGAGCTGAGAAGTTTATGTTTATTCCAACTAAGGGTTTTATTAAACTGTCTTCTTTGACAACTGACAAGATTTGTAATGTATTCATTACAGTAACTGATTTACCAACACCGGTCTAACCAGTTATGAAAACACACTTTCCTACTGAAAGCAACTGCTCAAGACAGTATCTGTGTTTGTAAGTATCAGCAGTAGGTACCATCATATCAAAGAAGGACATATCTTTAACGTATTCAAATTTTTGAACTTAATTATCCCATGACATCCATGTCTTGGATTTTTTTAAGTCATAGTAATAATCAAAAACTGTGAAAGCACTTGGGAACTGGGCTGATTTAAAGAGATCTTTTACCAAAGTGTCAAAGTAATCTTTACTTCTTTCATCAAGAGCAGCACCCATGCCCCAAGCATAACTGAATCCAACAATACAATCAAGATCCTTCTTTTTCTATTTAGGGTCTTACGCATTGAAGCCGTTTGTTGGATTTAAAAATACTTCAAGGAAGCTGCATACTGATTTTACAAGTTACAGGTTATCTGTCTTAACTAATTCATTAAAAGCTACTCTGATCTTATCAGTACCTAGGTCAATAGTTGCAAGGAATGTCTCCCTAATATACCTCTTTTGCTCTTCATCAATAATTGATTCATCAGGGAACTTCTTTTATAACCAACTGTCAAAGAATGGAAGCCATCCAAGTTATTCAGCTGTTAAGTAAACCATGCCACAACGAGATACAGTAGCTGGAGAAGCAACAGAAAGATCCATAACCTCAAAGAGCATGCGCATCTGGGGTCTTAGTTTAATACGTTGACCGTTGGATAAACATAATGTCATGTTGTCATCGAGCACAGTGTTCATATTTTCAATCCAAATAGCATCAACAGGTCCATCAAAGATTGTCCAACTCTTTTCCTCTCCTTATTCTTATGAAGCGCCTCTCAAAATCTTGGAGGCAAGACCATCTGTCCAATCTTGGGTTACGAAATCAACTTCACCGTATAATTCTCCCATTGAGATTGCCTTAGGATTGAAAATCTTTCTATTTACGACTTAGAAGGATTTATCAGGATGCTTTTCATGACGTAAAGTAGTCATCACATCTGCTAAAACCTCATAACATGTTGTTTTTCCACCACCAGTGGGTCCTACTAACATTACACCGAATCTAACATTGAAAGTCTCATAAAGGTAAATAACTTTCTCCATAAATTCGTGTTTTGGTTAGAAACCTAGCTTTACTGATGAAGCTGAAATCTATTTAAGTAATTAACTGTAGTCAGGATCAACAATTAAAACTGTTGGGAACAAATCTTGAATAATAGCAGCAAATAAAGGTAAGTCGTCTTTAAGGAATTTAGGTACATTTGCATCTCTCATTGCACGAATAAGCACAGCATCTTCTTGCTAATCTGGGTTTGCTCTTTTTAAAGAACCAGCCATAACTAAAACAGACTTAACAGCTCTCATTCCAAAATCATAATGGTCTTATTATGAAAGTTACTCAGATGATAATTTATAAAGTTACACCATTTTTTTGGAGAGGACTTTAGCATTTCCGAAACCTTCAGCACCCAACATAATTTCAGCAATTAAACCATAATCTGGAATCATCATTGCTACTGGTCTGAAAAGAACTTTCAAGTTATCAGGAAGCTCAGTACGACCAGCGTAACCTGGGTTCATAGTAATATGACAACCGAACTCAGGGAGAACTGTAATATTCTTGTCTTCGAATTTATGTTTCTCCTCTCTTCCAAGACCACTAGTCAAAGCTTTACGAATCTGTAATAATTATTAGGCAATGACAGATAAGACATCAACGTTGATACGATTGAACTCGTCGAGACAAGCCCAAGCTCCTGCTTGTGCTAAACCTGAGAAGAGAGTAGCCATAAGAATATAATCGACTTGATCCGAGCAGTTAAACACAATACAAAGAATTGCAATTGCCTTTGCTAGATCCTTAGTTGATTCGGTCTTACCTGTACCGGCGGGACCTGCTGGGTTAGCACCTAACTTAATATGGAGGGCACCAGTAATAGTAATCCAGCATCTATCGGTAAGTGGAGTGATAACTAAACGAGATGTTGCACCCATATATTCACCACCGTAAGCAAGGGTAGCTTGAATTTGTCTAACGACACAACCTGTTTGACTTTCCTCTTCATAATAATATCGAAGTTATTTCTACCAGTTAAAATCAAAAACATTTTAAACTTATTCTTTCTTTAGTTCTTCAACAATATCACGAGCATGTACGTCAGTTGTGATGAGAGCAACAATAATGCATCTTTATAACTCAGTCAAGTTTGATCTAACATGCATAGTCAATTATTCGATTTATTTGTCGTTACGTTCCCACCAAGTTTGAAGAGCAAGACGATCCATTTGCATTTCACCAATAGCCTCTTCTGAGTTAGCACACCATTAAATCTATGCAACAGAAGCAACAACTTGACCTGGATGTTAAAGAACCCAATCCTTACGAGTTTCATCGGAGTATGCTTTCTAACCGTCTTTCAGTTTTCTATAGACTGTGCTTTTCATCTCCTCAGACAACGCCAGAAGCCAAGACTCTACTTAAACACGAGCAGTTTTAACGGCTTTCATAAGCTCAACTGTTTCTTTTTCTTTTGAGTACATTTTAGTGATGACATCATCTTTGAATTCTAATGCAACTATACCATCAAATAGTGTTTTTAAGTGTAATGAGATGATATCCTTATTTTCACTATTAGATAGGATTTAAATTAAATCTTCTTGTGAAAGGAAATAGAAACGAGGAAAAATTTCTCTTTTTGACTCAACATAAACCTCAAGTTTCTTTTGGATATGATCAAGATCAGCATTCTGTTTAATTAGCGTATCAACAATATTATGGCTTGCACGGATAAATTTCAAACACTATGGGGTCCTATTTGCTTTCAAGTTAAAAGAAAGGAAAATTTTATTAACCGAATCAAACAATTTAGATTCATCAGGAAGGAAAACCTTAATTTAACCTGAAGAAAAAATGTTTTCAAGATAACACCATTTTCGCTATACTTCAGTCCATTCATTAACAGCATCTGAAAGAGTTGAAAGATCTTTCTTTAATTTTTCTGATTCTGTTCGCATCACTTTTACAAAGCGGTTACCGAGAATCATGTTGATTTGAGCGAGACCTTCATCCATAAATTGATATAGAGTGTCAATGTCACAAAGTATAAACTAATTGTCCTTATCTTTGTAATTTTTAGTTGCAAATTAAACTGTCTTCCATGTTTCAAGAAGTTCATCAAGTTGTCCTCTAAGTTTAGCTTGTCCTGTAGCTTCAACTGACTTTGCAACAATTTACTCCATATACTCAACGACATTCATGTCAATTAATGTTTAAAGTGTGAAACCTTCTTCAAAAATATCGAGATTTGGTTAGTTAATCATCTCTCTAATATCAGCCCAATGCATCTCCTTCAAATTTGGATTTCTTAATGCCATCACAATTGGCATAGCGGCCTCAAATTGTTCAACAAGATGTCTAAGTTTCTGCTGAATTGGATTCATCTCAATAGCTCCTTCAATTCTCTTAACAATTTTTGCATATTTTTCTGCAATTTTTGCAATAGCGGGTGCATCAATTGAACCAAAGTTTTCTTTTTTCCAATTTTCTGTCATTGTACCCCATTCTTCTAGTGAGGTCCACATCAAATGACGATTTAAAAGCTGAACGCGGAGTTCGTCAATATTGTCGAAGTTTGTTGTTGGAACGTATAACTTATTTTGCCAGTCATTGTATCTGTTGCTAGTATTTTAATATTACTCAAACAATTCTTTCTTAGCTGTAAGATCCTTAATGATCTCTGCCATTTTTTCAGGATCAATATTTTTGGGATCGTAATATTTTGACTCAGTTGCCTCGACAAGTAATAAGTCGACACTTGTATTTAATTCAGGAATCAATTCTTAAAGAGCCTTTTTGAACTTATCTGACTGTGATTCTTATTATTGTTATAAAGATGAAATAATTGAGTTCAATTAACTTATCATTTAGTTTGCTTCAAGATGATTGTTTAGATCTTCTTTGCGAGGTTTGTTTAAACCATGTTCTTATAGAACACCGTAGAACTATCCAAGTAGATCAACTTTGTCTCTGATAAACTGGAAACGATTATCAATTACAGTCAATGCGCCTTGCTGAACAACGAACTCCTCAACGTTATTAACATTCTTCCGTAACTCTTGAATACTTTCATTTAACCAAACCTTTGCAAGGTTAGTACGTTGTTTGTTAACATCAGGTAATAGAATTTCAATTTTATCGTTAAATTCCTTAGGTGTTGGTTATAACCTGCTCTTAATGACTTTTGAATCTAGTTGAAGAAGACCGATATCAGTGCATGATGGCAAATTGCTTTGGAAGTGTTGTTGGTAAAATTTGAAAAGTTTCATTACATTTGAAAGGTTTTCAACAGAATTTTTTAAGCGTTCATCAACTAAAATATTAATATCGAACTGTTTATTTCTCCAATAGATTTCAAGAATTGGTTGGAAACGAGATAAGAAGTGATATGCTTTTTTATATGAACCATCAATTACAGAGTTTACTCTGATTTCTTTTGTTTAAAAGAACTCTTGATCACTTATCCATGTCAGTGGGTTCAAAGCAAGTGCTTTCTCATCGGGCTCCTCCCATTTTTCGCCAACAATGTCATCCCACTCTTCAAGAGCATCAGCATACATTTTTAGGTCGCCATGTTGAGACCATCTTATGAAACATTGAATTTTTTCAAGACCTTTACTGAAATCAGAAGCAATTTAATTTTTAAATTCAGCTGCATCGGGTTCAAGTTTAATCCAGAAGTTATGAATGTTGGGAAGTGTTTTCTTATAAAGCTAGATAATATCAACATTATTTTAATCGTCTATTTCTTCTTCTTCTTCTTCTTCAGATTTTATAGGTTCAAGTTCAAGGTGAGCAAGCAAGTCAAACTGATCTTCTGTTGATGTACCTCTAGGGGGAAGGATAAAATCATCAATTGGTACTTGCCCGATTTCCTCGATTGGAATTGGTTTTGAGTCGTTTAAGTGTACATTTAAGTGAAAGAATGGTTCATAACCACGTTAGGCTTGACCGTTACCAGCTGCATCATCGAAATCCATTTTCATAATTTCAGGAAGCTTCTCAGTTGCATATTGGTCAAGAGTCTAAAGACGACTGATCATGTCTTCAACCGAGTTTTTGTAAATGTTAGCAAGGGCTTCTAGAGAGATGAAATCTACAAGATAGGCGAATCTAAGGAATCGGGAACACTCTTTTCTTAAACTACTTCGATGACCATATGTCATTCCTGACGGGAAGTTTAACTTTTCAAAAGCACTGTTTGCTTCTTTTCGCTTCATACCAACTGAATTTGATGATTATATTGGGTTATGTTTTGATCTCTACTCATCGAGAGAAATTTCAGAAATAATACGACCGCGTAGACTTTCAAGAACTGAAGTCATGCAAGCCTGAATGTTTTGACGGGATTTATCTGATTTAAGTTTTATTTCCTCTTCGACTTTATTACGTTTGTTCTATTAGGCTTCAGCAAATTGATGAATTGTCTTAACATCTCCAGTCTAACAGAGATCGACAAATTTGAGACTCGACTACATTTCAATCATAAGGCGACGATGTTAGAACAAGTGCTTTCCAAAGTGGTCTTGTAAAATGAATAATTTTTCATCAAGAGAATTCTGAGCCTTTGAGCGATTAGTCTATTTAATTGTTTTTTTCCACATACGCATGAATTTCCATTTTTTGAACTGTTTAAAGAAACTCAACTCCTTAATGTTATTGTAGGAGTCTCTTTCAATAAGCCATTAACCAAGAGCAATAAATTCAATTGGTGTGTCTCCGTTTTCATATAGAGTTAGACCTTTGCCACTCAATGTGTAATACTTGTGTTAATTTCTGCCGTCATAGTTTGTAACTTATAAATCGTAAGGGTCCCCGTTGTTCGGATTGGGATTCAAGTACATGAATACAGTTTCTTCCTCACTCTTGCTATCAAGAAGAAGTTCAATATATTTATCGAGGTCGCTCCAAACTTTTGGTTCAGTCTTTTCTGTACTATGGTGACCTGTTTGCACATCTGGTTTGACTGCTTCAGTTTGTTTTTGGTTCTTGCGAAGACTTGCCTCTGAAACTGAATGCTAAGATTTTGTGTCGTCAAAGCCGCCTATGGGAGCAAGAGCTTTCATTCTACCCCCTCGAAGTTCTTTTGGCAACTTTCCTGTAATTTTATCAAGAAGGAACTTGCTTCGAGCCAGTTCTAAATTCTTTTAGGAAAGAGATGTACTGCCCTCAAAGCCGGCATAAACAAGGGAAGGTGGACCAGCCATGATTTTTTAGGGATCATTAACAACTAATTAATTTTTTAGCTTCTCTTCAACACGATTTTGGTAATCAGATTCAAGAGGCTAGACTTGTTACGCTTTGCGGTTGTTAAGAAGTTGTGAAGTCATACGTGGTTAGGTTGACACTCCCATAGAACCTTAAAGTTTGCGGCTTGCTTGACTGGGTTAAACAAATTAGGGTGCTGGAACAACAATCTGTTATGCTCTATAATAGTCCTCAGTGCCTTCGCCCTTGTACTTAGCAGCTTGTATTTTTGCCTCCTCATAAGTAGCATTTAAATTTTCAATTATGTTAGTGTTGAGTTCTTGTATCTTTTTCTTAAGGGGAGAGAGGCATTGAATTCTAAAAAAGAGTTAGAAAAGTTTTAAATTAAAATGGGCGCAAAAGTTTGTAACTGTTTTGATTTAAATGAAAGCTTAAGTTGCAACAGTTTTCAAAATATGAAAAGATAAAATTTAAATTTAGAAACTTACTTGCTCGAATTCATGCGAGCAGAGAAAGGGTTAGAAGAAATCTTCTCTTCAATCGGTCTTTTAACTGATGGCATTGGAACATTTGAAATTCCACTGTCGTAAAGACGTTTTTTAAGCTCGTTTCTCGCACGGAAATCTGGAGCTGAAGCTTGGTTGAGATCAATCTAAAGTCAGAGTTTGAGAATGAACGTTACAAATAGAAATTGTTAAATTGTAAAAAAAGGGACTTACTCTCTAGTTGTTGTCATTCTGACTTCCCATAGCATAAGCTGGGTAGTTACTTTATGACTGTTATGATTGATCCATCTACAAAAATGTTTTATGAAATGAGCTTACCTTAGTTTTACTTTAAAATATAAATAATAAATAGACAAAAAATTACCAATCAAACAATTTTATTAATTCAATATTCATTTTAAAGGGGTTTTGGGGTTTTGGGG
>Ga0075464_10000826_pt1 | contig 13771 bp, 9 predicted proteins | sample DEB19_08_DNA_5_FD_75068 | JGI IMG/M metagenome (GOLD analysis project Ga0075464, IMG submission 75068) | Aqueous microbial communities from the Delaware River and Bay under freshwater to marine salinity gradient to study organic matter... | ecosystem: Environmental > Aquatic > Marine > Coastal ...
CAATGCACGTGCAATAGCTACACGTTGTATCTGTCCTCCACTTAACTCATTAGATTTATGGTGACTCCTGTCGGCTAATCCTACTTTTTCTAAAGCCAACATAGCTCTTTCTAATCTTTCTTTTTTGGGAATACCCGCATACACCAATGGCAAAGCCACGTTTTCTGCAGCCGACAGTCTTGGAAGTAAATTAAACTGTTGGAATACAAATCCAATTTCAATATTTCTAATTCCCGCTAATTCGTCGTCGGTCATTTGGCTTACATCATGTCCACTCAAATTGTAAGTTCCCCCTGTTGGAGAATCTAAACAACCCAATATATTCATCAGGGTACTCTTTCCGCTACCAGAAGGTCCCATTAGCGCAACATACTCATTACGTTGAATATCCAAATCAATTCCTTTTAAAACTGGAATAGCTTGGTTCGCCATATAATAGCTTTTTTCTATCCCTCTTAATTGTATTACTGATGACATGTTATTTTATTTACGAATTACTTTAGGTACTTTAAAAAAGGAGCCGTCCGAGTCGGGTGCATTTTTTAATGCCGCTTCTCTTGTGATAGATCCCGCCACTTCGTCCACACGAAGAATATTAAAATTATCTCCCATATGCATCAATGGCTCGGTACCAGTGGTGTCCAAATTATTCAATTGCTCTACAAATACCACTAGATCTTGCATATCGGCAACTAATTTTTCCATCTTATCTGGTGCTACATTCAGCCTAGATAAATGTGCCAAATGGCTAACTAATTTTTCGTCTACTTGCATATTACAAATGTAACCCAAAGCAGCATATGGCCAAGGCCCTTTTGTTAAAAGGTCAAAAGACCCAATCAGTGGCAAACATTTTGATCTATTTTACTCCATTTTAAAGTTTTTTTTGAAATTAGTTGCATAACTAACTAATTTTACACAAACGCTATAATATGCAAAGAGCTATCAAAAATGTGGTGGTTTTAGGAAGTGGAGTCATGGGCTCCCGTATTGCTTGTCATTTTGCTGGAGTGGGAGTTCAAGTTTTGTTATTAGACATGTTAACTCCAACATTTGAAACAAGTACAGTGAAGAAAGAAAGGAATAAATTAGTGGACGACGCTTTACAAGCAGCCATTAAATCAAATCCGGCTCCTATTTACTTACCTAGCTTCACTCAAAATATTCGTACTGGTAATTTTACCGACGACATGGCACAGATTGCAAAAGCAGATTGGATTATTGAAGTAGTAGTTGAAAGACTTGATATTAAAAAACTCATTTACGATGAGGTTGAGAAATATAGAAAACCAGGGACCTTAGTAAGTTCAAATACGTCTGGTATTCCAATACATTTAATGGCAGAAGGTCGTAGTGAAGATTTTCAAAAACATTTTTGTGGTACGCACTTTTTTAATCCACCAAGATATTTACGTTTACTAGAAGTAATTCCTACTGCAAAAACAGATTTGGAAGTAATTGATTTTCATTTACATTACGGCGATGTTTTCTTAGGTAAAACAACTGTACTTTGTAAAGACACGCCTGCTTTTATAGCCAACCGTGTAGGTGTTTTTAGCATGATGAGCGTTTTGCATATCATGGAAAATTTAGGTTTATCAATTGACGAAATTGAATCCCTAACAGGTCCTATTATGGGACGACCAAAGTCCGCAACATTTAGAACAGCAGACGTAGTTGGTATTGATACTTTAGTTAAAGTTGCAAATGGAGTAAAAGACAATTGTCCTAATGACGAAGCTGCTGCTATTTTTACTTTACCTTCTTGGTTAGAAAAAATGGTAGAACAAAAATGGCTAGGTGATAAAACAGGTCAAGGATTTTTTAAGAAAGTAAAGACAGCAATTTCAAAAGAGATTCTTACTTTAAACTTAAAAACTTTTGAATACGAGCCACGCAATAAGCCAAAATTTGCTTCTGTAACCGCAGCAAAAGCAATTGAAAGTTTACCTGCACGTATTAAAAGTTTATATGCAGCAACCGACAAAGGTGGTGAATTTGTAAAACAATTTCATCATGCTTTATTTTCTTATATCAGTCACCGAATTCCAGAAATTAGTGATGAATTATACCGTGTAGACGATGCTTTAAAAGCAGGTTTTGGATGGGAGATTGGCGCTTTTGAAACCTGGGATGCACTAGGTGTTGCCCAAGTAATAACAGACATGAAAGCAGCTGGAAAGCCAGTGGCGACATGGGTTGAAACTATGGTTGCTAAAGGATCTAGTTTCTATAAAGTAGTCGACGGTAAGCGTTATTATTATGACATTACTACAGCCGACTATAAATTAATTCCAGGCGCTTCTTCCTTTATTATTCTTTCTGATTTTCAAGAAAAAACAATCTGGAAAAATAGTGCCTGTAATTTAGTAGACATTGGCGACGGCGTTGCTGGATTTAGCTGGAACACAAAAATGAATAGTATTGGAGGAGAAGTATTAGAAGGATTAAATAAAGCAATTAATATTGCCGAGGAAAAATACAATGGCCTAGTCATTGCAAATGAAGGAAATTTATTTAGTGCTGGTGCCAATGTAGGTATGATATTCATGCTAGCAATTGAACAGGATTATGAAGAATTAGATATGGCCATTCGCGCATTTCAAAATAGTATGATGCGCGTACGCTACTCTTCTATTCCAGTTGGAATTGCGCCACACGGTCTAACATTAGGCGGTGGTTGTGAAATGAATTTACATGCAGACACCATTGCAGCAGCAGCTGAAACCTATATTGGTCTAGTAGAATTAGGTATTGGTGTAATACCAGGAGGCGGTGGTACTAAGGAATTAGTATTGAGAGCTTCGGACGAAATGCATACTGAAGAGCCAGAAACAATTACTTTAAAAAATAGATTCTTACAAATTGCAACTGCTAAAGTAGCCACTAGCGCACACGAAGCTATGGACATGGGTATATTTAGAAAAGGACAGGATCATATTGTATTAAATCAGTCAAGACGAGTAGCAAAAGCAAAAGAACAAGTATTAAGCTTATACAATGCTGGCTATACACAAGCGCAACAAAGAACCGATATTAAAGTTTTAGGCAGGTCTGCATTAGGCGCTTTATACGCAGGTATTAATAGTATGTGGAGAGGCGGATACGCAACAGACCATGACGTTTTAGTAGCTAAAAAATTAGCCTATGTAATGTGTGGTGGCGACTTAAGCGAACCTACTAAAGTGAACGAGCAATACCTTTTAGACTTAGAAAGAGAAGCCTTCTTAAGCCTTTGTGGGGAGAAGAAAACATTGGAAAGAATTCAGTCTGTAATTACTACTGGCAGACCTATGAGAAACTAATTTCTAAAATTAATAATTACAAATTTTATCACTAAAATATTGCAATATAGCTAGTCTACAATAGAAATTATAAAGTAGCATTATAAAGAGCGAATCCCAAAAGGGTTCGCTCTTTATTTTAAGATTTGTGTCAATGCTAAATCTATTGTTGGATATTCAAATTCAAATCCAGCATCTTGAATTTTTCGACTTGATACTTTTGCACTTTTTAAAACTTCAATGCTCATTTCTCCTAACATTATTTTTAGTACAAAACTGGGCACATATATTGGAATGTAAAATTTATGTATTTTACTTGCTACCGTCATTGCTAATGTCTTATTAAATACAGGATGCGGGGCCACTGCATTATAAACACCTTCCATGGTTTTGTGTGCTGCTACATACATTATCATATTACACAAATCCTGCTGATGAATCCAACTCACTATTTGCTTACCATTTCCTAATATTGTTGCTAAGCCAAAATTAGCAGGCTTTATGAATTCAGCTAAAGCACCTCCTCTCTTATTTAATACAATCCCAATTCTCAATGTTACCAGTCTAATTCCCATTGCTTTTACAGGTTGCATTCCTGCTTCCCATAATTGACAAGTTGAACCTAAATAACTTGGATCAACCGGATCCGTTTCTTTAAACCCATCTATTAAACTCTGCTCATTATCCGGTCCATACCACCCAATAGCGGAAGCACTAATAATGGTATGAATATGATTTGTATTTTCCTTGATAGCTTTAACTAGCAATGCACTTGTTTTCACTCTACTATCTACAATTTCTTGCTTGCGTTTAGCAGTCCACCTTTTAGTAGCCACCGATTCCCCAGCTAAATGCACTATAATATCTGCAGCTGCAATGGCGTTGGGTTCTAAATAGGATTTTTCTATATCCCATACAGCATAACTTAAATTATGCCTACTTGATACCTTAGGGGTTCTACTCAAAACAATAACATTATAGCCTTTATCTAAAAGCGTATTAGTTAAAGCTTGACCAACCATTCCCGTTCCTCCTGTTATGATTACTGTTTCCATATATTTAAAGATACAACTCTTCTCTTTTTGATTGTGAATTGTATATAAACAAAAACCCTCCCGACAAAGGGAGGGTTACAACTAAAATCAACTGTACCATAAAACGAGCTTAATCTGGTTTCTTACCATCCAAGAAAGAATTAATGGTAGAGATTTGTGTTTGGTTATTCTCATCCTGCTCTACAGTGTACTTACTATAATAGTTTTCTACCGAAGCCATTGTATTTCCAAACAAATCCAAATTTCTTCTTACATAAGCAGGAACTGCGTCAAACTCTGTGTTTGGATCAGAACCGTTATTAATATTAAATGACAGGTTTCTTAACTTTTGAATACGTTCAGCCACTTTTCTTCTTTGCTCTTCCGCTTCATCCAATGGCATATCATATGACGAATGTGAATTATTTGCATTGCCTCTAGTATCCATTTTATTTACTGGCGCTTCCTCGCGTATTACCAATTGCATTTCACTTTCAGCTTCTTGAATTGCAGCAGGACTAGCCATTCTGAATGAAGATTCAAAAGCAGCAGGTGATTCATCAACCATCTCTGTCGATTTTGAAGCATCGAATGCTGATTCTATCACTGACTCTGTAAAATCAAAACTGATTGAAGGATTTACCTCTATAAAATCTGCTACTTTTTCTGCAACCACTTCTAATGGTTCATTGTTTACTTGAACAGTTTCATCGGAAGCCATCTCTTGCTCATAAATATTGGAAGGCTTACTTAATACAAATGTTGCAGGAACATCTATACTTTCAACTTCCATATTCAATTCAAAAACTTCAGGTATTGCTTCCTCTTCTATAGTTGCTTCAGAATCGAATGCAGTTGTATCTTCAAAAACTATTGCAGTTTCCTGAACAGCTAAATTTTCAATTTCATCAAAAACTGTCGCTTGGGCATCGGAAGCTGTCACTTCCTCTTCATCAAAATCTGGAGTTGAAACATACACAGAACTTACCAAAGTAACTTCTTCATGCATTGTTGGCATTAAAGCGGTTACTGCTATTGCTTCTGCAGAAGCTTCTATCATTGTTGCTGCTTCAATTGTAAATGCTGCAATTTCTTCAGGAGCTTCTAATTCCATTTCAATATTGTCATTCACTGACGCTATAACATCTTTATTTGGCTCCGCTGCTACTGTTTGAGTTACTGCTTCTGGCGTAACTAAAGTCATGACAATTTTTTCTTCAACAGGGGCCTCCGCTTTTTTTGGCTCATCTTTTTTGAATGGATCTTTTCCTTCAAAACCAGTTGCAATTAAAGTGATACCAATTTTCTCGCCTAAAGTATCATCATAACCACTACCCATTATTACGTCACTATGCTCTCCTGTGCGCTCACGTAGTATGGAACTAATTGTCTCCAATTCGTCCATGCTACATTCAAAATCACCTTCGGCACTATTAATATTTAATAAAATCCATTTTGCACCTTTAATGTCATTGTCATTTAACAATGGTGAATTCAAGGCTTCTTCAATTGCTCTTTGAGCTCTGTTTTCTCCCTCTACTTCTGCCTTTCCCAAAATTGCAACCCCGCCATTTTTCATAACAGTACAAACATCCGCAAAGTCAACAATAATATGACCACGGCTATTAATAACGTCTGTAATACATTTAGCTGCTGTTGCTAATACATTATCTGCTTTAGTAAATGCTTCTTTCATTTTCAAATTGCCATATTGAACACGCAATTTGTCATTTGAGATTACCAATAAAGTATCTACTAATGGCTTTAATTGATTAATACCTTCTTCCGCTTGTTTTTGACGGCGAGGTCCTTCAAATCCAAATGGAGTGGTAACTATACCCACTGTTAAAATGCCTAAATCTTTACAGATTTTTGCAATAATAGGTGCACCGCCTGTACCTGTTCCACCGCCCATTCCGACAGTGATAAAAGCCATTTTAGTGTTTACCTCTAATATTTTTTTAATTTCTTCTAAAGATTCTTCTGTCGCTAATTTGCCCACCGAAGGGTCTGCACCTGCTCCTAAGCCCTGAGTCAAATATGGTCCTAATTGAATTTTATTTGGAACAAGACTTTGCTCAATCGCTTTTGAGTCTGTATTACAAATGATAAAATCAACACCTTCAATGTCTTGTTGGAACATGAAATTAACTGCATTGCTTCCGCCGCCGCCGACGCCTAAGACTTTGATGATGGATGATTTTTGCTTTGGTAAGTCAAATTGAATCATTCTATTGTTTTTAGATGGGTTAGTTAGATGGTAGTTGGTTAGTTGTAAATACGGTCTAAATTACTTTATTTCAACATTTTATGGCTTATTTTTTATAACCATAATGTGGGTAAATATTATGGCAATAATTTATCGTCTTCTTCGCTGAAAATTTCTATTAAGTTATTCTTGAAACGATCCCAGAATTTGCTCTTTCTATTTTCAATTTGCTCCACTGTTAAAGTAGTTACGACAGGCTGTGGTGCTGCTTTTTGAGCTGCTCTTTGACTTGTCAAACCATTTGTTTCAGGAACGCCGTTCACTGTTAATGATTTTGGAACTTCTACTTTCTTAAACGTTTCTGTAAATACCTTATAATTTTGCTCATAGTCGTTATAACCTTTTAATATTAGTCCGATACAAGTTGAATACATTGGTTTTTTCAATTCGTCAATATGGTTAGGTGCTAAATGCTCGTTTGGTAAACCAATTCTTGCATTTAATCCCGTAATATATTCTGTTAATTGAATCAAGTGCTTCAATTGAGAACCCCCTCCTGTTAAAATAACACCTCCATTTAACATGCGGCTATCTAATCCAACTTGCTTTAAATGATACGTTACAAAATCAAGAATTTCACTCATTCTAGCTTGAATAATAGCAGCTAAGTTCTTAACGCTAATCTCTTTTGCTGGCATTCCTTTTAAACCAGGAATTGTTACATATGCATTTGCTTTTGCTTCGTCAGACAAAGCACTTCCAAATTGTACTTTCATAGCTTCCGCCTGGCTCTTCAATACACCCAATCCCATTCTAATATCGTTAGTGATATTTTCTCCTCCAAATGGAATAACAGCAGTATGTTTCAAAATACCATCATAGAATACAGCAAGGTCACTTGTACCTCCACCAATATCCAAAATAGCCACACCCGCTTCCATATCAATATCGCTCATAACCGCACTAGCAGACGCCAATGGTTGTAATACTAAGTCCTTAGTAGTTAATCCACTTCTTTCTACAGAACGATTAATATTTCTGATTGCATTTCTGTCACCAGTGATAATATGGAAATTCGCTCCCACTTTAACTCCATTAACCCCAACTGGGTCTTTAATGTTTTGGTTATTATCCACATGGAATTCCTGAGGAATCACGTCAATGATTTGGTCTCCTGCTGGAATAAATGTTTTTCTTTGGTTGTTAATTAACTGCTCAATTTCCCAAGACTGAATTTCGTTTTCAGCGTCCTGGCGCACCATGTCACCTCGAGTTTGTAAACTCTTAATGTGATGTCCAGCAATACCAACATAAACTTCATTGATTTCTAAATCTGGATTGCTCAATTGACAATTTTGTAAAGCTTGTTGAATCGCTTTAATTGTTTGGTCAATATTCAATACTTGGCCATGTTGAACGCCATTGCTATTCGCACGGCCAAATCCTAGTATTTCTAATTTTCCAAATTCGTTTTTTCTACCTGCAATGGCCGCAATCTTAGTTGTTCCAATGTCAAGACCCACAATGATGGGAGAATCGTTCTGACTCATTTTTATAGTTTTTTAGTTGTTTGTAGTTGTTTTGGAATCGGACTTTTTAGGCATCACTGCTTTCGCAGTCTTCTTCACATTATTTAACGTTTTAATATTCGATTTATTGTTCAATTTAGCAGGCATTTTTTTGACTGCAGGTTTGACAATAACTTTTTTCTTTGGAACTGGCTTCTTGTTAACTAGTGTTGTTTTTTTAACAACCAATTTTGGAACTGTTTTTGTCTTAATTAATTCAGCTTTGGGCTTTGGCAATTCAACTTTGGCCTTTGGCAATTTTGAACTAGCATTTGACGTATCTAATTTTGGTTTAACGGTATCCATTTTCGATTTTTCAGCCCTAATGGTTGAATCCATAACCGATGCAATATTTTCAAATGGTAAAACCATTCCAGTGAATTGTATTGGCTGTAAACCTTTTTTCAATGCTACAATTTGCTTATCGAATCTGCAATCCAATACCTGAAAAGCATTAATACCCGAAGCCACCCATACCTTTTTATAAAAAGTATATAAACGATTCAATTTGTCTTCTAGATTTTCTACTTTCCCAATTAAAACAAGATGATCTCCAATGGCAGGCACTAGTTCAAAGTCTCCATTGGAAGCAATATTTATTTGTGCAATTTGTGCAGTAAAAAAAGAGTCAGACTTTATAGTATTTGCAAAATATACCATGTCATTCAATAGTAAACTATCAGGCTTTGATAATACAGGTTGGTCCGAAGTAAACCCTGTAAAGACAGGTAAACGTAATACTGACAATTGTCTTAATGGAAGTCTTCTTCCCTCATTGTCCATGTAAAAAGAATTGCCACCTACCGTAAATACCCTAGCAATTGGAATTCTTTGCTCGATCTTTACTTGTAGTACTAATTTATTGTCAACATACAGCTCGGCATTTTTTATCCATCCTGAATTTTCAAGCATTTTCTCTAAAGCACTCAAATTAATGGAAGCAATAGGCTGACCTGTTTTTACATGCTCGTCACTAATTAAACCTAGAATTTCTTGCTCATATAGGAATAATGCTTTTGTATTGTCCCCTACCAATTCCACTTGAATATCTTTACATTTTTTGCCTCCCTTTTCCTGCCAAGCAACTACAAATAAAACAATCAGCGCAGTGGCTGCAATGCTCCATAATACTTTGAATAATATATTTTTCCAGTTTTGCATGTACTATTTAGTAAGAATATCTTTAATTTTTGTAATGCATACATCAATATCACCTGCTCCTGCCATCACAATTAGTTTATCTGTTGTTGTTGCTGCCCATTCCATTAATTCCTCTTTACTCATCACTCTTTTATCCTTCATTGTCATTTTATCTAATAACATGTCACTTGTAACACCTGGAATAGGTAACTCTCTTGCTGGATATATTGGTAATAAAATAACTTCATCTGCCTTGTCTAAGGTTTCTACAAAACCAATAGCTTGGTCCTGTGTTCTTGAATATAAATGTGGTTGAAAAACCAATACCATTTTTTCATTCGGATATAAACTTCTTACCCCACTTATCAATGCATTTAATTCTTCTGGATGATGCGCATAGTCGTCAATTAATACTTTGTTAGCAGTTTTAACCTTATACTCAAAACGACGCTTCACCCCCATAAAAGAAGCTACTGCTGCTTTTATTTTTTCTATGTCAATTCCTAATGTTATTGCAATAGCAATTGCTGCTGTAGCATTTTCAACATTATGTAACCCACCCATATTTAAAATAACATCTTTAACCACACCCGCCGGATACACAAAATCAAAATGATACGACCCGTCGACTACTTTCAAATTTGCAGTGTGATAGTCCGCCTTAGGCTCATTATAAGAATAAGTCAAAATAGTTTTTTGAGTAGCATTAGACGGAAACACAGTGCCGTATTTCTGAATTAAATTTCCTCCTGTTTTTATCTTATCTGTATATTGTCCAAATGCTTTTAACACTTCTTCCGCTGTTCCATAAATATCTAAATGATCTGGGTCCACCGCTGTCACTACGGCAATGTTTGGAGACAATTTTAAAAAACTTCTATCATATTCATCTGCTTCAACAACCACAACATTCTTTTCATCACTCCAAAAATTTGTTCCATAATTGGTAGCAATGCCACCTAAAAATGCATTACAACCATAACCAGTATGTCTTAAAATATGTGCCGTCATTGAAGTTGTCGTAGTTTTACCATGTGTTCCTGCAATACCAATAGTAAAAGCATTTTCTGTAACCCATTGTAAAACATCGCTTCTCTTAACCACATTATATCCATTATCTCTTAAATAATTTAATTCCTTATGTTCCGTTGGAATTGCAGGTGTATATACCACCACAGTGGCTGCTTTATCAATTTGATTAATATCGTCTTCAAAATGAATAAGAATACCTTCCTTAACTAAATCGTCCGTTAATGCAGTTGGCGTTTTGTCATACCCACTTACTTTAACACCTTGTGTATTAAAATATCTTGCTAATGCGCTCATTCCAATACCGCCAATGCCAACAAAATAAATGTTCTTAATATTTGTAAGTGGATTCATGGTTAATTCGTCTTTATATTTGATTCAACTATTTCAATCATTTTTTGCGCTATAACCTGGTCGGCATTCATTATTGAAAATGTTTTAATATTCGTTTGTAATTTTCGTAGGCAAGGTTCGTCTTTTAAGGTATCTAACACAAGTGGTACTAGCTTTTCATTCACTTCACTATCTTTAACCATTAAAGCAGCCTCGTCATTTACTAATAACTTAGCATTGAATGTTTGATGATCTTCTGCTGCATGCGGATATGGGACAAATACACAGGCTTTTCCTTTTAAACAAATTTCCGCAACAGCCATAGCCCCAGACCTACTAATAACAATATCTGCTGCTGTATAAGCAGCACTCATATCGTCAATGAATGTATTTGTATACACATTGGTGTATGATTCAGCGGCCTTTTCATATTCTGAAGCGTTTGGCTTACCTGTCTGCCATATTAATTGAATATTACCTTCAAAAAATAAAGAGAGATTCTTCATGATTGCTTTATTAATAGAAGCAGCACCCAAACTGCCACCAATTATTAAAACTGTTTTCTTTGATAAAGACAATCCGAAATTCAATAATGCGTTTTCTTTACTATACCCTTCTTCTACAATGTTTTTTCTAACTGGATTCCCCGTTACCATTATTTTATCTATAGGAAAAAATACTTCCATCCCTTTAGTGCCCGTAAATACCATTGTTGCATTTTTCCCTAACCATTGATTTGATTTTCCAGCAAATGCATTTGACTCGTGAATAAAATTCGGGATGCCCAAGGTTTGCGCATATTTTAAAACTGGAAAACTCGAATAACCGCCAACACCAAACACGGCATTTGGCTTAAATTTCTTAAAAATAGATCTCACTTGAAAAAAACTTTTAACTAATTTAAAGGGCAAGCTTATATTTTTTAAAATATTTGCTCTATTAAAACCTGCAATGGTTAAACCTATAATTTTATACCCAGCTTGTGGAACTTTTTCCATCTCCATTTTGCCAGTTGCTCCAATAAATAATAATTCTGCATTAGGTCGTAATTGCTGAATAGCCTGCGCAACAGCAATGGCAGGGAAAATATGCCCCCCTGTTCCACCACCTGCAATGATGATGCGTATATTATTATTATTTAGCGTACTATGCTTCATTTTCTATTTCAGTATTTTCAGCAGGTATTTCTATTTCAGTTTCTAGTGGCGCCTTCCCTTCTATTTGTTCTACGTTCTTGGCAACACTTAATATTAATCCAATGGAACAACATGTAAATATAAATGAGCTTCCTCCCATACTTACCAGCGGCAATGTAACTCCTGTTACTGGCACAATAGCCACATTCACTGCCATATTCGCAACTGCCTGAATAACCATAGTAAAGCTTAATCCTAGAGCCAAGAATGCGCCAAAAGCATAAGGACATTTCCTAAATATTTTAATACATCTAAATAAAAATACTAGGTATATAAATATGATAAATGCTGCACCAATTAATCCATATTCTTCAATGATAATTGAATATATAAAGTCATTATACGCTTGTGGTAAAAAATTTCTTTGTCTACTATTTCCTGGTCCTAAGCCAAAGAAGATACTTCCATTAGCAATTGCAATTTTAGCTTGTTGTACCTGATAAGGAACTTCATTTTTATCTGCATACATGAAATCCTGCACCCTACTTACCCATGTTCCGAATCTTCCAAATCCTTTCATTTTTTCTGCAACAACTGGCTTACCCTCGGTATTAGCATTAGTCATATTTGATTTGTGTGTTGCCATTGCAACACTAATAATAATGACAACAGGAATCATCGCTACTAATATAGTAAGACCAATATGCTTAAAGCTAATTCTACCAATAAACATTAATAATAAAGAAGTCGCTCCAGTCAATAATGCATTGGACAAATTTGCTGGCATAATTAATCCACATATAATAAATACAGGAATAATAACCGGCAAGAATCCTTTCTTAAAATCCTTTATAACTTCTTGTTTTTTACTCAATACTTTAGATATATACATGAATAACGCAAGCTTGGCCACGTCACTACTTTGTATAGTCAAATTTATTATGGGTAATTTAATCCATCTACTTCCTTCATTAATTTTAGCACCAAAAAACAATGTATAAATTAATAAGGGAATAGAAAGTGCAAACATGATAGTTGCAATTCTAGAGAACATGGTATAATTAATCCTATGCAAACCAAAAATAACTAACAAACCTAATAAGGTAAACGCCAATTGTTTAAATAAATACATACTCGTATTTCCGCGATACATTTTGTAAGCCAACGACCCAGTTGCACTATACACAACCAAAATTGAAATTAGAGACAATACAATGACTAGCCCCCATATATATTTATCTCCTCTTGTTCTTTGGTCCAAGTGCTCTTTCATGCCACCAATGGTTGGCATTTGCGAAAATAATTTGTCTGTAATCTCGTTAAACATTATAGTTCTTTTACGCTCTCTTTAAATTGACATCCTCTATCCTCATAGTTTTTAAACAAATCGAAACTTGCACAAGCAGGGCTCAATAAAACCACATCTCCTTTGTCTGACAATGCAAAAGAAGCATCAACAGCAGTCTTTGCACTAGTTGCTTCTACTATGTTTGCAACCTTATCTTTAAAAAATTCAATGATTTTTTTATTATCTGTACCCATACAAATAATCGCTTTCACTTTTTCCTTCACTAAGTCAGCGATTAATTCATAGTCGTTGCCTTTATCAACACCACCTAGTATTAATACAGTGGGCTTTTGCATGCTTTCTAAAGCATACCATGTACTATTTACATTAGTCGCTTTGCTATCATTAATAAAGTCTACTCCACGAACTGTTGCGACAAATTCCATTCTATGTTCTAGGCTATGAAAATTACTTACCGCTTCACGGATTTTTTCTTTTCTAATACCTAAAGTACTTGCAGCAATACTTGCGGCCATAGTATTATAAGCATTATGTTTACCTTTTAAAGCAAAATCATAAATACTCATGGAGACACGCTCTTCTTGGATTTTTATCATCATTTGGTCATTCTTGATGTAAGCTCCTTTTTTTACTTCTTGTTTCATAGAAAATGGTAGTGGGTTAGTATTGGTAGTTAGTAGTTCTAAATGTTTAACAATGACTTCGTCGTCAATGCAGTAAATGAAATAA
>Ga0075464_10000827_pt1 | contig 13768 bp, 16 predicted proteins | sample DEB19_08_DNA_5_FD_75068 | JGI IMG/M metagenome (GOLD analysis project Ga0075464, IMG submission 75068) | Aqueous microbial communities from the Delaware River and Bay under freshwater to marine salinity gradient to study organic matter... | ecosystem: Environmental > Aquatic > Marine > Coastal ...
ACTCCGAGTCGCGGATCCGTGCCCTTGCTCACCGCCAGTCGATCGACCTTGCGGCGCTCGCGATGCGCGCTCAGACGCGCGCCACGAACTGACCCTTCGCTCTTCGCAACCACGCCCGCCACCCTCACCCGCGCGGCGCCGTTGGGCGAGAACGGTATACGGCTCGATCACCCCGGGCTCTTCACGCGCCATTCCCATTCCCCGGCCGGTCCATCGACCGTCAGCACGCCCCGGGAGAGCAAAGCCATCCCCAGGATCGCGCCCATCCTCGGGTCCACGTCGTCCACGAGGAAGGAGTCGGTGACGGCCAGGTCATCGCCCCTGCGCGGCGAGAACAGGAGCGTTGCCCGGCACGTTGCCACCGGACGCACCACGCGCCCGATGCTCTCGACGCGGTATCCGTCCGCGAACGACGGCTGCATCCCGCAGGCGAGCACGAGGTCCCGCGACAGCGTCACGTCCGAGTGCCCGGTGTCGATCAGCGCGCGCCGTAGCTCGCCGTGCCCCTGCACGCGGAACTCGAGCCAGCACTGCCCGCGCTCGATGCGCCCGGAGAAGGTGCGGACCGACCCCGGTAGCAGCCACGCTGCGCCGCAGTAGACGGGCTCGCTCATGGCTGGATCCTACCGCCCCTTCCCCTTGCCGCCGCCGTTGCCCTTCTTCGCCGCCTGCTGCGCCTGCTCGTCGATGCGGTGCTTCTCTGCCGCCGCCACGTCGACAAGCTCCGCGAGCCGGCTGCACTGATCGCCCCAGCCGCCCGGTCCAGGGAGCACGCCGTTCTGCCACTGCGAGAGCGCGCGCACGACGGTCATGCCGAGCACGTCGGTCTCCGACTGCGGGCAGCGGTAGCGCATGACTTGCCCGCGCCCCTGGCACTCTTGGCAGTCCGTCCCGTTGCCCCGGCACGCGGTGCAGGTGCGCGAGTAGACCGGGTCCTCTGCTGGCGCGTCGCAGCCCCACGCCTTGCGCAGCGAGGGCGTGCGGCACTTGGGGCACTTCGCCCCCTGCCCGCCCCACACCGCGTGGACGCCGGCTAGGACTTTCCCACGTCGGCGGCCGTGACTGCCTCGCGGGTGAACACTTCGTTCGCCAGTTCGAACAGCACGGCGGCCGGGAGGCGCGCCAAGCAGTCGCGCGTGACGCCGGCCCAGTCGCGCACGAGCGGCACCTCGGCCCCACTGGCGTCCACGACGCCGCGCCAGGACACGAGGCAGCGGCGCAGGACCGCGATGGCGAGCGCGCCGCCCTTGGCGCCGGGGTTGTCCTCGCCCGAGGCGATCGACGACAGCTCGACGCGGTCGACCGTCGTCATCGGGCGCATCACAAACGTTGAGGGCTTCTCCGCGTCGCGGTCCGCGACCGGGACGTACTCGTAGACGGAAGAGGGGTTGAGAGCGACGACCATGAGACAGATCCGATCGGGTGGGGAGTGTGCAGCGAGGCGAGGCGCCATGCCCCGCCCCGCAGATAGAAGCTCAGGCGGTCAGAGGTTCAGGCGTCCGAGGGCTCCCAGATGATGACGCACTCGTTGTCGCCGGCTCCGCTGTTCTGCGAGCCGGAGTTCAGCGAGAAGCTGACCTGCCGCGTCGCCGTGCCGTTGCGGTCACCATCCGTGATGGCGGTGGCGCTCATGTTGTGCAGCCGGATGTTGAAGCGGTCCGGCCCGGTCGTGCCGGCCTGGAAGCGCAGGCGCTGGATGCCGTTCGAGGTGAACTGCCCGACGAAGTCGTAGAGCGATTCAACCACCAGCTCGGGGTCGATCTGGCCGGTGATGCGCCGGTTCGTGATCTGCGCCTCTTCGATGCCGGCCGCCGCGCTCATGCAGCGCCGGAACTCGACTTGGTTGCCCGAGTCGATCGAGAAGCTGTTGATGCACGGGGCGTACTCGGCCGAGTAGGCGAGGCCCGTCTTGCCGATCTTCACGTCGGCGCCGAGCAGCACGGGCGGGACGCGGTCGTTGATCGTCGGGCTGGCGACGTTGCCGCCGTCCGTCGGGCTCTCCGAGTGCTCGGCACCCCGGAAGTTGAACTCGAAGATCAGCGGCTGGCCGATCTCGCCCCGGATGGTGAACGAGCCCCGCGCGCCGTACAGGGCCTCGCGCACGCCGTCCTTCGCCATGCCGATCGAGACGGTCGGGGAAGTGGCCTGGACCTCGAAGCCAGAGGCCGCGAGGTTGCCGATGTCGGCGTCCGCGCTGGGGGCGAGGCGCTTCATCTGCTCGGCCGTCGAGAAGTGGCCGTACTGCCGGCGAATGTAGACCGTCGTGTTGGTGGACGCGGTCGCCGCGTAGAACACGACGCCGATCGCGCCCGAGGTCACGCCCTGGATGACGTCGCCCACGGCGAGGTTGTCCTCGAGGCCGGTGGCGTCGAAGGTGAGCTTCGTGAGAGGGTAGCTCCACGGATACCAGCCGAAGGCAGCGTTCGCGGTGATGACCGTCGAGCCGCTCTCGGTGAACGTGGCGCCGCTGGTCGAGCCGGTCCACGTCGCGGTGCCGACGGCGGCGATGCTGCCGGATCCGAGCCCGTCCGTGTTCGAGACGAAGATTTCGCCTTGGCCGTTGTACGTGTCGCCGATGACGGTCCGGGTCGCGCTCGAACCCGACTGCGTGATCGTCTCGCCGTGCTTGAACGGTCCGTTGGTGATCGTTCCGATGCCGGAGACGCGCGTGCAGGTGACGCGCTTCCAGCCGCAGGCGCGCAGCGGGAGGTCGAACGACGGAGCCGTGGCGATGGTCGTGTTCCGCGCCGTCGCCTCGAGCGAGAAGCGGGCGGACCCCAGGCGCGCGCCGGTCAGCGACGCCAGGGGCGTCAGCGTGCTCGTCTTGATGTTGCGCTCGTACGTCTCCACCTCGAAGCCGAGGCTCGGGTCGATGACGAGGTAGCCGGCGGGGCCAGCCGCGAAGAGGCTCGAGAACGCCTGCTCGGTCGCCTCGGTGGATTCCTCGAGGATCGCGATCTGCTGAAGTCGGGTCAGGGCCATGTGCTGGTCTCGCTAGAGTGCGGTCGTCGGGTCGGCGAAGGCGGTGCGGTACAGGACGCGGACGTTCAGGTGCGCTTCCGCGACTGGTTCCGGCCCCGTGGAGTCGAACACGCGGTCAGCGACGATCTGCGTCGTGAGCGCGTAGCCGCCGCGCGTCCAGGCCGTCGCGTCCTTCGTGAGCGCGAGGCGGACGTCGGCGATGAAGTCTTGCAGGCGCGTCGACCAGTCGAGGGCGCGCACGCCCAGGACGATCAGGACGTCCATCGTGTGCTGGATCAGCCCGACGCGGCTGTCGTCGTGCTCTTCGCCCAGCGGGACCACGACGGCGATCTGATTCGCGTTGGCGAGGAAGCTGTTGCCGTTCCACCGACGCACGTACCCCGCACCCAGCGTGAGCTTGTACGCGGGGGCGGCGATGGCGGCGATGCTCGACTCGATGTTGTCGAGGATCCGCGCGCGGATGGTGGGGTCGGCCGGGTAGGTCATCGGACCTCTTCGAAGTCGAGTTCGACCCTAGCCGTTGCCGCATTGAGCCAGGAGACCCGTATACCAGCCGGGACGATCGAGACCTCGACGGCGGACTCGCCGGGAGGGGTCCACGAGAGCGTGAGCGCGCCGCCGGCCGTGTAGTCGAGCTGCCGGCGGATCTCGTTCGCCGTCTCGCGCGACGCGGACGACCACGAGAGCGTCCAGGAGCGCAGTGGGCGCTCGACGATCGCGCGCGCCCGCGAGTGGCCGGTCTCGACGGTGGTCGCGACTCCCACGAAACGGCTGCGCGTTTCCAGCGACTCGGGGCAGAGGGTGAAGGTCGCCACGGCGGTCATGCGGCCCCCTGCTCGGCGGCCTTGCGCGCGGCGGCGAGTGCTGCCTCGAGCTTCTGCCGGCGGTCACCCGCGAGGCTGTCCCACGTCTTCTTGAACCCGAAGCGCGGCGGAATGGTGACCTGGGGCTTGAGCACGAAGAGGAGTTGCGGCTTGGCCTTGCCATTCTTCGGCGGCTTTGCGCCTGGCTTCCCATCGCTGAACAGGAGCCACCCGCCCTTCTTCGCCGGGACGAGGTAGGTCTGGTCGGGGTATCGCTCGCGCAGGTCGCGGAAGCTCGAGTAGCGCACCCGGCCGCCGGGGGTCAGGTTGTCCGCGACCGGGATCGTGAGGAACTTGCCGCTCTTGGGCTTTATGGTCCCGCCGAACTCCTGCATCCGCGCGTACTTCTTGCCCGCCACGAAGGCCGTGAGCGTCAGCGGCGAGCCGCCGCCGAACTCGCCCGACACGTCGTAGCTCGTGGCGCGCCGGAGCCCCGCGTCCCCGCTCCGGTTTTGGAGCCGGTCCTCGGCCGTGCGCGGGTTCGAGTAGCCCACGAACTGGTCGATCATCGCGGCCTGGAACTTCTGCCCGGACAGCTTGAACGCGGCCGTCACCTGCCGATTGATCTCGCCCGGCAGCCGTTGCAGGACACGCCGAGCCCGCTCGAAGTCGTCCGCCACGGGTCAGCCCCGGCGGCGCTTGTACGGGCGCAGCGCCTCGCGCACGGTGGTTAGCAGCGCCAGGTCGGCCGAGTGCGTGAAGCTCGAGTCCCCGGCCTGCGCGTCACCGGCCCCGGCGTTCGTGCGGCGTCGGAACTCGTGCACGACTTGCATCTCGCACGCGATGGCTAGGTCGGGGTACGCCGCGACGAAGGCCGTCGTGTCGGCCGCGAGCCCGCCCGTGTAGAGCACCTGGACGTAGGCCGGCGCGATCGGGCGCGTGCGCAGGCCGCCCGTGAACGTGTCCAGGTCCGTGAGCATCCGCAGGACGCCGCGATCCTGCTCGAGCAGGTAGTCGGTGTTCCGCGTCAGCGTCGGCGATGCCGAGAACGACAGCGAGGACGACGCCTTGACCGTGAAGCTTGCCAGCGAGACGCCCCGACTGTCGGTCGCGGTGACCGGCGAGCCCTTGAGGGTGATGAGCCGCGCCGGCTGGCGCAGCGGGTAGACCTCCGTGCGCTCCGTCGACTGGAACCAGCGATAGCACTCGGCCTCCATGCGCGCGGACACGCTGGAGATGAGCAGCGCCAGGACGGCATCGGACCCGGCGTCGGTGCCGGGGAGATGCGCCTTGACACGCGCGATCGTGGTGCAGTCGATGGCCACGGGTCAGGTCAGGCGGCCGGCTTCGTCGGCCGGGGGTCGGGCTTCGGGATCCCGGCCGCGCCCTTGGGCTTCGCGGCGGGCTTGGCCGTCGAGGCCGGGGCAGGCGCGCGGGCCTTGAGCCACGCGGCGCGCGCGTTGTCGAGCATCTTGAGGCTGTACGGCGTCGGCTCGGGCAGCTCGCCGTCCTCGTCCGGCTCCACGTCGACGAGCTTGTGGCGCTGACCGGCGGTGGCGTGCGCCACGAACGGGTCCGCGATGTCGATGACGCTTCCCGGCTTGAGCCAGAGTCGATCGGTCCCGCCGACGAACTCGGGCAGGATCAGCGTGAAGCCAGGCGCGACGCGCTTGAGGCTTGAGGTGGTCGTTTCGGTCATGGGGAGGGAGCGTGTGAAGGAGTGCGGCCCCGGCGCCTGTTGCGAAGCGTCGGGGCCGCGTGGGAGAGAAGAGAGGGCCGGCCCCTCGGGCGGATCAGTCGCCGACCGAGAAGCTGTAGGTCTGATTCGCGAGCACGGTGTCGCGCGGACCGATCGGGATGATCGCCATCGAGGCGACGGCGTTGCCCGAGCCTCCGTAGGTCGCGACCGAGCCGATGTAGCGCAGCCGGTCCTGGAGGTTGATGCGGCCGACGAACACTTGCTCGTCGTTCGCGGTGCTCACCTGGGCGAAGGCCGCCGAGGTGATCGCCACCGAGCCCGAGCCGTCGGAAGCGGCCGACTCGTGGATCGCCACGTCGAGCGTCGCCGAGGACGTGAACGTCCCACAGTGCAGCACGACGAGGCACTCGGACCAGCCGCGCGTGTCGACGAACGCTTCCGTCGTCGGGTTGGCGGAGTACGCAGCCGGCGGAATCCCGCTGGCGGCCTTGAGGAGGGTCTGGGGGTTGCACTTCATGTCTGGGTGTTCCTGTTCTGGTGGTGGGCCGTGGGATCAGGAGACGCCCGTGGCGACGCAGTAGGCTTCCGGCTCGCGGTGCGCGACGTCGACCGTCATGCCCACGAGGATCTGCGTCTGGCGCTTCGCGAAGTTGGTGCCCTCGCGGCTGGCCGCGATGACCATCGTGCCCCACTGGCCGAGGACGCACGCGGAGTGCGCGGCGAGCAGGAACGAGTCCGTCGGGAGCTGCGTCGAGAGCACGAAGCGGTAGCCGAGGAGCGTGGTGTCCGGGCCGTCCGCGATGGCGCGGCGCAGGCGCGGCTGGTCCGTCGCGTCCACCATCTTGCGGATCTTCCGCATGATGCCGGGGTGCATGGCCCAGACGAACTCGCCGACGGTCTGCGCGTCGTCGTCCTGGAGCTCGCCCTCCATGTTGAGCAGCTTGTTGTAGGCGGCCCCGAGCGTGGCGTCGCCGAAGCTCGTCACGCTGTTGACGCCGTCGGCGTTGAACATGCCGACCGGCTGGCCGGAGACGCCCGTGCCCGAGTAGATGCCGAGGTCGATCTTGAGGCCGAGGTCCTTCGCGAGCTGGCCGCGCACGAGCTGGTCAGCGGCCGGCGTGCTGTTCTCGATCAGGCGGTTCGACAGCGTGGCGAGCGCGAACACGTCACGCGGCTGCATGCTGATCTGCCCGAACGTGACGTCGCTCGAGGTCGGCGCTTCCGTCTCGCCGAGCCAGTACGTGGTCGTCGCGCCCGTGATCTTCGGGATGCTGACCGGCGAGCCCACGAGGCCCGGCATCGAGGTCACGCCGGCCTGGAAGGCCACGGCGGACGCTTGGAGCAGCGGGATCATCTGGTCGGCCATGACCACGGCCGGCACGATGAAGCCGCCGAGGCTGTCGACCTGCGTCGACATGTCCTTCGACATCGCACCGCCGAACGCGGCGCGCGCGGCCTCGCACATCTCGAACTCGTGCGGGGCGATGCCTCGGACGTCGCCCATCGTGATGCCACGGATGAGGCGGTCGAAGCGGAACTCCTTGACCTCCTTCGAGCCGCTCTCCGCGCCGGGGATGGTGAAGCGGGCGAGCCGCTCATCCATCGCCTTGCGCTCGGCGGCGATCTTGGCGTCGAGGATGGCCTGCACGTCTTGCTCGTGCTTGGCGAAGTGGGCCTTGAGCTTCGGGTCCAGGCGCTCCAGCAGCCCGGCGCTCAGGGCATCGAGCTGCTCCGTGTCGATCTTCAGCGTTTCGGGCGGCATGTTGCCTGTGGGGCTCGATCAGCACAGGTGTCTGGCGAGCCGGTCCAGCACCTGCCCTACGAGCGCGGTCTGGTCGACCGACGGCGAGCGCACACTGCGCTGCTCGTCGGCGACCGCCGCCCCGTCGGGTTCCAGCCGACCGAGGCGCGACTGAATGTCTGCCACGACCGACTGACCCGAATCTGCGAGTGCGCGAAGCTCCTGGCACGTTCCGTATACCGACGCGAGTTCGGCGCGCAGCGACGCCTGCTCCGCTTCGAGCGACGCCACCTTCGCGGCCAGCGCCTCGATCGGGCCTTCCGCGACGGGCTCCATCGGCGCCTCGCGCTCGATCCCGCCCAGCGCGTAGACCCGCTGGCGGAAGCTGCCGGATGCTGCCAGCAGCTCGTCGGCGACGGCGCGCGCGACCTGACCGCGAGCCACGAGGCCGTCGATGGCCTTGACCAGCAGGGCGTCCGGGTGCGCCGGCACGCTCACGTTGGACAGCTCGAGCTGCTCTTGCTGCTCGAACACGACGCCGTAGCCCGGCATCCCGCGCGCCTTGCGCTCGTCGTCGTCGGGCATGTGCACCTTGATGGGCAGGAACCCGACCGACACCGCCGGCTGCACGCCCGCCTCGGCCATCGCGTCCACGATCCGGAGCGTCGCCTCGGCCAGCGGGCTCGCGTCCGCCGGGAAGTAGGTGATCGACTCCTTGAGCACCTTGATGTCCCCCAACCGGCCCTTCGACCAGTCGGAGACCGTGCCGATGGGGTGCGCGGACGTGTCGTGGCCCCAGTGCGCCACGGGGTTCTTGGCGAAGTTCTCGAAGCGCCAGCCGGAGACGAGGATGACGTCGCCCATGCGGTCCGGGCTCTCGGCCGAGGCGACGTAGCGGCGAGTGCGGTCGCCCGACTTCGGAGCGCCCTTGACGAGGCCGCCGAGGTGGGCGCGGTAGTGGATCGCCCCGGTGTCGCTCTTGATGGCGAGCACGTCGGCGGGCTTCGCGCGTTCGATCTCCTCCGGGCTGGCGACGCCGCACAGAATGCGGGAGGCCAGCTCGGCGAGGTCGGCGTTGCGGAGCAGCAGATTCGGGGCGGTGGGGTTGCTCATGGGACGATGGGTTTCGCGACGCAGCGGCAGTTGATGGTCTCGGACGCAGGCCCATCGGGATCGTTCGGGCGCTTGAGGTTCGGCTTGAACGCTTCGCCGATGCGGCGCACCTCGCCGTCGAGTTCGCGGTGGCTGTCGCGAACGGCGGCGTCTCGGTTCGAAACCCACTGGTGCTCGGTCACGCCGGCCTCGACCATCTGGATCTCGCGCGCGGTGCCGACGGCCTTGGCGGTCTCCGTCTGTGCAATCGTCGCGGCGCGCGCCTCGTTCGTGCCGAACACCTGGCGCAGGTTCTCGGTCAGCTCGGGCAGGACTTCGCGGATGCGCAGTTGCAGCGGCGCGGCGGCGTCGGCGCCCGGGTTCGCGAGGGCTTCGAGGATCGTCGCCTTGACGCGGTCGGCCAGCCGGGACGTGACGCCCTCGGCGAGCTTGATCTGTTGCGTCGACAGCGCGTTCGCGATGCGCGGGTCCGTCGCGTCGATCGCGATGACGGACAGCTCATCGGCCATGTCCTCGATGGCGCCCGTAAAGGCAGACCGCAGCGGGGCGCGCGCAAGTTCCGCGAGGTCGTCCACCCATCGCTGCTCGATCAGGAGCAGGAAGCGCCGCACTTCCTCGTCGATGCCGTAGTCGCGCTCGACGGGCAGGTACGCGCGGCCGGCGACGTTCGGGCCGTCCTCGGCGTACTGCCGCAGGCGCTTGAGCTGGGCCTCGGCGTAGTCGTTCAGGTAGCGCAGGACGTCGCCCTTGAGTTCGCGCTCGGGCTTGGCGAGCACCTTCTCGACGTAGCGGGCCTGGTAGGCGGCGCGGGCGTCCTCGCTGTCGAGCGGCGGCAGGGCGCGCGGCGGGGCCTCGAGGCTCTTGCCCTCGTCACCGGGCGGCTCCCCCTCCGGCTCCTCGTCGGCCGGCGGCGGCGTCTCGGGGTCCGGCTCGGGGTCCGGGTCCTCCTCGCCCTCGGACACGATCGCCCCGGCGACGATGCGGCGGGCCGCGCCTTCGTCCATGCTGGGGAACGCGGCAAGTAGCACGGCCACGGCCGCGTCCGGCGTCAGGAGCCCGTCCGAGACGGCTTGCACGACCTCGAGGATCCCCGTGACCGGCGGCGCGGCCGGGGGCTCGGGCGGCGGGGGCGCATCGGCCTCGTCCGGGTTCGTGAGCGTCATGCCGAACGGCATCACGACCTGCTCGTTCGCGGCGTCGGGCACCTCGACGTCGACGCCCTGCATCGCCATCGCGGCGCCGAACGACATCGGCACGCCGCTCGTCGCGAGCTTGATCCCGAGGTCGTACTTGGCCGTCTGGTCCTTCTGGAGCGCGTCGATGCCCGAGAAGTCGAACGACACGCGGCAGCGCGCGAGGCGCGGATCGCTTAGGCGTCCGAGCAGGTGGCTGTTCAGCTTCGCGGCGAGAGCGTCGAGGTAGCCCTTCACCGTCGCCCAGAACTGCCGATAAGCCTCGGTGATGTTGTTGTAGGTCGACTGGTCCAGGACGCCGATGACCGGCGGAGGCACGCCCAGGACCATGCAGACCGTGTCCCGCGCCCAGTCCAGCGTCTCGGCCGGGAGCATGTCCTTCGGCGTCGCCGGGTTGGGCAGGACCGCCACCTTGCCCGTGAGCACCTTGAGCCCGCCGAGGAGGTCCCCGTCGCGCAGGGACTCGTTCACTTCCTCCTGGACGCGGCGCTCCTCGTCGGGAGCCATCTCTTGCTCATAGTTCAGGTAGGCGCCGGGGCCGCCCGAGCGCATGACGCCCTCCTGATACCGCTCGGCCTGGAAGCCGACGGAGATCGCGCGCAGGGCGACGTCGATCGGGGCGAGGCCGCGCTGGGGGTCGCGGCGGTTGTATTTCGCGACGTGAAAGGTCGAGCCCACCGCGAAGTCGGGCATCCCCGTCGCGTAGTTGACGGACAGGATCCGGTTCGTCCGGGTGTCGCGCTTGTCCATCACCTCGTCGCCGGGACGCGGGAAGATGAAGCGCGGAAGGGGGATCCTGGACTTGGGGTCAGAGTCGGCCGTAATCGGCCGGCTGTCCTCGTCCATCAGGAACCACCAATCCTCACCCGAGGTCATGTAGTGGACGACGCCGGCCTCGATCAGGTCGGGCAGTCCCATGTACGGGTTCGGCGACTCGAACATCGCCCGCACCGGGTGCGCCTCGGGCACCTCGTTCGCCTCTTCGGCGTCGGACTCCCACACGCGCAGCGGAACGGATCGCGCGGCCTCGGACAGCTTCGCGATGCAGGCGTAGACGGCGGCGCTGTCGACCAGCGGATCCTCGACCTCGTCTGAACCGCCCTGAACCGGCCGCGAAACGCCGATCTGTTGCAGGAGCGTCGTCATCGACTTCGACGCGCCGGGGGGCAGCTTGCCCATCTCGACCGTGAAGGCGGGCGCGCCTCGATCGCGCCGGAACGGGGACGGGCGCTTTTCGGGACCGCTACGGATCTTGTTGTCGGGACGCACGGCCCTAGGGTCGGGGTACATGCAAGGTCCGAGCAACGCTCGTAGTGCCCGCGACTGGGCCGATCCCTACCAGGTCATGTCTCTGAAGCTCTGCCGGAGCGTGTTCGCGGTGATCTGCCGCCGAGCACGGTCAGTGCAGAAAGAGCCGTCGCAGCTCGTGCGCGCGCTGATCGAGTTCGAGGCCGAGCAGCCCGTGCGCGTTCTCGTCACCGGCTACGCGACGGACGACTACGTGACCGTGACCGCTCGCGTGCGCTCGAGCACGATCGAGAAGGTCCGCGCGAAGGCCGAGCGCATGGGGCTCAAGCCCTCGCAGCTCATCCGCGCCGTGCTGGACGACGAGGCGGCGAAACACCAAACGCCGACGCCCCAGCGCCGCGCCGGGTAACGGGGAGGTCCCGGCGAGGCCGGCCGATGGATTCCGGCCCCGCCAGGTAGCGCGCCACGCTCCCCGTATGCGCGCACTCGCCCGTCAGGAGGTCTCGGGCTGGGCGAACGGTAGACGCCCCGCAAGCCCCGATCAGCGTCGGTAGCTCCGGCGCATCTTGCGCAGGGCGCTCATCGAGGAAACGACCTTGACGCTCGGGCGTGCGCTGGACGAGCGCGAGAGCCCGACGAGGGCTGAATCCCAGTGGTCAGGCGAGCGTCCGTACCGCTGCTTGAGGCCGGGCTTGTTGTCCTCGCGGTGCACGGCGATCTGCGTCCCGGCCACGCGCTCCTCGAACTCGTAGCGCGTCCAGGTCGCCTGCCGGCGCAGCTCGGCGTAGGCAGCCGGGAAGCTGATCTTGCGCTCTTGCAGGAGCCTGCGCGCGACCCAGTGAAGCTCGGCCTTGCGGTTCGCGAACTTGACTTGCCCCGTCAGCCACTTCCAGTCGTACTTTGGGGCTTGGCCGAAGTCGACGGCGTCGACGTACCGGCCCAGTTGCTTGAGCCGGTCGATGACCCCGGCGCCCATCCCGACGTCGACGTGCACGTTCCGCGCCGGGATCTCGGTGTCCGGCTTCGGGCTCCACTCGCGCATCAGCTCGAGGACGATGTCGGCCGTCTCCATGAGGTCGTCCGAGCGCCAGGCGTGCTGGGCCGCGACGACGCCGCAGACCCAGAGCGTTGCCACCGACTCGTCCGCGCCTTGCCGCGCCACGTCGACGCCGATGTGCCGGCCTTCGGGCGTGCCGTCGTCGGGAAGCTCGGCGGACTCGGCCGCGTCGAGCATGGGCTTCGTGATGAATCGGCGCTCCACGCCCTGCGTCGGGAAGCGGCCCTCGACGTAGGCCGACCAGAGCGGCGTGCCCTCGCCCCACTGGACCTTCTGCTGCTCAATCCACTCGGGGAAGTAGAGCCACGGCGGGGTGCGGAACACCTCGTCGAACACGAGTCCGGCGTCGTCCCCGTGGTCGTCCTCCTCGCGAAGCTGCGTCACGCGGATGCGGTGGTAGCGCGAGCCCGGGGCGAACGCGCGCGCGGCCGGGTGCGGGCTGTCGGCCTCGAGGGTCGGGTTCAGGAACAGCGCCATGTGCGCCGACGGACCCGACATCGAGCCCTCGAAGGCGTTGTAGATGGCCGGCTCGATCGACGCGGCCTCGTCGAGCACGAGGTACAGGGGCCTCCCGGAGCCCTGCGCGAGCCGGTGCATGTCGGCCAGCTCCTCCTGCGTCATGGGGGCATCCGGATCGTCCGGGACGATGACGCCCGCGTGCCAGCCCTGCGCGCGCGAGGCGCCAGACTCGCCGGCCCTGACGCCGGTGCTGAAGCCGAGCGCGTAGTGTTCTGGACCGATGCGCCACGTCGCGGTCTGAAGCTCGCCGGGGATCTTGGCGCCCTTCGACCGAGCGTCCCCGACGATCTTGGCGATGCGCTGCCAGAGCTGCTCCTTGACCTGGCGATCGCCCGGCCCCGTCGTGAGCACGATGCACTCGCGGGTGCAGACCGCGATGATGACGATCAGGGCCTCGGTCTCCGTCTTGGAGCACTTGCGGCCGCCCGCGTTCGCGAGGAACCGCTTGGCGAAGAACGCCTCGATCGCCCGGCGCTGGTAGGCCCAGAGCTTCTGCCCGAGCACCTCCTGCGCGAACTCCACCTCGCGGCCCGCGTACTTGCGGAATGGCTCGATCGAGGCTGCCGCGTCGAGCTTCGCGGCCGACTCCTGCGCCGCCCGCTTCTCCATGCGCTCGAGCACGAAGTCCACGCTCTCGCGCAAGACGTCGCACTCGCCTAGGCCCTCGGCCGCGCTCAGGACGTCGGGATCGTCGCCCGACTCAGTTGTGGTGGATCCCGAGGACTTCGCCACGGAAGCGCCTCCCCACGCGGATCGACACCTCGACGCCGAACTCCTGCGCCACGAGGTCTAGGAAGCGGGCGATTAGCACGCGCTGCTCGGCAGCTCCGAGCGCGTGCTTCTTGTCGAGCTTGACCTTCCAGGCGCCCTCGATGCGCTTGGCGAGTTCGGAGAGGCTGTCGCGCAGGACGGCCAGGGTCCGATCCTCGTCCGCTCCGCGCTCGATCAGCTCCTCGAGCTGGGCGCGAGCCCCGTACGCCTTGTCGGCGTCGTCGGCCTTCGACTCGGAGAGCAGCTCCATGAGCCGCTGCCGGTAGTCGGGGGTGTCCAACTCCTCGACGCGCTCGGCCAGCCGGCGCACGATGGCGTCCAGGGCCGCGATGGGCTCGCGCAGGTCGAGCAGGGCCTTGTCCGCGAGCGCCGCCTCGTACGACTCCGCGATGCGGCCCAGGTGCTTCGAGTAGCGGCCCGTCTTGATCGGACCGCCGCCGCGCGCCCCATGCATTCGGCAGACCTCCCAGCCGTGGACGGCGAAGCCCTTGCACGGCTCCAGGGGCTTGTCCTTGGGGTCGTCCTTCTTGCGCTTGCAGTGCGCCTTGCACGGTCGCTTCTGGGAGTAGCGTGCCATCAGAAGTCCACGCAGGTCTGGAGCCAGGCGTACGTGTCGGCCAGCGTGGACTCCCACGCGAGTTG
>Ga0075464_10000828_pt1 | contig 13762 bp, 17 predicted proteins | sample DEB19_08_DNA_5_FD_75068 | JGI IMG/M metagenome (GOLD analysis project Ga0075464, IMG submission 75068) | Aqueous microbial communities from the Delaware River and Bay under freshwater to marine salinity gradient to study organic matter... | ecosystem: Environmental > Aquatic > Marine > Coastal ...
CCAAGTTTTTAGTTTTATTCACCTGACAACTTGAAATTTTATTGTCTGTCTTTCTGAGAAGAGTTCATGAATGGTTTTAAGTTTCCTTATACGGCAGATGGCTTCACGATCAAATTGGCATCATCTTCATCTTCAAAGTTCTCTGCAATTGTCTCAACTTGTTTTTTGTTTTCCATAGTAACCAACTTTTAGATTTTGGATTTGCTTGAAAAACTTTGAATCATCTTAGCTTTTTCAGGTTTCTCAGATCTGCTTTTCAATTTAAGCTTCCTTTATCTGCCAACTTCTTTAAGCAATTTTTCAATTTGTTGTAACTTAATAACCATGATTTGAATCTATCTCTCATCAAGTTCAACTAAACCAGCCTCAGCTGCTTTCTTAGTCAACCTTTCGTATTCGTAGTCTCTCTTATGCAAGTTCCAATCCTTCAACCTTCTGTAAAGTTCAGAATCATCTTCGCGCCAAGCAGAGTCATCCATAACCTAGAACATTTTATTTCTCAATGCTCGAGCAAGGGAACCTTCTAGCTATGAAGCTGCTAAAGGAGTCTCTTTCTTATCTAGTTCCTTTTTGAGTTACTGCACTTTAATCAAACGTTTTTTACGATTGTCTTGTTTAGTCTTCATAATAAGTTGTTAACGGCGCTATTCAGCAGCGTAAGCTGAATCAAGCTGTGCTAACTGTTCTTAGTAATTTAACTTAAGCATGGCATCTTGTTCTTCTTAAGTAAGATCTTCTTTGATTTTAGATTTTTTTATTTTATCTTTTCGTTCCTAAATACGCTTTTTTAGAGTGTCTTCATTTAAAATAGCCTCTTGTTCAGCTTTTTTCTGTTTACGTTTCATATCATCATAATCTTCGTAAATTTACTTCATATCAGCGTCAACTTGATTTTACAATGTTTTCTTCTATAGCTCAATTGCACGCATGCGGCGCTCTTGTTCAGTGGACTTATATTACTGGAATTTTTCTAAAGCTTTTCTATCAAGCTCCGACTCTTGTTCACCAAGTTAAGTTTCCCCAACCAATTAAATTCTTAAAGCAGCCTGTCTCTATGACACACCTACTCTAAGCTCAATTTACTCTTGCATATGTTTCTTATCGAGTTCCTTTCTCAAACGGGCTTCCTCTTCGGCGTGACCCTTCATGACGGCAAGATCAGTCTTTTTGAGTAAGTTAGCTTCATTGAGTTTAAGTTTTTTCATTTAGTTGTTATAATCAGACTCATCCATATGTGTTTATAGTCTATTCAAAGACTCAGCATCAATCTTAAAATGAGTCTTGATTGCATTGGCTTCATTCAAACCTTCAGTTAAGTATTTATGCATGTTTAATTTTAGTAACGCATCATTCTCCGTATACTGTTTAGACAAAAGTGCTGCAAGCTCCTCGAGGAACTGATCTGACATATATTCATTTAAAAGCTCAAGACGTTTTTCCTTAGCTTGTACTGTTTCATTCTTTGGAACATTCTTGAAAATTGTTCTGACATATTGCTCAGTTATTTTGTTGTTTTCATTTTGTTTAAACTCTTCGCTTTCAATTTTACCCCTCACAACTTTCTCGTCTTTTTCGATTTTAATCTTCGTTAAACGTCTTGCCTTCAGCTAATCCTTTCTAGCGTTTAATTTAGCAAGTTGGAGATCTTCTTATTGCTTCAACAAGATGGCTAAGTTAGAATTTGATTCCTCTAATTCTGACAATAGAGACTACTGTTGTAAAGTTGTGTCAATGTTTAGGTCTATTCTGAATTTCATTTCGGTCATTTCAGTTTTACGTTCTTATACTTCTTTCCTAGCGACATCAGCTGCTTAAACAATTTTAGCATTTGTGATAGGTAGACCTTGTTTATCAAGACCTAGACATCCATCATGACCATCCTGAGCTTGAGCTTTGGCTTTAAGACGCAAGTGAGCATCCGTTGCAATTACTTAACGTTCATGTGCTTGTATTAGGTCTTCCTTATCGACTTCAGCAGCAGCCTTATCAGCCTCTTTATTAGAATCATCTAAGATTTTCTTTTATCTCTGAGCAAGTTTTATTTTCAACTTAGCTTCTTAATCAGACCGTTCTTTATTCGCTTAATTGTTTAACTAATCGAAATTAGAAGCTTAATCTCCCATAATTCTCTTGAGTTCGTTAGCTAAGTCTTCTTCATTAGCGTGCCCATCTAAATATTTCTTTTAGATAATCTGCTTCTTTGCTTCAATTTCCTTTAATTATTCTTAATCGAGGTCAATTGCAAATTAACGTTTCTTTTATTCAGTAAGTTCTTCGAGAGATTGGATTTGTTATCTCTGAATAGCGAGATCGGAATTAGTTATAATTTCTTTTATTTGTTGTTCATGCATTCTATTAAAGCGTTCTATTGCTTCATGTTTCTTTTAATCGTAAACGACACTTATTTCTTTTTCAATTTCAAAGTGCTCCTTTTTTATGTCTTAGGTGTGAAGTTTTTCTTTGATCCTGTGTCTGCGGTCGAGTCGTTCTTTCAAAGCTCGATCAAGTTCATGCTCCTATTTACGTTTCTCAATTTCGAGAAGAGAGTCGATATTATGAAGAGCCTATTCGTGATTGTTCAACAATTTTTCTTTCTCTTCGTCGTTTAGAATTTAGTTCTCTTCTACCTTCTTAACAAGTTAGTTGTTCTTGGACTTAATGTCGCCATTATCATAAATTGCATATTCACTTGCAGCTTTAATATCAGTGATTACTTCATCGGTAATATTGTTTTGTTTACAAACATCTGATTAGTTCTTCAACATATTATCGCGAGCCTATTCATGCAAAAGTCTTTCACGTTCCGAAGCTGCATTTAACAACTCTTCTTTTTTGGCCTTGTAATTTTCATTTTAGGTATCTTCCTATTTATTGATCGCGTTCATTTACTTCTCAATCTAGAATTTAATCTGTTTATCATCAATTTAAGCACCATCTTGTAGAACATCTAAATCAAGCCAGTGCATTTAAGCAGCCGTAGAGTCTGAATTAAGTATTGCAACAAGGGATTCAACTTCCGATAGTAACATCTAGATCTCTTTCTTCTTGTGAACCTTTGCTCGTTTATACTTTTATTTACGCTTATCCCACTTGTGAAGATATTTCTAGCCTGCCTCTATTAAATCGAGTTGGATGTCCATGTTAACCATTTCAAGGTCATCTTCTTCGTGATCAATAAGTTCAGATTTGTGATTCACAAAATCGTTATTTTCAATGAAAAGCTTTTCATTTTCGTGATGAATATTAACTGAAAGTTGAATCTCGCGATAATTATCATGTTCCATTTCATGAATTGTCCATCCCTTTCGCATGCAATAGGAAACCATCCACATTGTAAAACCAGTTCCGAAGAATAACAATAATGTCATTGATACTATAAGTGGGTAATTAGGATTAATAATAAGATCTGATCTTTGTGTCACACCAATTGCTGATAATGAACTACCAGACATAACTTGTAAGAATCGATCTGGATCTTAGCATTTCTCACCAAGGCCCTTTACAGTAATTTACATCAGCTAAGATGAATCAGCAGCATCTTAAAATATATAGCTTCCTTTTTGATTAAACGTGAATGAGAAAAAGCTTGTTGTTGTGAGTTCTTAAGCAGTTTTTCGCACCATTTCAGAAGCTAACTCTATAAAAGAACCATAATCAAATTAGCTATTTGTGTTTAGTACGCTATCTTTCATGTATACGGGATAGTGCGCAGCATTACCTATCGTAAAGATGAAAGTATCACCAATGCTAATACAATAAGATGGATTTTAAATTTAATCGCTTAATAGTGGAGATGTGTCTTACAAGTCTCTTGAGAGTTTTCTAGCCTTAGATTGGGTTGAATTAATCTTCTGTGAATTGTTTGTTATATTTGGAACACCACTTAAAGCATTTGTTATTAATGATGGTGCTGAATAACTTCCAACAAAACCACCATCACCGCCCATTGTTACAGTTTTAACTGCACCTGTACCAGTTGATGGTCTACCATAGACATCACCAACTTGTGTTAAGTCAAGGGGTGTGGATTTGTTGTTAATAAGCATAAATATTTTGGTTGTATCATTACCGTCAAATGAAATCTTTGGAGCAGCTGCTCTGCAAGCTTAATTACAAATTTCATCAACTGTGGGCTAATTATTACATTAGCAAATTCCCAAGATAGCATCCCTAGTGCCGCTTAAACCTTTACATTCTTTTTTACAATCATTCATTTAAACACAAGCACCACTTGGATCTCTTACTTGCCCTGCTTAATCACAACGATCAAGTACAAGAGGAATACAATCTGTGTTATCTGAAGATTATCCCAAACTTACACCATCTACACTCTTGAAGTCAAAACCTGTTTTACATCTACAAGAATTATCAACTGGGGAATAAACTCTTCCTGCACCATTACATGTACATCTAGTTGCACCTTCATTACTATTTGCAAATTAACCACATGGATTGCATCCTTCCTACCCAAAAAGAGCATTCGATGAGCCAGGAATACATAAATTGCACTGATTTAGACTTTTAGCACCAAATTCTGCATTAAATGTTCCAGGTGGGCATGGTTCTTCTTCATACGAACCTTCTGGACAATAAGAGCCCTTAGGACAAATTTCACCTCTGTTATAAGAAATTGATTTAGGATAGTCAGAATTTGTTCCTCCATAACATAAGAAACCAGCTGGGCAAGGTAAACATCCATCTGTATCAGCGATCGAGTATGTTCCCGGTCTACATCTTTTACAAACGTTTTACATTCCATATTCGGATGGTTTTGTGTCAACATAATTTCCGTTCACACAGAATATTTGCTCTTCAGTTTATGCAGGGCATGTGTGTTTTCTATCGCAAGGGATTGGATAGGCACTGCCGCGAGGACAATATGAATTCACTGGGCATTCTGTTTCTTGGAAACGTGTTTCTTTGTTGCAATAGAAACCACCTGTACATGCCAGCATGATTGCGCTCATGTATGGACATGAGAAACCTTCCTCACAAGGAGTTGGAATTATTGAAGCTTAAAGACAGTATGTACCAACGGGGCAAGAATCACAAGAGTCTTCATCTTAGGCGCCTAAACTATTCTAGTATGTGCCTCCTCTGCATGGAATTGGTTAAATAGTTCCTTTTGGACAGTAATAGCCCTTTGGACAATCTCGACCTGTTAAGTTAGCAAGTGCAGTTATATTGCAGTAGAACCCAGCATCACAATCTAAGCAATTAGCTTAATAAACTTATTTTGTCAAAGGATTGTAAGTCCCCAAAGCGCAAGCGTACAACTCATCCGGGTAAACTACATCATCTCCTTAAGGAGGACAGTAATGACCAATTGGACACTCAGTTGCATTTCTCTAACCAACAGGACAGAGCCATCCGGGCTAGCAAGCTGCACAATCAGTAGTTTATTTACCAACTGCTACCATACTCATAGTTTTGTAAGGACAAGGAACTTCAAGTAATGTTCCTTTCGGACAGTAACTTCCAACATTGCATTCTGTTCCTGCAGGATCTGGAACTGAATTAAAGCCATCTGTGGCGCAAACATATCCAGCAGCACATTATTCAGCAATTATTCCTGCTCGGCAGTAGTTACCAGCTGTACACTTTTAACAGAATTGTTAGCCAACATTCATAAATGTTCCAATCGGACAAATTGGTTATCTCTTCTCTCCCCCAGTACAAATTGACTAAGAAATACATAAAGTTGGAACAACTTAATTTTCTGCGATATCACAATAAAATCCATTAGGACAAGAACTACATTAACTCAAGCCTTTAACTTGTGAAATATAACCATCTGCACATTCCATTTAATGCACTAAGTTATAAGAACATTATTTTGTAGCTGGACAAAGTCCTCCATTAATTTAGTTTAATAAAGGAGAGGCAGGTGTTTTTGACACACTATACTAAGTGTTATCTGGTGGTTATTCTAATGTGCTTCCTCTGAGGCAATAGAAACCTTAAGCACATCTATAGTCAGCAATCGAACTCATACCTGTATTTGGACAGAAATAGCCATCGTAACAATCTATACAATCCTAACTAAGAATACTTGGTTAGAATGTGCCTGCAGGGCAAGCTTGTGCATATCCAGTTGCGATTGAAATGTAGCCACCCAATACTGGTCCATTATAAGTTGTAAATTCTAATGAGCCAGGCTAGATATATGCGAGGCCTGATTTTAATGGTTTATCACTGTAGGATCCACCTTGGCACAAGTAACCTTCAGTGTACGCACAAATACCTCTGTTTCCATTTGTATTGTCCGATGTTGGCCAACAGTATTCACTTCTTGGACAAGATTCACAAGTTATTGAATCAGCTGAAACATAAAGACCAATATCACACTTCTTTGGTGTAATAGTACCTTCAGGGCACCAGAAATTATCAAAGGTTGCATCTCCTGCACAAATTTTGTGAGCATCCAAACCAGATGTTGGACAATAACTACCAGCTGGGCATATTTTGCATGAAAGCTACCCCTCTAAATCTTGGAACATCCCTGGTAGACATTTAATTGGTTGAGCTGAACCTATAGGACAATAATTTCCGACTGGGCATTTAATTCTATTTGCACTTGTTGGATCTACTACTGATCCAATACAATAATAACCTGCATCACAATCAACAATTCCTATTGAATAGTTTATGCATATTTTACCTGGTGAACAAGCAACACATTCATTGGCTGATGTTAATCCAGTAGAAGTTGAATATGTTCCTAAAGTACATTTTGTTTTAGTTCCGGCGACACACCAATAATCATTCGGACACTCTGATGTACCAATTGACTATGAAGACCCTGCATCACAAATATAACCATCTTAACAGGGGTAATTATTCTTTTCTAAATCAGTCAATCCAACGACCGGGCAATAAAATTTTTCTGGACAAGGAGAGCATTCAGTAGGTGTTTTAAGTGTCGTTATTAATGTTGTATCGTGGTAAGTTCCAATTGAACATTTGAAAATTTAGTAATTTGAAGTTCCTTCGGGACAATAATGTCCAGCGGGACATGCAACGGGTGTTATTGTTCCAATATGATTAGCTACATCCTAAGCACAGTAGTGATAATCTGTGCAAACTTTACATGAAGTTGAAGCTGTTTAATCTTAATAAGTTCCTGGTGGACACATCAACATAACTAATGTGCCTTGAGGACAATAATAGCCTGGATCACAAGGAGTATTACCTGTTGTATCACAAATATAACCAGCGGGGCATACAATATAGGTATATTTTGAATTTGCAGCTAATGGACAGGTAGTACCTGATGGACAAGTTTAGCACATTCCTATTGCTGAAGCTCCATAATATGGCTAGTAATTTCCTATACCACAAGCGATTTAATTTATTGAATCACTGCACCAATAGCCTTAATCACAAATTTTACCTGTTGTTCCATCAATAGGATTTGGAATTACTGCTCCAGCTATACAAAGATATCCAGCAAAGCACTAAAACTTTTTACCTTATATACAGTAAAATCCAGCCGGACACGGAGTCTATACAACTTGAGTAGTTGGGTCAGTAATATCACAGATATAACCATCTGCACATAATGCAGGCGTTATAGTACTAACTGGACAAAAATATTAATCAGGGCAAGCAATTGGGACAGACATTCCTTCAAAAGGACAATAAAATCCTTCAGTACAAGCTTCACAAGATCCTGATTAACCTAGAGCATTTAAAAATTATCCTGGCGAACAAGGATTAGGATTGAACAAATTGATGTCAGGGCAGACGTTACCAACTGGACACTAAGTTTATTGCCCTGGTGTAGTGTAACTGAATGGACAATAGCTACCCAAATTACAAGTTTTACACGAACTCTAACCGGCAACATCTTGATATTAACCAGCTGGACATGGAATCTATTGTTTTGCTCCAACTCCATTAACTATAGGACAATAGTATCCGATTCCACAAAGGGGTGCTGCACTTGCTACTGTAGTACTTTCAATACAGTATGAACCAGCTGGGCACGGTATCATGCCAGCTTATCCTATAGCAGGAACTGGACAATACATACCATTTTTACATTTGTTACATTCAGCTACATCCTATAGTCCAAATGCATCAGAATATGTGCCGATTGGGCAATTTACTGGATCAACTGTACTGATTGGGCAGTAATTATATTTTGGACATATGTCTCCAAACATGCTTGCAATATCAGTTGGTCTTTTTCTATTGCATCCTGCATGACAATAGAAGCCAGGATCGCATTCATCTACACCTGAAACAACATTTGTAGTTGTCATTTCTTTCCAGCAAATTGTACCAGCTGCGCATAAAGTTTACGCACCTCCGACACAGTAATGACCAGTAATACAAACTGAGCCACCATTATGTGTTGGTATTGTGAATCTCTAGGCAGTATTTGGTGAATAATAACCATCCGTAATGACACCAAATTAAGTAGGAGAAATTCTGTATTAACCAAGAGGTACATCTATACAATCTGTAGCTGCTCCTTTACCTGTTGCTGGAGTGTATGTACCCATATTACATGGGATTGGAATAGGGCTACCTAATGGGCAATAATATCCAATTGGACAAGTTATATAAGCTATTTATTCGAGTGCATTAATGTATGAACCTAAAGGAGCTGCTATACAAGTTGTTTAACCCACAATAGTTGTATAGTAACCATAGTCACATTGGAATTACATTTAAGCTCTTGTTGGACAATAAAAGCCTGGTTAGCATTAGTCAACAGCAGTTGAAGTACCCTCAGGACAATCAAAGCCAGAAAGGCAATCTGTAGGAACTGATGTAGCTGTAGCTGGGCATTGATAACCTGATTTACAAGTAAGACAGTCACCAACAACTTATGCACCTGTTCTGGGCATGTAAGTTCCAATTGGACATACAATTTCGACACCGACTTCAGCATTGTTGCAATAATATCCTTCTCGACACATATAGGCCTTACTAGAGTAGAATTACGGATTAGCTAATGCATTAGTTGAATATATTAAGTTCATTCCACTAATACTTGCGCCAGATATACATTTGTAACCATTTGGGCATTTACCAGAAGTCAAAAAAGTGTTTCTCAATACATTTTATGCAGTAATATCAGCTTATATTACACCATCATTCCAACAGAAAGAGTCCGTAGGGCAAGCAATACAAGTTGGATTTACTAAATTTACTGGATCTAAATATTAACCATAGTAACACATTTTAGGAATTATTACACCAGCAAGACTACAATCAGAACCTCTGGCGCAAGTTTAAACTACACTCATACCAGTAATTGGACATTGACTTCCTGCTGTGCAAGATGTACAAGATGAGCTTCCTGTAGCTCCTTAGAATGTACCAGCTGCACATGGAATCTCGTCTGGATATTATGTTTGTGAATAATGACCAACTGAAGGTTTTGAAAGTAAAATCACAGAGTTCTGGTTGTCTTTGCCTGCTGGACATATTGTACCAGGATCACAAACTGTTTTTATAAGTGGTGTCGGACAATAGTATCCTTCAATGCATTAGATACAACCAGATACATCTACTTCACCAAGATTTAAATTATATGTACCAACTGGGCAAACAATCGGCCATTCTGTTCCTTCAGGGCAATAATATCCTCTTGGGCAAACCCCTTGATTACAGGTTACAGAATCTGCTCCAGTAAGGGCAGCCAATGTATTTATTTTAGTTGGGTTATAAGTCAAAGGATCACATTGCAAAGTGTAAGTGGCATCTGCCGTTTTTCCACTTAATTACTCTGGCTATGTGCTTGTAGCTCCTAGTACACAGAAGAATCCCTTTGCACACTTATAAATAGGTGTCGTTGTTCCTCCACGTTATAGACATGCATATCCACCGATACAAGGTGTGCAAGCAACAGTGGAAGTACCAGTCACTGTTGCATATGTACCTACTGGACAAAGCTAATGGAATGAAGCTTAAGCTGGTGTTGTGACATCACAATAGAAACCAGGTTCACATAATATTTATTAACCTTAGTAGCAATATGAGCCACTGGCACATGTTGGGCATGTTGCAGAAGCCACACCAGTTACATAATAGGTACCATCAGCACATGCATCATTATAAGTGCCAATTGATCCTACTGCACAGCTATATCCTGATGCACAATAACTTGGAGCTGCACCTGAGTCACCTTATTTTGTATATTGGCCTGCAATAACCAAAGATCTTGCCACACCAGTTGGGCAAATATAACCCGATGGACAAAGCTTTTGATAGAATAAATTAACTTCGTCTTGTACAGTACCTGTACCGGCTGTTACAGTTGCTGAGGATCCTTGTGCACAAACTTAACCATTTACACAGCCGGTTTTTACTCCTCCTGTACAAAAATAACCAGAAGGACAAGCTGTTCCAACTTTTTAACCAGTTATACTCCATAATCCTACCCCGACAGCAGCAACTGTAGCTCCACCTGAAGCAATTTAACCTGCAGTACTTAGTGAACAAGAAGCTAAACTTGAAGAAGACATGTAGCCAGCATTACAATTAATAGGTTGAACACCTGCCGTGCAGAACTTGCCAGCGGGGCATGCTAAACATGTAGCTCCATCTGTTGTATACTAACCGCCTGTGCATTATGTTCTTTGAAGTGAACCTCCAATACAAAGGAAGTTATCAGTGCCACAGTATGTTCCAACTGTAATAGGAGCTGTTGATCCTTATTAACAAAATTGTCCAGATGTGCAGGAAGTGCAGCCTGAAGCTGAAGTTGCGCCAGCAGTTGAAGTTTGACCGAAACTGCAAGGAGTATCTTTTGATAAAACTGTTCCTTCAAGACAATAATATCCAGCTAAACAGTTCGTAGTTGCAGTTGTTGAAGCGAAACCACAGAATTTTCCTGCAGGGCATACTGTTACATCATTCATGGATTTTATTCCAGTCGAGGCACTATAAAATCCTGGAGGGATACTAATAGCAGCAGTAGTTGCATTACTATCTGTTCCTTCGGGACAGATTTTACCTGCAGCACATGAGACTGAGTTTGTGCCAACTTTTCCAGCGTCGACTGGTGTACAACCAGCTAAAGAGTGTTAACCAGAACCAGAAGTAGTATAAGAGTTATAATATCCTGATGGACACACTTTAACATTTGCGCTCCATGTTGCTCCTTCACAATAATTTGGGCTAGCACAATCTGAAATATCATTATTTCCAGTGCCAGTGTTTGCTGTTAGAAATTCACCAGGTTGTCCTGGTTTCGAATACATGTCACTTGTCATGGCTAAACAGTTATAACCTTCAGTGCACACCGTGGTGCTAGTTCCATAAGCTGAACAAACTTCTGGAGCTTAACACGAAGTACAGTCATTAATTGTATTAGTATAGGGTCCAGAAGTTTTCTTTTTTAAACCATCTGGACACATATAGTCTTGACCAGCATTACAATAGTCTGAAGTAGAATCCTTGCAACTACCAAGATTCTTAATATGACAAGTTCCATAAGCGCCAACACCCCCTTCAGACATTAAATATTCAGTGAACTCAGGACAATCATAAAGTTTTATTCCTGTGTAATCATCGTTTTAGGTCAGTTATGTATAGTATCCGTTTGGTACTGCAGTCTCTGTAGGTCTATCGTGAGTTATATCACTAATAAAACCACTGTAATTAGGTTCGCACATTGGAAAGTTAGGAGTGAAATACTCATAAAGAGTACACTCAGTGTTTGACTTCTCAGTACTATCAGGGAACTCGGAGTGGGAAGTTATCTATGTGTTATCAAAATATGTTTCATCTCGATCGCAGAAAGAATATGGGTAAATATTGTCTTCTGTGTCATCAAAGAAAGCGTAAGTTGTGTATGAATATGTCGGAATTTGTTTTGTATAAGAAGTCCAATATGTCTTATCAAGTCTTTACCATGCAATTGAATCAAGGTAGCGCGACTACTTACGAGTTGCTGATTAAAATGGGCATTTTAGTATCATAGCTTTCAAAAAATCGTTTTGTATAGCATTCTAATAAGTTGCATCAGTAGTCACCCCTGTTCTTGCATGATCTGGGAAGTAGTCAGAAGCGAATGAACAAATACCATTTGTAAATTCTTCACCGTTGCAGTCGAAACAAACTTAGTTTTTATATTAAGAAACACGTCTATCTTCCATGTGAATCTTCAGGTTGCCATTATTTGCATCATACCAAGCTATATCTGGGTTTTTACCAACACACCAACCGGTCCAATCATCAGGTGTATAAGTGAAGTCAACTTATCTGTTATTTACACAAATGAGGTCTGGAGGACAGTCTTAACAGAGCGCAACTTCATTCGTTTTTCTAATTTCATGCCGATGTGTAGCAGTGTTTAGAGAGTTAGTAATATTGCCTTTTACAATACCACCTAGACGACAGCGCAACGGAACACCTCTAACGCACTCAGTAGCGTCAGTCACCTATCCTGTTACGGAATAAATCCCCCAAAAACCACATTTGAGACAATATCGATTTGTGGTTGACGGGGTACCACCACCTTATAAAGCTGTTGTGCACCAAGCCTGCCATCCTGAAGGACAGTGGACTCCAGAGTAGTAGTCAGTTGGAACTGCAGAACTACGCCAGTTATTATTTACGCTCTAGGTTGTACATGGTTCACCAACCCAAGCAATCATACATCCCCCTTAACACACTTAATTCGTATTCTTTGATCTTGTTCCAGTTGAAAATGATTCCACGTTAAAAGCTGAAAGAATACACTTTAGTCTAAATGAACTTTCCCAATATGAATCAGATGGACAAGCTCCTCCTGAGTTTGTAGGATTTAGGTCTTACTCACAATTATAGTTTTGTTCATTACCGGCAAAGGAAGTATAAGTATTACCGTTTAGATTAGTTGTACCGGTGTCTGGGTATGTTGTACCAGTATTATAAAAGCCTGGAGAAAGTAGTGTCATTGTAGATGCCGTACAACTATAGCCGGGTGGGCAGGGAAGTTAACCATCTACGTTACCTGTATTTTTTGCTGGATACATCTATGTATTAGTTTAGGTGACGGCAAGTTTGTTTACTCCATCATTACAATACCAGCCTGCAGGACATATTGTACATGAAAACGCTAGCCCAAGCCCTTGAGTTGGAATATAATAACCCATTTGACAAGAACCTGTGTAACCTGTGTTTGGATCACATGTGCCCGAAGTTGCAGGACAAGCCAAACATGTACTTGTAACCTTATCATATTTCTATCCTGTTGCACATGCTGTCTAAGTGCCTGAACTTGAGTAGTATCCAACTTTGACTCTGTTGCAGTAGCATAATCCTGCTGTAGAAGTTTTCATTGAAGGACAAGTTGCTGCAGCTGTATTTGTGCAAGTGTTGCCAACTGGGCAGGTAACTGGGGTATTTGACGTTACTGCTCGATATTATCCCTTTGCTAAAGCAACAAAAGAATTTGAAACTACATAGTAGCCAGAAGGTGCGGGTGTACATTTACCTGCTCCTAATCCTGCCATTTGATAAGCTGCGCAATTTGTTGCAGCAGTACCTCCTGTAGAACTACTACAAGACTTACCTGCAGTACAATACGAATAAGTTGATGCTGAGGCAGCACTAAATGTATACTTTGGATTTGTTATTTAAGTGAAATAACTTGAAGGAGCAAAGTTACCTGCTGTTGCCGTCACGCATGTGGTGCCAGAAACATATTTACCAGTACAAGTACAAGCTGCGTTTGCAGCACCTGATGAACAGGTTGAACCAAGAGGACATGCTTAACACGCTTGGTAACTAATTGTGTTAGTAAGACTACACCCTGTAG
>Ga0075464_10000829_pt1 | contig 13752 bp, 8 predicted proteins | sample DEB19_08_DNA_5_FD_75068 | JGI IMG/M metagenome (GOLD analysis project Ga0075464, IMG submission 75068) | Aqueous microbial communities from the Delaware River and Bay under freshwater to marine salinity gradient to study organic matter... | ecosystem: Environmental > Aquatic > Marine > Coastal ...
CAGGCGTAGGCGGGTTATGCGAAGTGCGTATTGCATTACTACCCATTTCTTTTAACAAACGAGTACGGTAGTATTGTAAATAGTCAGGCATTGCCGAACCAACGCCAGCGTGGTCCTGATGGTTATTCGTTCCAAGAATTTTGGTATACTCGCCGTTTACATATACCCCGTTATTATTAATAGTAATAGTACGAATACCAAAACGGTTTACAACTTGATCAATAATTTTTCCATTTTGCTTCACTATCACCATTACCCTATATAAATAAGGGTCGGCCAAGGACCATAAGTGAGGCGCAGTAACCGTTAAGTTTTGTTTTACAATAGAAGTGTTATTTCCAATGTCGAATTTCCCAGCAGGTAAAACTGTTTCATCCGAAGCCGCAACTTTATTCCCTCCGCGGTCTAATAGCCATGTTTGTACACTCAGCTGGCCCAAACCCAACAAGCCTTCGTTTATAATTTCAGTTTCATTGGTTATAGTAGCCTTGTTACCAACCACTTTTGAATAAGTAAAAATGCCATCTTGGGCAATATGAATATTATTAAATTTCTTAAGCCACACATTTCGGTAAATACCTGCACCCTCGTAAAACCAACCTTCATATTGTGTAGCATCAACCCTTACTGTAAAAGTATTTTCGGTATCATAATTTAAGAAATCGGTAATGTCGTAGGTTTCGCCAATATAGCCGCTTTTATTATTCCCTAAATAAAATCCGTTCACCCAAAAATTGGCGTCTCTAAAAACACCATCAAATTGAATTTTAATTCTCTGGCCTGAATCTTCTTTAGCAACTATAAAGTTTTTTCTATACCAGCCAATACTAGTTGCTGGAAACAAGCCCCCAACAGGCTTATAGCCATGTTGTGCAACGTCAAAGTTATCGGACTTTACAAAAGGCAAAGCCACAGCCCAGTCGTGCGGCAAAGTAACAGCCTCCCATACCGAGTCGTTAAAATTATTATGGATAGGCGTTTTGCTTTCTACTTTTGCTTTATGAAAAATAGCGCTAATACTATAGTTAAAATCTTTACTGGCATCGGCAGCATTGCCAAAATGAAATTTCCACCCATCGTTAAAACTAGTAGTTGTTTGAGCCTGCGCTGCTGAGATGTTAAAAATGGCTAACGCAAAAAATATAAATATTCTATACATAAATAAACATTGATAGTAAAAGTAGGTCTGAATGAAGTAGAAAAACTTACCTACTCAAAACTAAGACAAGTTTATAATAACAAGATAGAATTAATCACCTATTTACATACAAACATCAAGTATTAAAGTTTAATAAATTCAGGCCGCCTTTGTGAGAAATACAAGCCAGGGTATTCATAACACCACACTAATATATTTTAGAAGCGTTAAGCCTCATGCAATTTAATTAATACTATCTACAAAATCCTACTCGGCTATTTCTAATAATACATAAATGAAAAGCGCAGGGAAGAGTAAACAATAAAGAAAATAATTGCAAATTGAAAGTATAAATAGTATGAACTTAATTATCGGTTTCATACAAATAAAGTTTAGACTTTCAAAGCTATTTTAAAGCAAGAATAACTTTAGTGATAGAAATCAATTCAAATGTTGATAGAAATGATCAAATTTTAAATCAATTAATAAACAAAATAAGATCATCAGATATAAGCACTTGCAAATCATGAGATACAACACTTATTAAATATATTTTTTTAAAAAATGTTTTTAACCAGACTAATAATTAAAAAAATAAAAATAATTGTATTTAACATTTAGCTAACTATCAACTTACTAAAAAATACTTTAGATTCAATAGTGAACTAACTCATTAGCAAATGAATATGCAAGTACCTACCTGTAAAAAAATTGCTATTACTAACTTAGAATAATATAAAAAAACATATATAAAATGCTAGTTCTAATGCTGTCATATTCATATTGCTAGTTTGCTGAAACTTGGCTCTACTATTTCAAACTTTAACAATTTACATACCAACATCAAGTATTAAAGTTTAATAAATTCAACCCTTCTGTTAAGTGCTTTGTTAGAAGGACTGTTATTGGGCGCAACTGGTTGTGCTTCCCCTTTGCCATCAGTTTCAATAAGGTCGGCACTAATATTAAAAGTTTTTACCAATTCATTTTTAACAGCCATGGCCCTACGTTTTGACAAGTCCAAGTTAGCTGCGTCGTTTCCGTCTGCATCGGTATGCCCAACAATTAATATTTTCACTCCGGGGTTTTCATTTAAAATATCGGCGATAGTTTTAATAGTAGCGTAGGATTCGGGTTTTACTTTATCCGCATTCACGTCAAAATAAATACCATAACTCACAAGCTTACCTTCGGTTATAAGCTTGCTGCGCATATCGGGATTACCAACAGCTATGCGAACATTACTTACCATTGCTGCGCCGTTTTCAAATCGTAACCTATCCATTTTAACAGTGCTCACTGGAAATGCACGAGGCAAATCAAACATTTTATTTTCGTTCAAATACACCCTCACTCTTGCTTTTTGCACCCAAAACGACATATGGTATTTATGGTCTAATACCTGATAAAACTGTTTGTCGTCCTTATACCCGGACAAACCAAGTGCCCTGCCCTCGGGGCTATTAATATGTGTGCTATAACCAGGCCTCCCAGTATAAGCATATTCAAGTTTAAACCCTGCCTTACCAGGCGCGGTGCCAGCATCCCAAGCCTTAGCATTCAAACTTTGCAAAAGCCGCACAATAAAACCATTCATTTGCTGATTTTCGCCACGAACAGGAATAACATCAAATTCAATAGTATAGTTATCGGGTAGTTGCAATAATTCATCCGTCCAAATACATCCTCGCGTTGTAAACTTCATCCAACGGCCCGGAAATAAATTCGTAGTAACCACTTCGGCCGAGCCGTTTGTATTCCATAAAGCAGGAAAGTCACCAATATTGTCTTGGCTAAAATCGTCAAAGAAAATTACTTTCTCACCAGGCACGAAATCAAATTTAGAATAAGTAGCTAGTGCCGTAGGGTTTTGACCATCATCCGCAATATTCTTGTTTATAGCAGTATCGCTATTTGGCTTAACGAGCGTATCGGTTTTAGCTACTCCCTTTTTGGCACCTGTTAAGGAATCAAGCCCTTTATCAATTTCTTTATTAATAATAACATTGGCTTTATTGGTTGCTTTGTTTTTTATTGCTTTTTTGATATCAAGAATTTGCGCAGAAAGGGTGCTAGAAAAAATAAGTAATTGCAAAAACAAGACTAGCTTAATTAAAGTGCTCATATTAAATATTTTAGAAAGCTAAAATTATTTTATACCTAACTAAAATATATTGATCAAAAACAATACAAACATTGATTTAAATACAATACCGACGATTTGTTATTAAAACAAAAAAGGGAACCGTTTTGCAACGGCTCCCTTAACAATTATAAACTAAAACCCTGAATTATAAACTTTCATCCTATAAGCCAAACTATTTAATCACAAGTGTTTGAATAGCACGCGGTAAAATATCTACCACCGCAGCCTGGCCAGCAATCCATAAATTATACTTAACTGCTTTGTCACTTTGGTTCATCACTATAACACTCACTGTTTTGTCGGCATTCACAAAAGCAGTTGTCATTAACTGGCTTCTGCTTGAAGAACTATTAATTAATTTTGCATTAGGGCGTATGAACTTGGAAAAGTGCCCTATATAATAAAACGCGTTGGTGAAAATTAATTCTCCTGTCCTTGTGTCGGCATGTACAGGTGCGAAACATAAATTAGCAACATGGTTCGGGCCACCAGTTTCGTCAAGTAAAATATTCCAGTCGGTCCAACCCACACTACCATTATTAAAATCGTTAATCATAGCACGACCATATCTTTCGCCTAAATACCATTCTTTTAATTTTGAAAATTCAAAACGTTCTCCGCAACCTTCGGTAAATAGTAAGTTTTTGGTAGGATAGGTTTTGTGTACAATACCAACATTGTTAAACATTGGTGTGCCGCCACTCCAGTCCTCATACCAATGAAAGCCCATACCCCAAGCATATTTTGATGCTTCAGGGTCGTCGAATATCACATTCGCCCTTTGTACCATTAGGTCACGGTTATGGTCCCAAACAATTATTTTCTTATCGCCGTAGCCAGCTTTTTTCATAGTAGGCCCTAAGAAGTTTTTCAAAAAATCACGTTCTTCTTCGGCCGTATAAATACATGACTCCCATTTTTGAGTAGCCATAGGTTCGTTTTGGATACTGATACCCCAAACTGGAATACCTTCCTTTTCGTAAGCCTTAATAAACTTAGTGTAGTAGTTCGCCCAACTTTGGTTGAATTCAGTTTTTAATTTACCACCGCGTAACATGCTACCATTTGTTTTCATAAAAGCTGGCGGGCTCCAAGGGCTCGCATACATAGTAAGTTTACCACCAGCGGCTTGAATAGCTTGCTTAATAAAAGGCAAACGATAATTGCGGTCGTGATTAATATTAAAACTAGTTAGGTTGGTATCACCTTCGTTCACGTAAGTATAACTACCACTGCTAAAATCAGAACTATGAATAGTGGTACGGCCTAAAGAATAACCAATCCCTTTTACTTTATCAAAATACGCTTCTAAAAATTTAGCTTGGTTGGCTTTTGTTAGTTTTGCAAAAGTTTCAGCACTTGCGTCGGTGAAAGCAGCGCCAATACCTAAAACCGATTGATGCGTTTTAGTAGGGTCTACAAAAATACTCAACTCCCCTTCAACAGGTTGCGCATACGGTGAAAAGCTAGCCACCCCTGTTTGCGTAATTCTTAAATCACTGTTTTCGGCAGTTGAATAAATAGTTACCTTTTTATTCGCCACATTATAAGTAGGCGCTTTAGGCGACGTTTTAGTTTGCGCAAATGCAACAACAACTAATAAGTTTAATAATAATGTAAAGCTTCTTTTCATAAAAATATTTTCTGCGAAATAAATAATCGTCTTACAACCACCCTAACAAATGCAAGCACTCCTACCAAATAAAAGTACCTACTGCACCAGCATCCAAACTAGTTGTTGCCCATTTACCATTCTGTTTAATATTAAACACTTCTCCATTTGTGCCATCGTTCACCACAAGTAAAACAGTTTTACCTGCAGGCGTTTTAAAAGCCACATTACTAAGGTTACCCGCAATGGCCGTACCTATTCTAACGGAACCAGCAGGAACAAACTTAGAAGCGTGTGCAATAATATAGTAAGCAACATTCTTTGTATAACTAGTACGGTCACTAACCGTAATGGCACCTTTGCATTGTGTGCAACCACCTGGCGTGTGCGGACCAAAGGAAGCGTCGTTAGCAACATTCCATTCCAACGCAACCCTACTCCAATTACGCATTGAACCTATCACCACATTTTTACTATGCCATTTTAAATCACCGGCAAAATCACCCACCGACGAAGTCCACTGTTCTGTAAAATATAATCCTTTATCGGGATGCGCATTGCGCACAGTTGAAAGCGCACTAATATCGCCACCATATAAATGAAAAGCCGAACCTGTAATAAACGCTTTAGCAGCAGGGTCGTTCAACACCGAAATAGGATATTCAGGTTTATCGCAATTGTGATCGTAAATAATAATTTTAGTTTTAATATTCGCAGCAGCAAAAGCGGGCCCTAAATTATTTTTAATAAAATTAGCTTGGTCAACCGCAGTCATATACATGCTAGGGTTATTGCCCGGGTGCAATGGTTCATTTTGTGGCGTAATAGCATCAATGGTGATGCCGTTATCTTTCATTTGCTGAATGTACTTCACAAAATACTGCGCGTAAGTTGCATAATATTGAGGCAATAAACTACCGCCCTTACTACTATTATTGTCCTTCATCCAAACAGGCGCCGACCAAGGGCTTCCCATAATTTTAATGTTCGGATTTATTAAAAGAATTTCCTTTAATAAAGGAATAAGCTGCGCCATATCGGGTGAAAGGCTAAACTTAGTTAAGTTCACATCGGTTTCGCCAGCACCCAAATCGTTATAAGAAAAAACCGATGCATCTAAATCAGAAGCGCCAATGCTAATTCTTAAATAGCTCACCGAAATAGAAGTAGCCGTTTGGCCAAACAAGTCCTGCAATAAAGCCGCTTTTTTGTCGGCACTTAATTGGTTAATTACTTGAGCGCTACCACCAGTTAAAGAATACCCAAAACCTTCCACCGTTTGAAAGGTTTCAGCATCAAACACTTCAATGTTTGCGTAATTATTAAAAGTGTTGCCAAATTTAAGAATGCTTGTTTGTTTTTCCAGCTTAACCGACTGGTCACCTTTGGTTAACCAAAAATCAATTTCATTCACAGCAACAACAGGAGGGGTTGGTGTGGGGGGCACCGGAATATTTTCAGGAGTACAATTGTATATAGAAGCACTTAAGATAAGTGATAAGAATAATTTCATTCCAGCTTTATTAATTTTTTTATAACAGTTCATTCTTTGCAATTAGCTTAAACAATACATTCAATTTTCAATTCAACCAATAGTATAAGCCTTGCTTACCTACTAAGACAATAAAAAAGACAAAAACCCCTAAAGCAACTAGCCTTTTTTAAATACCTTAACATTTAATTACTACTTTATTAATTCAAAGCTGTCTTTTAAACGAATGTCAGCCGACGAAGCGCCAATCATAATATCAAAATCGCCCGGTTCTGCATCCCAAACCAATTTTGCATTATAAAATGAAAGCTTATCGTTATTAATCAAGAATTTTATTTTTTTACTTTCACCCACATTCAAAAACACCTTTTTAAAGTCCTTAAGCGACTTAACAGGCAATACTAGGGAACCCACTTTATCACGTAAGTACAATTGCACAATTTCTTCCCCAGCATGCTTACCCGTATTGGTAATAGTAACGCTCACTTCCAAGGTTTCATTTTTAGTAAACTTATGCTTGCTCAATTTTAAGTCGCTATACCCAAAGCTGGTATAGCTTAATCCAAAACCAAATGGGAATTTAGGATGAATACTTAAATCGATATAAGAAGAATTGTAAATATGGTTACTGTCGGTAACTGCAGGGCGGCCTGTATTAAAGTGATTGTAGTAAATAGGAATTTGCCCAACACTTACAGGAAAAGTCATTGGTAATTTAGCAGCAGGGTTGTAGTCACCAAACAACACATCGGCAATAGCATTACCCGCTTCGCTACCTAACCACCAAGTGTATAAAATTGCAGGTGCATTGTCGGCAGTATAATTAAATACTAAAGGGCGTCCTGCGTTCACTAAAACCACCACAGGTTTGCCAGTGGCTAAAAGTGCTTTTAACAACTCCTCTTGCACACCTGGTATAGTAATATTTGCTTTACTTTTTGCTTCACCACTCATGTCTCTTCTTTCACCAATACTAAGTACCACTACTTCGGCTTGCATTGCAACATTAATAGCTTCCGCAAAACCAGCTTTGCTATCGCCTTCAATTTCACAACCCTTAGCGTATAATATATTAGTAGTCGCCCCTACTTTATTTTGTAAACCTTCCCATTGGGAAACTATAAAATTAGAATCCACCCCTGGTATTTCAATATCCCAAAATCCTTTGTTTTGCTTTAATGGTTTTACTAAGGGACCAATAAATGCAATTGTTTTTAAATTCTTAGATAAGGGCAATAAATTATTTTCATTTTTTAAAAGCACAATGCTCTTTGCTGCCATTGAACGCGCAGCAGCTGTATGGTTTGCGTTATTCAACGCCACTTTTTCTCTTTCTACATTTGAAAACTTATAGGGATTGTCAAACAAACCCAATTCAAACTTCTTTAATAAAATCCTACGCACCGCGTCGTCAATTAATGCAACGGGTACTTTTTTATCCTTCACTAATTGTACTAAGTTATTTTTATAACTTCTACTTTCCATATCCATATCGCTGCCGGCAGTAATTGCACTTAATGCAGCTTCATAATCGTTCTTCGCAAAACCATGGTTCACTAATTCATTAATCGAACCCCAGTCACTCACTACAAAACCTTTAAAACCCCATTTGCCTTTTAAAATTGTTCTTTGCAAATAACTATTGCCTGTGGCAGGAACGCCATTAATATCGTTGAAAGCATTCATGAAACTAGCTGCGCCTGCATCCAAAGCAGCTTTAAACGGAGGCAAATAAGTTTCCCATAGTTGGCGATCACTCATGTCCACCGAATTGTAATCACGTGCACCCACCGCTGCACCATAGGCAGCAAAATGTTTCACACAAGCCATAACAGCATTAGTGTCTCCAAAGTGTGCACCCTGAAAACCTTTCACCCTAGCAGCAGCAATTAAGGAACCTAAATAAGTGTCTTCGCCAGCACCTTCCATAACACGTCCCCAACGAGGGTCACGTGCAATGTCAACCATTGGTGCAAAAGTCCAATGAATACCACTTGCACTAGCTTCAGTAGCAGCAACACGTGCAGCCAATTGAATAGCATCTAAGTCCCAGCTAGCCGCCTCGGCTAAAGGAATAGGGAAAGTGGTTTTATAACCGTGAATTACATCCTGTCCAAATAATAAAGGAATTTTTAAACGCGATTGCATCGCAACATTTTGCCAGCTTCTAGTGCGCTCGCTACCTAACACATTTAATAAGGAACCAACTTGGCCACCCTTAATTTGGTCTATTTTATTATTATCAACGGTCACCGGACCAGTTGCTAAATTATTGTCGTTGTATTGGTTTAACTGCCCTATTTTTTCTTCAAGGGTCATTAACTTCAAAACAGAATCAACTTTCTGACTATTGGTTTTTTTTTGAGCACTAACGGAAACAGAAAATGCAAACGTCAAAAAGAATAATACCAGAATTTTATGATTCATTGTAATAAAGGTTGTGACTAATGAACAAGGGAGTTATAAGAAGGGGTTATGAGGTTATTGATAAACCCTCACGTAATCAATTTCAAATTCAGCACTAGTGTAATTAGGATCCAAAGGACCACCAAAATTTCCACCCAACGCTGAATTTAAAATAAGAAAGAAGTTTTGATTGAAAGGAACGCTACTGCTATTGGTAAAAGTGAAAAACAAAACGTCGTCCACAAAAAACTTAATATTGGATTCATTCCATTCCATTCCATATTTATGAAACTCGGTGGTAACATTATTAATGACCGTTGTTTTACCGTCGGCATTGCCACCAAAACGACCAGGATAATGAAGGGTACCATAAATAGTATTTAACGATTTCCCAACATGTTCCATAATATCAATTTCACCACAAGCAGGCCAGTTAACGGTGCTAATATTATCCCCTAACATCCATATTGCAGGCCAAGTACCAACGCCTGCAGGTAATTTAGCACGCGCTTCCACTTTGCCATACTTGAATGAATATTTACCCTTACTTAATAAACGTGCCGAAGTGTACTGGCTACCTTCGTAAGCCTCTTTCTTCGCAACAATTTTTAAAGTACCTCCCGACACATAAGCATTGTCGGAACGGTTGGTATAATATTGTAATTCATTATTACCCCAGCCGCCGGCACCTAAATCGTAACCCCATTTATTTGCATTGGGTGCGCCAGGAACATCAAATTCATCGGACCAAACTAAGGACAGTACAACTGTCACATTAACATCGGCTGTCTTTGAAATTGTTTTCCCGCTTGCACTTTTTGCAACAACAGTTACAGTGTAGATGCCGGACGTGGAGTATTTATAAGAAATTTCGCCAGTAGTAGAAACTATATTACTCACACCATTGCCTAAATCGAATGTATAAACAGAACCATTAGTTGCCGAAGCTTTAAAAGTTACATTTCCTGTATTGTCACTACTTACGGTTGCATTCAAGGTTAAATTTGAAGGAGCCGTATCAACAGGCGCAGGAGTGTCACCACCCTTGCCGCATGAAGTTAGCACGTTAAGGAAAATAATTAAAGCGGTAAATAATGTTTTCATTTTCATCGTAAAATTAAGCTAGCGTAAATAATATTAAGGCTTAGGAGTTAATTTAAAATACCAAGCATTACCCGTTTCAGTTCCTTGTGCTCTTAAGTACATAGCGGTAGCAGAAACAGACAATATTTCATATTCTTTTTGTGTAGCAGCATAAGCGATAAAAGTACTACCACCTGCTAATAAAATACTTGTTTGCGTTGAATTAGCTGCAGCAATACCAGACGCTGCTGGAATGAATGAAAAATTACTAGTTGCACCAGCATAAGCATAACAACCTTCATCACCTGAACCAGGGATACCAGGGATATTAGCATTAGAACCAGTTTTAGTAAATGCACCATCGGGTGTAGTTACTTCAATAGTGTAGTTATTACCGCTTTTTACAAACTTAAAGCCAGAAGTATAAAAACAAGGAGCAGCAGTTACTTTTTCGTTCACGTTAGCTGACCACCATTCTGGAACAATTGAACCAGAAAAAGGTCCAACACCCATGTGACCACCAACGCTTTTATCAACGATCCAAGTTTTAGAAGTACCACCAGTTAAACTAGTAACCAAAGCAGCATCTGGAGAGAAACTACTTTTAACAGTAACTTCCTTTGTAATAGTAGAAGCAGTACCGCCTAGGCCATAAGCCACAGCAGTTATACGGTAAGTGTTCACACCTAAAGTAGTATACTTTTTAGTAACTGTACCTGTTGGCAAGAAAACTAAGTCAAGTGAATTGGCAGCATCGTAGTCAATTTTATATGACAATGCGTTGTCGGCAGTAACAGTAAAAGTTACATTACCCGAACCGTCGCCATTAGGGTTAGCAGTATTAGCACCTTCTAGTGTTGCAGTAACTACAAGGTTTGATGGTGCTTTTAAGTCGCCCATTGTGTAGTCTTTTTGTTGACATGCACTTAGTACAAGTACAGCAGCAAAAAAGCCTAAAAATGATTTTGAAATATTTTTCATTATTATAATATTAATTAGTTAGTGTAAAATTATCTAGATAAATAATGCTACCAGCGCCATCCGTTCCGTCGTTAAAACGTAAAACAAGTTGCGTAAATTTAGCAGTAGCAGGAATTGCACTAATACCACTAAAGTCGAATACTAATTCTTCCCAAGCGCCAGAAGTAGTAACAGGTACTTTTAAAACAGCCACACCATTACCAGGTGTACCGCCAACAGCCCATTCTAATTCAACATTTACTTTTGCACCAATTAAAGCAGCATCAGGATTGTACACTAAAACTTTAATTACCTTACCAGCAGCAAAGTCGATATTCGTATTTAAAGGACTATAAGTACCGCTCCAGCTTTCATAACCTCTTGTTAATTTACCCACTTTAGCACTTGTATTTAAACCAGTAGCGTCAGGGTTAGCAACAGTAGCAAAAGCTTGACCGCCACCAAATGTTCCAAAGAAGTAGTTAACAAATTCTTGTTCAAAAGTAATAGGTAAACCAAAAGCATCGGTTACTTTAGTAACTGTAATTTTTTCAGTTTTTGCAGCACCACCGCTTAAAGCAACTACTTTAATACTGTAGTTACCCGAAGTAGCGTAAGTGTGTGCTAATTCAGCACCCGCTGCCAAAGGCGTTCCCACTTCACCAACAGCATCACCAAAATACACTAAGTAAGAAGCAGCATACAAAGCAGTTGCTGAAACTTTTACATCATGTAAACTTTGGTTAATTGAAACTGCTAAGGTTTCAGGAGCGCGGTAAGTTACTACTAAAGGGTAAGCCGTTGTAGTTACTTTACCAGCAATGTCGGTAGCTAAAACCGAAACGGTATAACTGCCTTCTGGGTAAACATGAGAAGTTACGTTACCTGGAGCAAATGTAGCCGAAGCTGCACTGCCAGTACCGTGACCAAAGTTAACTGTGTAAGAAGCAACACCTTCGCCTGTTGGAGCAATTTTCACCACACCAGAATTGTCGGTGCTAATAGTGAAAACCTTAGCAAGGTTTGCCGATTGAACAGTGTTCAGAAAAGACAAATCACTGTCAATTCCGTCTTGCTTAGTACATCCTGTTACAAGTACAAACAGGAATGCAATACTGTATAAAAATTTTATTTTATTCATGATTTAGTTTTTATTATTTATAGTTCGGGTTTTGAACCAACATTGTTCCTTGTAATTCAGAAAAAGGAATAGGGAAAATTTCATCTGTACCAGTTGTAAAACCTCTTCCAGCTAATACAGTTGCAGCATCACCCCATCTTACTAAATCAAAAAAGCGATGTCCTTCACCAGCAAGTTCTAACCTTCTTTCTGCTTTAATAGCAGCTAAAGAAACAGGCACTGAACTTAAACCAGCTCTTGTTCTAACAGCGTCTAACAAAGCTTGTGCTCTTGTTCCAGTACCGCCTAAAGCTTCCGCTTCTAATAAATAAGTATCCGCTAAACGAATCACATAAGAATCTTGTTTGAAATTTAATTCTTGCGTACCAGTACCAGTTCTGATATCTGCGTTTCTTGGTAAGAATTTATTTAAGAAATAACCAGTGTTTTGGTAACCAGCAATATAAGTTGCTTTACCAGCAGCTTCTAAAGCTTTTAAGTCAAAAATAGTTGCTTCAAAACGTGGATCATTTTTCATCACATCATAAAAATCTTGTGTGAAAACGTTAAAGCTCCAACCAGAAGGTAAACCAGGTGCACCAGTAAGTGCGGTGTAATTTCTTGGTCCTACCATAACGTTAACGGTATTACCCTCGTCACGGCCACTTCCCCACCAGCCCCAATCAGAATTACCAATACTGCTATGGGTAACTTCAAGGATTGATTCAGTGTTGAATTTATTATTCACTACCCAAAGGTCGCTGAAATTAGAAAGTAATTTGTAACCTAAGCTACTAGTAGTACCAGGAGTACCGTTTACTTCAGCTAATTGCGCTGCAGCTAAACTTGCTTTGTTATTGTATAAATATACTTTACCTAAAATTGCTTTAGCAGCACCTTTAGTTAAACGACCACCGTCTGTAGCTACTGCCACTGAAGTAGGTAAAACAGCAATTGCTTCTGTTAAATCTTTTTCAATTTGTGCATACACAGAATCTTTCGTTGTTTGTTTAACTTGGTACATATTAGTAGCAGTTAATGGTGCTAATAATAATGGGATGTTTTTGAAAATTCTAACTAAGTTAAAATAATAGATAGCTCTTAATGCTTTTGTTTCTGCAGCATATCTTGCTTTTAACGTTTCGTCCATTTTAGTGATAGGTAATTTTGCAAGCAATGTATTTGCTCTAAAAATTCCTTGGTAATGGTCGCCCCAAAAACTACTAGGCACATTTAGTGAAGTAAGTGAGTGGGTAGAAAAAGCTTGAATACCAGCACCGTCAGTTGAACCACCACCACCAGCGAAATGGTCATCAGAACCAGCGTTCATCATAGTGATCATGTTCTCAAAACCGCCAGAATTTTTACGAAGTGCATCATAAGTTGCAACTAATGCGCTGAAAGCTTGTGATTGGTCAGCATAATAGTTTTCGGTAAGGAATTCTCCTTTAGGCGAAACATCCACAAATTCTTTTTTGCAAGCTCCCAATGAAATAATCATTGTCAATGCAATAAGGATTTTATTAATTTGTATTTTTTTCATTTGTTTAAATTTTTGTAAGTGATTACGCGTATTTTAATCAGTGTTTATTTTTATTAATTAAAAGTTCACTTGAACACCTAAAATGAATGATTTAGCTTGAGGATAAATTCCTTTATCAATACCAAATACTCCACCACCAATTTCAGGATCGTAGCCAGTATATTTAGTTAAGGTTAATAAGTTTTCAGCTGTTGCATAAACGCGAAGCTTAGAACAGTTAATTTTTCTTAACAAGTTGCTAGGTAAAGTATA
>Ga0075464_10000831_pt1 | contig 13719 bp, 9 predicted proteins | sample DEB19_08_DNA_5_FD_75068 | JGI IMG/M metagenome (GOLD analysis project Ga0075464, IMG submission 75068) | Aqueous microbial communities from the Delaware River and Bay under freshwater to marine salinity gradient to study organic matter... | ecosystem: Environmental > Aquatic > Marine > Coastal ...
AATAATGAGTTAAGTACTTTAAAAAAATCGAAATATATTCCATCAATAAATCTATTTGGAACATATGGAACTACAGGTTTTGGATATGACAAACAACCAAACGAATTTTTAAAGTTTTTCCCAATAGGCTTTGCTGGCATTCAATTAAACTATCCCCTATTTAACGGCACAGTTACTCAACGAAAAATCAATCAGAAAAAACTAGAACAACAAAACAGTGAGTTACAAATAAATTTAGTGTCGGAGCAAAACAACATGCAAATTCAAAATGTAAAAGTGCAACTATTAGTGGCTATAAAATCAGTTAAAACTTCAGAAGAACAAATACAATTAGCCCAATTAATTTACGATCAAACTTTATTACAAAATCAAGAAGGAACAGCAAATATTACAGACATTATACTAGCTGACAATTCATTGCGAGAAGCGCAACAAAACAACCTAAATTCAATAATTGAATACATGAAAGCAAATTTGGAACTAAAAAAACTTACAGGAAACTTATCAATTAAAAATTAGAAATTACGAATAACAAATAATAAAATAAAGATATGAATTGGAAAAAAATAATCGGAATTATTGCAGGAATTGCAATGGTGGCCATTGTAGTAATAAAACTAAAAAGCAATAAAGAAACTGCTGTTCAAAAAGTATATAATTACGATAAAGAGCAAGCCATAAATGTACAAACAGAAACAATAAAATTAGGAAATATTGCTGATGAAACATTGTATTCAGGAACGTTTGAACCTAATAAAGAAACAAAAATAAGTGCCGAAATTCAAGGAAAAATAAATTCAGTAATGGTCGATATAGGTGATCAAGTAACTAAAGGTCAAGCATTAATTCAATTGGATAATTCGTTATTGAAACTACAATTACAAACCATAGAAGTTCAGTTGGAAGGATTAGTTGCAGATGTAAATCGTTATACCATTTTAGCAAAATCAGATGCCATTCAGGGAATACAATTAGAGAAAGCAGCGTTAGGCTTAAAGGCGGCAAAAGTTCAAAAAGCTACCTTGATTGAACAAATAAATAAAACAACAATAAAAGCGCCATTTAATGGAATAATTACCGCCAAATTAAGTGAAGAAGGAGCCTTTGCTGCACCAGGAATTCCTTTGCTTCAAATTACTGATATTTCAATCTTAAAGTTTAGTGTAAATATACCAGAAAACGAGCTGAATCTTTTTAAACTGAACAACAATTACACCGTTTATACCGATGCGTATAACAAAATTTCATTTACAGCAAAAGCTACCATGTTGGGAAGTAAAGCAAATATAGGAAGTAGTTTTCCTGTTCAATTTATGGTAAAAAACACGCCAGATTTTAAAATAAAATCAGGCATGTTAGGAAAAGTATCTTCCAATGTTTTGGGTAATAAAACAACAGCAAATGAACAAGCCATTGTCATTCCATCGTCAGCAATTATTGGCACTGCCAATGAACCTCAAGTATATTTAGTTAAAAACGGAAAAGCTGTTTTACAAAACATTATTGTGTTGAAAAAAATGAATAATAAATCTGTTGTAAAAAGTGGTTTGAAAGTAGGCGATGTAATGGTTACTAATGGTTTTATTAATCTTTTTGAAGGAGCTAACTTAACAATTACGAATTAAAAATTACGAATTACGAATTCAATTGAAAATTACGATTATGAAAGAAAATATTATTCAACAAAAGAGTTTTGCATTTGCTATTAGAATAGTAAATTTATATAAATATTTAACAGTAGAAAAGAAAGAATATGTGCTATCGAAACAAATGTTAAGAAGCGGAACAAGTATAGGAGCAAATATTGAGGAATCAATTGGTGGAGTTTCTGAAAAAGATTTTATAAACAAACTAAGTATTTCCTACAAAGAAGCTCGTGAAACAATATACTGGTTAAAACTATTGCATGCTACTGATTTTTTAACAGCTGGAGAATTTGAAAGTTTACATGCAGATGCAGAAGAAATTTGCAAAATTCTTGGCAAAATTCAAATCACTTTCAAAAATCGTAATTCGTAATTTTTAATTCGTAATTCTAAATTATTTCAACATGAATATAACAGAAATTTCAATCAAACGTCCATCACTAATCATCGTACTTTTTAGTGTATTTACTCTTTTGGGTTTTATAGGATATAAAAACTTAAGCTATGAATTAATGCCCGACTTTAATCAGCCAGTTGTAGTTATAAAAACTGTATATCCTGGAGCGGAACCAAATGAAGTGGAGAATTCAGTTTCCCGAAAAATAGAGGATGCTTTATCGAACTTAGAAGGAGTAGATTACTTGGTTACTAAATCATTACCTAACGCATCTATTATCATTGCAAATTTAAAATATGGAACTAATTTAGATAAAACAATGCAAGATGCGCAGCGATATATTGACAATATTCGCAAAGATTTACCTCAGGATATATTAAGTCCTGTGATGAGTAAAGTATCACCAAACGACTTGCCAATTATGTCAATTAGTGCATCTAGTAATTTGCCTGCAACCGAGTTTTACCAGAAAATGAAAGATGAATATTTGCCACAAATTCAACAAATAAAAGGCGTGGCAGAAATTACCATTTTAGGTGGTGAAGAAAGAGAAATACAAGTAAAAGCAAACCTAGATAAATTGAAACTTTATAAGGTTTCTCTTTTCCAAGTTGTGGAAGCTATTAATCGTTCAGGATTAGATTTACCAGCCGGAAAAGTTCAAACAAATACAGAGAATAATTCAGTACGATTAACAGGAAAATTTACCACATTAGACGATATAAAAAATGTGCAAGTGGCCATGCCAATTCAAGGCAGTCCGGTTTATGTAAAAGATGTGGCAACAGTTATTGATGGTATCAAAGAAACTAAATCAATAAGCCGCTATAATGGTAAAAATGGAATAGGATTATTACTAAAAAAACAAGGTGATGCCAATGCTGTAGATGTATCGAAATTAGTGCGTGCAACTTTTAAAAAAATAGAAGAACAAAACATAGCTGCAAGCACCCAATTTATTATAGCTGACGATAGTACTGACAATACCATAGCAGCTGTAAATTCTGTAGTTTTCGATTTAATTTTAGCGGTAATTTTGGTTTCACTGGTCATGCTATTATTCCTTAGAAGTTTCAGAAATTCACTGATTGTAATTGTTGCCATTCCAACTTCATTGGTTACAGCTTTTGCCGTTATGTGGCTTTTGGGCTATACATTAAATTTAATGACTCTGCTGGCCATGTCGCTAATTATAGGAATTTTGGTGGATGATGCAGTGGTAGTATTGGAAAATATTCAAAAGCATTTAGACAAAGGTAAAGATAAAAGCATAGCAGCTATGGATGGTAGAATGGAAATTGGTTTTGCTGCATTGTCAATTACTTTGGTAGATGTGGTGGTATTTTTACCTATACTTTTTTTACAAGTATTTGTAGCCGATATGCTCAAACAATTTTCTGTAGTGGTAGTAACTTCTACCTTAACAAGTTTATTGGTAGGATTTACGCTTACACCTTGGCTTGCTTCTAGAATTGGAAAGAAAGAAGATTTAAAACCAACCAATTTCTTCAATCGTTTTTTGCTTTGGTTTGAGGAACAATTAGAAATTTTTACCAATTGGTATGGTGTAAAATTAGTTTGGGTTTTAAGCCATAAATTAATTTTTACTGGAATAGTTTTGTTGCTTTTTGCAATGACTTTAGGAATTTTGAAACAAGGAATTATTGGCAAAGAATTGATTTCAACGGGAGATCAAGGAAAGTTTAGAATGGCACTAGAATTTGATAAATTTACCTCTATTCAACAAAATAATTTAATTGCTCAGCAAATAGAAAATTACATCATCAAGCAACCAGAAGTGTTAACAGTGTTTAGCAATATTGGTGGACCAAGCACTGGAATTGGAAGTTTGGGAGTTGGCTCGGTTAATAAAACTGAATTTACTATTCAATTACGAAACAAAAAAAATGAACTACAAGAAAAGAATTTAAAGAAAATACCTACCGAAATATTTATGAAAAAACTTCGGGAAGATTTAAAGACAAAATTTTCGGGAATAAATTTTTCAATGGCCGCTTTAGGATTGGTTCCTCGCTCCGCACCAATTGAAATTACATTGAGTGGAAGTAACTTGAATTTGGTAATGAAAACTGGTAATGATTTAAAAGCAATAGTTGAGAAAATTCCCGGTGCCGACAATGTGCGTTTATCTGTTGAACAAGGTAGTCCAGAATATAAAATAATTCCTGACAAAGATAAAATGCAGCGATTGGGTTTAACAACTGCTTATGTAGGAATAAATTTAAGAACTGCCTTTACTGGCAATGATGATGCTACTTTAACCGAAAATGGAACGGAGTATCCAATCAGAATTTGGCTAGATGAATTTAACCGCCAGAATTTTGAAGATGTAAAAAAACTTTCCATCATCAATCCTCAGGGAATTCCTTTAGAAATTTCTCAATTTGCCAATGTTGAACAAGATATTTCACCATCATTATTAGAACGAAAAGATCGTCAACCAGCAGTAAGTTTAACAGCAGATGCCTTAGGCCGACCTTCGGGAACTGTGGCTGATGAAGTGGTAGCATATTTGAACAAAAATCCATTGCCAAATGGCATACAAATGACTTGGGGAAGTGATATAAAAAGACAAAATGATAGTTTTGGTGCATTAGGTTCTGTTTTATTGGTTTCGTTTTTGCTTATATACTTGATTTTAGTAGCACTTTACGATAATTTTATATATCCATTTGTAGTTTTATTTTCTATTCCTGTGGCCGTTATTGGCGCATTTTTAGCATTGAATTTAACCATGAATAATTTAAGTTTATTTGCTTTGTTAGGTTTAATTATGCTCATGGGTTTAGTTGTAAAAAATGCCATATTAATTGTAGATTTTACCAATCAATTAAAAGCAGAAGGTGTTCATTTTAAAGAAGCAATTATACAAGCTGGAAAAGGAAGAATGCGCCCAATATTAATGACCACTTTGTCAATGGCCATTGGAATGTTACCTATTGCAATGGCTTCGGGAACGGGTTCTGAATGGAAAAACGGATTGGCTTGGGTTATAATTGGTGGTTTGCTTTCATCATTAATTCTTACCGTATTTTTAGTTCCAATGATTTATTATTTGGTGGACTCTTTTAAATTAAGAATTAAAAATTAAGAATTACGAATGTGGCATTTTAAAAATAAAACTATTGCAATTTTTGCAATAGCAACAATTTTATTTTCATTTATAGAGCCAAAAGAAGCAGTTTATTCTTTAACAGTTACAGTAAATAATTTGCGCAATCAAAACGGTTTAGTTCAGTTTGCATTGTATAATAAAAATGGCTCAATTCCTGATGAAAATTACAGCAATTATTGCAAAATGTTAAAAGGAGAAATTGTAAATAATTCATCAAAAATTACATTTACAAATATTCCAAAAGGCAAATATGCTGTAAATGTTTTGCATGATGAAAACAGGAACGGAAAAATTGAAAAAGGATTTATTTTACCAAAAGAAGGGATTGGATTTTCTAATTTTGAGACCATTGGTTTTACCAACAGACCAAACTTTTTAAAAGCAAGTTTTGATGTAAGTGAGAATAAAAATGTAACCATCAAAATGATTTATTTCTAAATAAAAAAACACACATAATAAACTTTAATTATGTGTGTTTTTGTTTAAAAATAATTAGTAATTTCTATTATCGAAATAATCTTTGCGTTTTGGATATTTTAATTCTTTCATTACATCTGATTTTGGATTTATTTGAAAGTTAAAGAATGAAAATCCTCCAGGAGCAATTGGACTCCAACTGAAAGTAAATACCCAACAATGTAAATCACGTTTTAAGTCAAGAAATAAACTTGCAATTTTGTTGTTTACAAAATCGTAACCCGATGAATAACCCAATGACCAACTTTTTGTTAATGTTACATTTCCACTAAAACCTAATGTTTGAATATAAACTGATTTTGTTAAATCATTGTAACTGTTTGCTTGGTAACTAATGGCATAATTTAAATTAAGTGACCAAGGTAAATCGTAGGCCATATAACCCCATTTTTCACTTTCTTTTTTCCGCTCTTCTTTTTTCTTTTTCTTTCCTTCAAAAGTAGCTTGTGAAAAACCGTATCCAAAGTTCAAATTTGCATTTGTAATTTTCCCTAAAGTTCCATCATTGTTAAAGTAATACTGATTTACCCTTTGAATTCTACTATAATTATTTTGAGTAACAATGATATTTTGATAAGGATCTAAGGTTGCATAAGCATTAATAGCCAATGTTTTGAATAAAGTAGTACGCCCACTTATAGAAATATTTGAAAGATTTAATGAATCAGCAAAAATATTGTAAGCACCGCCAAAACTTAAACTTTCAAGAAGCTTAATTTTAGTTTCTTTCATAGCAGTATCTTTTCCTGTTCTCAGTTTAAGTTCTAAATTATTATTCAATCCAAAAGTTATATTTCCTTGTTTACCTTGCCCCGGGGAACCTCCATAACTACTTTCAAAAATGGAATATTTCATCATTTTCCCTGTACTATCAGCTTGCACATCTCGGTAAAAACCCCACATATTATCACTAAAATCAGGTGTATAACTAAAACCTAAATTAGGATCAGCTACATGCCTAATAGCAGCAACTTTACCTTTTTTGAACGTTAACATTCCATACCATTTAGTACTTAACGAAGCGCCAGTATTAAATGAAAACCACCTGCCAAATTCACTTACTAATTTGGTTTGAAGTGTATTATTTACAAATTCTTTTCTTACAGTAGTTGGCGCCCAAGTTTCCCTATAATTTGCACTTACACTAAGTACATAAAACTTAAATAATTTAAAAGAAGTATTGATAGGAATTACATGAGTAATTCCATATTTAAAAGTAGTATCAACATATTTACCCCAATTTACCTCGTTTCTTTGTTTAAACAAAACACTATCAATTGCTGTAAATGAATTACTAAATGCTGCGCTGTAACTCATGTTAATTTTTTCGTACCAATATTCAGGCTGAGATTTACTTTTAGGTTTAAAAGGATTGAAAGCAGCAACTGTAAAATTTACACTGGGTAAAGTTGCAGATAAAGTTCTGGTTTGTAAATTTTGAGTAACATTGGCCGATGACGACAAATTATATTTTCCATTTTTAAATCCCCTAGAAAACGAAATACTTGACTGGGATGTGGAATTAAATTGGGTAGCACTTCTTAAAGCATTTTGAGCATAATAATTTGAACTTACAAAATTTACACTTGCACTAAAAGTGGTAAATGGCCTTGCTCGTCCATCCATAGCGTGATTCCAACCTATGGAATAAGTTCCTTGTTCATAATAACTTGCGTCATCAGGATTTCCAAATTTATTATTTCCAAATAAAATATTTACGGCTCCATTATATTTATATCTATTGCTGTAATTTGACTTTACATTCAGCGTCCAACTTAAATTTGTGTAAATATCACCAAGCAGTGTTAAATCCATCTTCTCGCCTAAACCCAAATAATATCCACCTTGACGAATATTAGGCCCACGTTGCGCATCTATTCCATATTGCGGAATAATAACTCCCGATTGTTGACCACGTTTTAATGGAAATATTCCGAAAGGTAAAAATAATGGCGTTTGAATTCCTTCAATTACAAAATTAGCAGGACCTGTAATTAATTTTTTACCAGGAACAACTTTAATTTTTTTTGAGCCAATATAAAAATGTGGATGTTCAGCATCGCAGGTTGTATAATAAGCACCATCAATATAAAAATTATTTTCAGGATCACGCTTTACATTGGTACCTTTAACAAATCCGTCACCTTCTTTGGTTTTAAATTCTTTCAAATATCCTTTTTTAGTAACAAAATTATAGGTGATTTTTACCGCTTTGTAACTGTTTTCTCCTTGTTTAAAATCTGGAGCACCTATAATAGCTCCCAAACTGTCCATTTTTCCTAAACTGGAAATAGTATTCCTATTTAGGTCAATAGTTATGCGTTCTGAACTATTATTTAAATCTTCATACAAAACCTTGGCTTCACTATATAAATCAAAGGTTCGCACCGAATCAATAAACACAATGGAGTCTTTGGCCGTATATTTGACAATACTTTTAATAGCTGATTTATTCCTTGGCAAGTAGCTAAAGTTTGCTTTAATTAAACTGTCATTATTTAAATTGCTGTTTTTATTATTTGTTCTGCTAGTATCCGAAAATAATGGTACTGATATTCTGATAGTTGTGTCTTTATTGTTTTTTCGAATTGCGACAGTACCATTGGAATCAATTTTTTTACCTTTACTTTGCTGAGCAACAATAAAATTAACATTTAAAAAACTGCAAATAAACAAAATAGCAAAATACTTTAAACAACTAGTAAAAGGTGTTTGGCTGTTAAAAAACAAATGATATGAAAGGTTATTATTCATTATTGAGGTTTGCAAAACTAATTAATCTTGGCAAATTCGCTAGGATTGAAAATTTCATGCCAATATTGGTACTGTTGATATCTATCAATGCGGCTTTACCAGCATTAAACAAACGTCAAATAAAAACTATTGTTATAGATGCCGGACATGGTGGTCATGATCCTGGTTGTCAATATGGTGGAATAAAAGAAAAAGAAGTTACTTTAAAAATTGCGCTCGAATTAGGAAAAAAATTAAGTGAAGAACTTTCTGATGTAAAAGTAATTTTTACTAGAAAAACAGATGAATTTGTAACACTTTGGGACAGAGCAAATATTGCAAATAGAAATCAAGCTGATTTATTTATTTCTATTCATTGCAATGCAAACAAAAATACTGAAGTTAGTGGTACAGAAACATTTGCAATGGGATTACACAAAGCAGAAAGTAATTTGGAAGTTTCTATCAGAGAAAATGATGTTATACTAATGGAAAAAAACTATGAAGAACGTTATGAAGGTTTTGACCCAAACTCGCCTGAAACTCACATAATTTTATCATTACACCAAAATGCTTACTTAGATAAAAGCATTGATTTAGCTTCAAGAATTGAGAAATATTTTGTAAAAAATAAAGTGAACACAAGTAGAGGAGTAAAACAAGCAGGTTTTGTAGTGCTTTGGAAAACTAAAATGCCTAGTATTTTAATTGAGACTGGGTTTTTATCAAATAAAAATGACAGAATATTACTGACAAGCAGTGTTGGTGTTGATAAAATTACTGAAAATATTACAAATTCGCTAGTTGATTTCAAACAATCAATAGAAAATGTTCAGGCTAAAGTCAATAATGACTAAATTACCTATTGGGTAAACTTTATTTCCAGAAAAAATAACATGCTTTAATTTACTTAAAAAATAATACTTTTGCACAATAATTATTATACTGAATTTTTGTGAAAATAACTAAAGAAGCTAAGGTTGGATTGTTTGTTGCTATAGCAATAACATTATTGTATTTTGGTTACAATTTTTTAAGAGGGAAAAAACTTTATTCAACTTACAATACCTATTATATAATTTACAATAATGTTGAAGGACTTGTAACTTCAACTGCAGTATTTGTAAATGGTTTTAAAGTGGGTCAAATTGAAGAAATTTCAATGCCAGACATGCTAAAAACAGATAGTATTTTAGTGAAAATATTAGTGCAGGGTAAAATTCAAATCAAATCAAATTCAATAGCTTTAGTTACTAAATCTGGTTTATTAGATGGAAATGTAATTAGCATTAATTTTGATGATAAATCGTCTACGATTTTATCTGATGGTTCTTACATAACTGGTGCAAGAGAAGAAGATTTATTTACTTCTATTAACAATTTAGTGTCTCCAATTAAAACCAAAAGTGAGCAAGTTTTAGTAACATTAGATAAAGTCTTAGGATCATTAAGGCAAGTTTTTAACGAAAAAGGAACTCAAAACCTAACAAACAGTGTAGTTGATTTGAGCGGAGCTTTACATGCGCTTAGACTAACTTCTGAAAGTTTAAATAAAATTGTAACCGAAAATGGTAATTCAATTAATAAAACTATTGGAAACGTTCAATCAATTAGTAATAATCTTGCTAAAAATAATGATGAGATTAATAGAACAATAAAAAACTTTGGTAAACTTAGTGATTCACTAGCAAACTCTGACATTAAAGGAACCATTGAAAACCTAAGTGATGTAACCAAAGAATTGGCTATTATTACATCAAAAATGAATAAAGGCGAAGGTTCATTAGGAAAAATGATGAATGATAAAGAGCTTTATGATAATTTGAACAATTCTACTAAGGAATTAAACTTATTATTGAAAGATATGCAGCGTTATCCTGGCCGTTATGTGAATGTTTCTGTATTTGGTGGACCAAGTAAAAAAGCAGATTCCAAACGAGAAAAAGATATAAAAAGTGGAACTTATAAACCTTAATAATATTTATAAATTATGAATAATAAATTTTTTAAAGGATTCTTTATTGGTGCAATAATAACTGCAATTGTAACGCTATTAGCACAAAAAGTAGATTGGCAGAAACTGAAACGTGATTTGTTTCAAAACTAATATTATCATTCAAAAAAAGCACTTGTTTTAGATTAAAACAAGGGCTTTTTTTAGAATATAAATTACAGTTAATATTTTATTTTTTACATAAAAAAGCTTCCAAAACTATAGTTATGAAAGCTTTTTTTTAATCATATAAAATGAATTATTCTTCAGTGCTTTGTTTACGTTTATTGTAAAAATACATTCCCAATAAAACTACTAAGCCAATATATAAAGTTGCAGATGAAGCCAATGCAATTGTTTGACCTTTTTGAACTGTTTTAGGTTCAAATTTAAATTCTATGGTATGTTTTCCTTCAGGAACTATCATTGCTCTTAACACGTAATCTGCTCTAAAGTGAGGAACTAATTTCCCGTCTACGTAAGCATCCCAACCTTTATCGTAAAATATTTCACTAAAAACTGCTAATTGCGCAGCATTGGTATTACTTTCATATACTAGCTTATTTGGAGCATAAGTTAATAATTTGATGGAAGCACTGCTATCAAAATTCATTTTAAATGAAGCCAATTCATTTTCGTAACGTTTATCGATTACTGCTAATTGTTTTGAATTAAATCCGGTTAAAGCTTTTATTTCTTCATCGGCATTGGCTACTATTTTAGTGTTACTCACAAACCAAGCATTACCGTTGGCAGCAGGATTTTGTTGTACAAATTTTTGTCCGGTTGAATCGCCTACAATAATGTATTTTACATTTAACATATTGTAGCAATCCATGTTATTTTTGGATAGTTGCCATTCAATTAACTCTTGAAATCTGCGCATTTTGGCGCCATGATAACCACCAATAGATTTATGGTAATAAGCAGTAATGGCATCTTTATCAAAATCGGTTGTGTTATTATAAACACGGTAATTAGGATCTGTATCTTTTAATATTTCAGCATCAACATTTGTTTTCTCAAATAATGCAGCAGCTTTCTTTTTTTCAAAATCACTGTCGTTTAAGTAGCGTTTATCTACTTGCCATAAATCGCCAACAATTAATAAACCCATGATGGTGATAAAAACCATGTTGGTAATTTTTTTATTGAAATAAAACCAAATCAAAGCACATGCTGCAGCAATTAAAGCAAACGAGCGAATTGCATCTGTTTTAAATATGTCTTTTCTATCGGCTTTAATTGCAGTAAGCAAAGTAGGATCCATTCTGTCATCGTTTAAGCCAGTAAAGCTTGAAAACACATCAGGCATAATAAAAAATAACAAACATAATCCAGCCATAATTCCGCCACCATATTTTAGGCCATTCATTAAGTCTTTCTTGTTGATTTTATTATTCATTAAATCATTCAAACCAATTAATGCCAATAAAGGAAACAAAGCTTGTGTAATACATAAAATAAAAGTTACTGACCTGAATTTATTATATAATGGAAAATAATCGAAGAATAAATCGGTAAGTGGCAAAAAGTTTTTACCCATTGATAAAAATATTGCCAATAAAGAGGCAGATAAAATTCACCATTTAGCTTTTGATTTTACCACAATTAAACTAAACACAAATAGGAAACAAATTATTGCTCCATAATAAATAGGACCAGCAGTAAATGGTTGATCACCCCAATAAATTGGCATTTGCTTAACTGCTTGCTTAGCATCGTAACCAGCAGCTTTATATATTTTATATGTTTCACTTTTGGTACTTAATTCACCACTGCTTGAACCACCATAAAAGTTAGGAACTAACAAAGTAAAAGGCTCCATAACACCATTGCTCCAAGCTAATGCATAATCTTTATCTAAACCCGAACTACCATTATCAGCTTTGGTTTTTCCATCTTCGGCTATGGTTAATTCACTTGGCGCACGCAAACTGTATTTGCCATATTCTTCAGTTACTAATAAACCAGTTATGTTTGTTCCAACAGCTACTAAAGCTGCAGCTCCTAAAAACACGCCACTTAATACTAAATTTTTTAACGTTTTTTGTTTAATTGCATCAATTAATTCAACAATTATCCATGCAATAATTATGAAAACTAAATAATAAGTTATTTGTAAATGGTTAGCTGCTAATTGAAATGAAAGTGCAATACCGGTTAGCAAAGCACCCATAATTCTATTCTTATGAAATGTCATTTGAATACCAGCAATAACCAATGGAATAAATGCAATTGCGTTACCTTTAGTAATATGTCCTGCATCTATATTTATAAAATTGAAACTACTTAAGGCAAATGCCAACGCACCAATAATAGCCAACCAAGCATTTACTTCAAACACCAAAAGCATGATGTAAAAACAAATGAATAGGAGAAAAACGGTATCTGTTGGATGTTTAAAAACTTGCTGAAACGTAAAATAAATATTGTTAGTCCAATTTCCAGTATAACTAGCACCAATTAAGTAATTTGGCATTCCACCAAATATACTATTAGTCCAATAAGTTCTTTCACCCGTTTGTTTTTCAAAATTAGCAGTTTCCTCATAAGTAGCGCGCCACTGACTTACATCGTATTGCTTTAAAACTTTACCGCCAAAAAAAGGCTGAAAGTAAATAAACATAGTAATTAAAATTACACCAACTGCTACAAAATGTGGCAATGCTTTTTTCATAAAATTATTATTCATTGGGATTTAAAAATTTGCTCGAATATAAGTTTTTGCCTCAGATTTCAAATAAAGCGCTAATTATTTTTTATTGAATAATGAGTTTGTTAAAGTTAAGAATCAGAATACAGTTTCTAAATAAATTTTATTTGCAATATTTAAAATTACACTCCTTTTTATTCATTTAATTAACTAGTGATAAAATTGCAATAATCAAATATAATAAATTAGGTTTTTAAAATATTAGAAATAAATTTGTTAAAAGGTTAAATTTTAAACATTTAGTAGCTTACGGATGTTACAAGTAAAATACAAATAAAAAAGTAATGTAATTAATTTAAAAAAAATAATACTTTTAATAAACAGTGAATTTTTAAAAAACTAATTGAACACATATGAATATAGACAAACTATTAAATCATTTTAGCAATTACATTCCTTTAAATCAAGAAGAAACTAATGAATTGTCACAAAGAATTTTAGAAAGACTTGTAAAAAGAAAACAATTTATTTTGCAGAAAAATGATGTCTGCAACAATTACACTTTTATTATTTCAGGTTTGTTTAAAATGTATACTGTTGATAAAAATGGAGATGAACATATTTTACATTTTGCATCAGAAAATGAATGGATTTGTGACATAAATAGTTTTCATTCCAAAA
>Ga0075464_10000832_pt1 | contig 13713 bp, 32 predicted proteins | sample DEB19_08_DNA_5_FD_75068 | JGI IMG/M metagenome (GOLD analysis project Ga0075464, IMG submission 75068) | Aqueous microbial communities from the Delaware River and Bay under freshwater to marine salinity gradient to study organic matter... | ecosystem: Environmental > Aquatic > Marine > Coastal ...
GTTTTCTTTTGCCCAATTATTTAATGCTAACATACTTGTAGCTCTTACTTTTTGCCAACTACGATTTACTTTAATTTCGTAAACATTACTTTTTATTTCGTTTGATGCTTTCATAATTTTATTCCGTTTATCTGGATTCAAATGTAGTATTACTTTTTGTAATACCAAGATTTATTTTGATTTATTTTTTAACTCGCTGTTTTTTAGTGGTTTAAAATTCGTTTAACTTCTTTAGTTTAACATTTTCAGCATGTAATTCAGCTATTTTTTTACTCATTTTTAGTACATCGGATTGAAGTTCTTGAACCTTTTGTCGGTATGCTATACTTTCAAAATAAAACTTTCCATATTGAGCGTGTATTTCATAAAGCGTTTTAAGGTGCTTTTCTGCGCTTATTTTTCGTTCTCCTGTACTTTGTATCACCTTAGCCTCAAAATCTTCAATAAACGTGTTTATTGCCCACAAATTAATGTAACATGGTTCACTTTGTGTCATGCTATTTGAAAAGTCAATCCATTTATACATCAAACTTTTAAACTCTTGGTATTCTTTTGATCGTAAATTATTGATTTCTTTTATTTCGGTTGAGTATTTTAAAAATTCTTCTTTATTCATGGCTAAAATGGTGCATCTCCTTGATGTTCTATTGGTTTACTTTTATCAATACTGGCAAATCCTATAAAGTCGCCTTTTTCTCTTAATTCTTTGCCATTTCCTGCAAAGCATATTTTACCCTCAATAGTTTCAGTATATCTTGACTTTTTCCAATCAAATTCTAATTGACCAAATAACGCCATTTTTTTACCTAACGTATCTGGCTTTACTTTGTTAAAATAAATATCTACACTTTGTAAATTCCTATCAGGGTAATCTACTGTTATAATTACCTTACCATTACTATTCCATGCGCTACCGCCTTTTATATCGTCTGCATCTGGTATTCTTCGCTTTGGCTGTACTCCCTCTTTAATTGGCATTATTTCCATTTTCTTTGGGTGGGCAATAGTCATAAAATGTTTTCTTTTAGCCTCTGCCAGTTCGTTACGGTAACTTAAAACATAATCCAAATACAAATCCTCTCTACCTCCAAATTGCTGCATGTCATGATATAAATTCTTCCAACTATCAATAAAACAAACATCAATTTTACCATTATTATCTTCATAATCAACTGCAAAATTCCATAAATCAATTGGTGTTAATGGTTTTTTAGGGTCATCTTTTGCTGCTATTAAAAAGTGAGTATCAATCCATGCAATCGCTCTTATTAACTCCTCTTTTGTAATTGAATTTTCATAACCTCTAAAACTCCTGCGATAATGCTTTACTAATAGTTTTCGCCTTATTTCGTTATAACTGCCAATATCCGGAACATACATTAAATGTCTTAATCCAAAAACTTCCGATTGATAAAATAATAATTCTAATGCAAATTCAGTTTTTCCGCTATGTGGCAAACCAGTAATATCAGTTACTCCATCCCTAGCAAATTTAAAAACTCCATTCATGCATTCAAAACCTGCATAATTCATTTGAACTCCACCAGTAGCATGATACAATTCAAATTCATCTGATTTTTTATAGTAATCAATTATTTTTACGTTCATAAAGTTACTCCATTCTTTTTTAACCAATCTTGCCTAGCTTCATCAATTACTGATTGACTTGTTTGTTGTACTGTTTCTTTTTGTGGTATTACATCTTCCCACCTTTTTTGATTTAGATATGTAGTTGGATTAGGGTGGTTATAGGTTTCAAATGGTTTAAAGTTTATAAATGATTTTATAGTGTCTTTTATTTTTTGAAGTTCACTATCTTTTAATTTTTTAAATATTTGTTCACTTTTTTGTTTACCAGTTTTATTTGGATATAATTCCCAAAATTCATTAAAACTAAATATTTCAATTTTAGTATTTATATATATTTCTTCTTGTTCTTCTTCTTGTTCTTCTTGCGATGCAGTATCCATACTCTTTACATACTCTATCAATAGTGTATCCTTACAGTATGCAAACTCTTTATCTATGCAGCTTTTAACCTTTGGACTAGTAGAATTATTATATTTTAACCAATTGCCAATAGCTAGTTCTTTTGTTACGTCATTATATTTAATTTTACCTACTTTGATAAAGTATTCAAGTAGTATAGATACTCTATCAATAGTGTATCCTAAATCATAAGATATTTGCTTTTTTGTAATTTCATAAACTCCACATTGTCGAGTTCTTTCATTTGTAAGTAAATACAAGTAAAATAGTTTCTGGTCTTTTTCTAAGTCCTGAATAAAACTATCACTCCAAAAAGAAGTATGTATTTTTCTGAATATAGCCATAATAAAATAAAAAAGCCACCAATCAGTGAGAGCTTGAAAGGTGGCTTAGTTTAGTTGTTACTAAAATTTAGTAAGTATTATATGGCTCTCACCCACATACAATACTTACTTTTACAAGTGCAAATATAAGGTAATTTACTTAATTGCAATAATTATTTATTTATTTTTTTGAGTAATTGTTTCGCTTGTGATTTGTTTTCTTTACTGATTGAATACTGCTTGTAATAGCTTGAATGTCCGAACTCATTAACATAATTAATTTGCTGGCTTTCGATTGGTATTAGCTGCCTTAATTCGCTTAATCTAGCACGAAAGCCATTATATCCGAACTCTTGCTCACTAATATATTTATCTCTAATTAATCGGTGTAAAATTACTGATGTTTGGTTTTTAAATTCCATGGCTATTCTTTTATAAATTTACTAAATAGTTGATAAAAATCTACAAATGAATTACAGATCTGAATCTGCTGCTCTTTTGTTAAATCTTCATATTTTATTATTCTTTCGCCTGACTTGAAAACAATTCCTGATAAATCATTTTCTAGTGTTATTTCTGCTTTAATTTTCATCGTTTATATTTTTCTTTAATTTCTGTTAGTTCATCATCACTCCAAGTTTTGACTTTCGTTAAATAAGCATCTAATCGCAATTTTTCCATAAACTCATAACCATGGTTTAATTTCATTTGGTTAAAATATTCTAACTGATTGCCATCTAAAAAAACATTGCATTTTTTACATTGTTTATGGCAATTGCGCTCATCAAAAATAAGTCCTGAGTAGTTTTCTGCTTTGTATAAATGTCCTGCATGCCATTCAATTGCGTTAATTGAGCCACAACTAATACAAGGTTTGTTTTTATCTCTATTCCTTATCCATGCTTGAAATATTACTTTAACTTTATTTACCTTTCGTACATACGTTTGTTTTTTAGTTTCAAACTGTTCTAATTGTGTTTCTTTGCTTACTTTAATAGGTTTGTTTTTACCTAATTCAATAGCACAAGTAATTGAACAACTAACCTCTAAAGTACTTCGCTTAGGTGTAAATAGTTTAGCGCAATTCTTACACTTTTTAGGTTTAATTTTCATCTTTGGTTAATATTCTGAAATTAAATTGGCTTGACTTTATTCAGTTGTCTAGTCTATAAAACTGTGGATTGATTACTGACGTTTCGAAAATGTATCTTGCAGCATCTTCGTTAATTGCCATAATTGTTACGGTCATATCGTACATACCGTTTCTTCTAAAAATAAATTTTTTCATGGTGCTTTTTTTATTATTGTTACTATTTTATAATCCGATATTCTTAACTCATAACCCTTGTCATGAAATGTTCCACTACCTCCATTTTCTTTTACTAGTTCAAATAATTCTTTGTTTGCTATGCTATCAACTACTGCATTCATATCTAAATCTAAAACACGTTGCAAGTATCTTAATAAAGCATGTTCAGTTACTATTAATTTTTGAGCATATCTATTTTCTTCTTCAATCTGTTTTTTTACTTCTACAATTTCAGTAGTAATATCTGCTGCTTTTGCTTTTAAAAGTATTATTTCATCTGAAACTAAATTATACTGATTACATAGTCTTTTGTATTTGTCATCTAATTTACTCATAAAATAACCTTTCCAGTATAATCAGTCATTCCTTTATTTTTTCCCATAATTTATTTTTTTATTTAATTCAGTCTCCATTTCATTAATCATAATTGACCTTTCAGAAGTTGGTGCAAATAAAATCCAATGAATTATAATTGTATAACCATCAACTAAGTGGTGTATTTTAACATCATATCCTTTTTTGTTTATATGCTCTAAAATTTCCCTATACTTAAAACCTTTACTTTTGGTTAAATAAAGAATTATACGCCTATAAAAAACCTCTTCTGTATCTCCTTTATTGCTAAATAATCTTGCAAATGATTTAGGGTAATACCCATAAACAACATTACATGCAGTTTCAAAAACCTCATCTAATCTTTCTTTTTTTGTTTGGCTTGTAATTTCAGCCTTATAAATGTTAAATGTTGGTGTCATTTTCTAATTGGTTTAATATAGTTTTTTATAATAAAGTTCAGATTTTTCAATCAATTCTATCATATCATATAAATTTTGAATACTTAAACTTATATATGCTAACTTTTCAGTATCAATATTTACACTTTGACTATAATCAAAAGACAATTCTAATTCATCTAATTCAGCGTCAAATAATGTAGCTGTTACGGATATGCCATTTTTAATTAGTTTGCCATTTTTTTTGTTTAATATTTTTTCTATTTGCATAATTTTAGTTATAAATTGTTTTTAAAAAGTCCCTAGCTTCGGTTATTCTTTTTGTTAATTGAGCGTATTTTGTTTTATCACGTTTAAAATTTTTAACGTGTATTCGCTCGTTAATTGGTATGTGGACAAAACTATCAATTAATTTATCTGTAAACTCATCACCGCCTAAACCTCGAATGTTTATAAACCTTTCAAAATTATCTTGGTCATAAATCATTGAAGTAATAATTTGAACTTCACGCCACTCAGGAGTTTCACCGCCAAAATGTTTATAGCTTTCACGCTCCAACTCTTTTAATACTATTTCATCAGGTGCATCTGTAAGCATATAAACTAACTTAAAATTACATCGGTTGTATAATTCCATATAACATTGGCCTTGCCATTCGTACAACTTGTTTGCTTCGCTTTTGGTTTTTGCTTCATGAAACGTAAACAAGTCCCAACTATTTTTAATGTCTAAAATTAAATCGTTTTCAGCATCATCAATATCGCATTCGCCAGTAATAAAATCATTAAACAATCGAACCTCATTTTTAACATAATTAGTTTTAAAAATTTCATTATATGCTAAAATTGCGCCACTTTCGTTTTTACTTCCTTTGTCTGTATATTTACTTGTGAACTCTTTTACTCTTCCATATTTGTATTCTAAATATACATTAATTGCAGTTTTTTCACCAGTTAATCCAAGTCCTTTTGCACCCATTAAACTGCCACTTTGCGAACTTCTGAAAATTATAGTATCTATCATTATCGTACCCATTTAACTCTTACTGCATCAACCATTGAGCCGAATGCACTAACTTGTGTTACAAATAAAATTATTTCTTTGCCTGCCCATTGCTCAATATAAGGGCTGCCTACTGATTTTGAAATTAACTTCATGTTTTCCTTATTTAAAATCATTGGTTTTTTTGCACCTTTGAAATAAGCTAAAATACAATTCTTAATTTCTAATTTTTTGCCATTAAACAGTTCAATGTCTGCATTTTCTACCTTTTCAATAGTTACCTTTACCTCTTGATTTGGTTGAAAATCATGGCTACCTAAGTAGTTTGGATTGGTTAATTTTTTCCAGTGTGTTAATTTTTCGATGTTTTCCATATCTTTTTTAATTGTTTATTCAAATCTGCTTTAGTTAATAATTAACATATAATCTTGATGGATACTTACTGCCATTGTAAACCATATTGCCTTTAATATTTATTTTTTGGTCAATGGTAAAAAAATTAGGTGTTAATTTTAAATACTGTTTTGCGTTTGTGCATGTAATTGATTGATTTGTTTTAACTAAGTTTGTCATAATTGTTATTGCTTAATTGCCTTACAAATGTAGTAATACTTTCAGTAATACCAAACAATATTTTTAACAATACTGAAAATCAAGCAATTAAAATTACTTATTTATACAAATTAGCAATAAATCTTTCATTTTCCAATCCTGCATCATGCCACTCAATCCTAGCCACTCCTAAGGCTTTAAAATCTTTTTCAGTGCTATTTTTACGCTCACAAATTTGTTTTAAATTATCGTAAATTTCTTTTTTGCTTGCTACTTTTGCTGCTAATGTTTCACGCTGCATCCTAGTGGCGTTTATTTCTTCTAGTGTTGGCCTATATCTGCTCATTTAGTTGTCTAATTAGTTGTTTAATTTGCTCTTTTTGAAGTGAAATTTGGTTTTCTTTTTGTGATATTTTAGCGTTTAAACTATCATTACACCAATCTACAAACCACAAACTATTATTAATAATTATGTGGTGGTTTAAAGTCGCTATATCTTCGCTTAAACTAGTTATTTGCTCAATGCACTTGCGAATATTGTAAGTTAGCTTAATTACTTTTTTTAGTTCCATTTTTAAAAAGGGGTTTTAGTTTTTTCAATTTTTTTTAGCATTAATCTGACTTTTTTTAGTGGGTAAAATTTAGAGTTAAAATTATAGCCAATAGTTCCATTTTTGCTTACTTTTTTTAAGATTTTACAGCGTTGGCAATTTATGCAAATACCCTCTTTTGTAAATTTATAAGGGGTGGCAATTCCATTAATTACCACCTCCCAAACAACTATATAATTAACTGATACTGTTTGCATAAGTTATACTCTTTGTTGCGCCAATCTATAAGTTAGCGGTAATGCTTGCCTACCGCACATTAGCATCTACGAAATCCAAATCCTTTACTTCGCCATCGCCATTTACCATTTCGTAATAATCAATAGTAACTGTATCGCCTTTATTCAACTTCATATATAAATCGTTTCTGTTAATAGAAAAAACAACTCCGTGTTCGCACTTAAACAGCACAATGTATTTTTCATTCTCTCCAATATTGTGAGTTGTAATCACCATATTTCCGCTTGTTGAAAATCCCGTGCCTGTAACTGTCTGCCTCGTATCAGGGAAGTATTGTTTTTCTATTACATAACCTTGTTCGTGTTTCATTGGCTCTCGTTTGTCTAAGCAACCCGAAAGCACTACCGCTAACAGCACACTTGCAAAAGCAGGGGCTAATCGGTTAATTGAAATTTTCGTTTTCATAATTTATTTTGTTTTAAGTTGATAATTTTTCTTTCTAAATCCCTGCCTTCGCAAGTCTGCAAAACGTTACAAGCAATACTACGATACTGCATAATTTGAACATTTTTGCATATATGAGAATATGTAGGCAATGACATCTACTGTCCAACCATTTCCTAACATTCGGTATCGTTGTGTATCACTCACATAGTTTGTATATCCATCAGGTACGGTTTGCAGTCTTTCACATTCAGTAGGTGTAAGCCTTCTTAATCGCCTATCACACATTGAAGTTAAAACCGCTTTACCTTCCTCATTTCTGTTTCTTTCGCCAGTAGCCAAATAAGCATCAGGAGTTAAACAATTAGCTTTTTCAAATACTTCACATAGTAAATTATCTTTCTGAACACTTGTAAGGCAATTAGTTTTTCCGTCAAATCTTGGTTCAAGCATTTGTTCAGTATTTAATCCTACTTCTCTACTTTTTGGATTTTGTGGGTTTCTGCCTCTGCTTGCAACTATCAAAGTCATATCAGAGTGCAAACCGCCACTATTGCCACCAGCAGTAAAGCAATTTGCTTTGTCTTGATTATTTGATACTTTCAAAGTAGTATCTACTTTTATAAAGTTGTCGCTAATATCACAACTTGCTGAGCTCGCCAAAATTGCAGTCGCTTTACCTTCTTCGTTTCTTATATTCACTTTGCCACCATTAAAGTTTGCTGAACGGGTTTCAAAATACTTTAGCATTTTATCACTTAAATAAAACTTATCCGGCACATCACTTTCCAGCACTTCTTTTAGCAATATTTTTTTATCCTTTGGCTGTGGTATATCTGTAATCATATCACCAAATAAACCCCACGGCACTTGATTTATATTTGTCCAGTATAATCTAACTCTATTTTGAGCCGATACCAAAGCACTATTTATTTCAATAGGTGCTACCTTCATATATTGGCTTATAACCAATTCGTGTTCTTTTTTCATTTTCACATTTTCAAGTAAAAAGTATTTTGGTTTGCATTCATTTACTAATCTTACAAATTCAAAAAATAGCATACTTCGTGGATCTGCAAAGTTTAATCCTTTACCTGCAAAGCTGAAACCCTGGCACGGACTACCACCAATAACCAAATCTATTTTGTCCAAATCTTTTGCAAATACTTTGGTTACATCACCTAATTGAATGGTGTTTGGAAAGTTTGCCATTGTTACAGTAATAGCGTGTTTGTCTATTTCACTTGCATAGTATTTGTTTACTTTAATACCAGCTCTTTGCAAAGCCAATTGACCGCAAGACATACCATCGAAAAGGGATAGTACATTTAAACCCGTACTGCTTGTAACAGGGGTTTGAACGCAAGGCAAAGCAGCCGTGCTATCCTCAACATTTGTAATTCTATCTATCATTTGTACTAATTTTGAACATTTGTAATTCTAATTTTTGCCCTGCGTCAAGCCCCAAAACGTTAGCACCAATACTACGACTGTGCCTCCGATTGCTCTTTTACCCATTGAGTGAAGTGTAATACATAAGCAGGTTCAAATCCATTAGTTTTAAATGGGTGGTCGCTATTTATTACTACATCAACTGCACTTTTTGGTAATACTCGTTTCTTTTGTTCGTCATTCAATTTAGTATCTAAATGATTATGAAATTCAACTCCTATTTCGTCAATTTCTTCATTGGTCATATCTCCTATTTCAGGAAAATTTTTTCTGATAAAGTATCTAAATGTATCTTTCATTCTATTTATATTTTGTTGTTAATAATCCGTACTGGTGCTAACAGCAGATAAGCAAGTGCTACATTTCGCTTCCAAACAGAGTTCCTGCTTGTAAATCTTTTTCTTCTTTTTCTTCCCACGCTTTTTTAATTCGTTGTTCTGAAATTTTGAAATAGTTTTCATCAAGTTCAACACCAATATATTGTCTATTTAATAATAAACTTGCAATACAAGTAGCACCTACACCCATGAAAGGTTCAAAAACTATTTCATTTTCTTTTGATGAATTTTCAATTAAGATTTTCATCAACTCAACTGGCTTTTCAGTATCGTGTATATTTTTTCCTTCTTCGTTTTTCGTTTTCTTGTTTGGTATTTGCAACAAGTCAGAAGTCCCACAATTATTTATCTTTACAAAAGAACCTTTTCGTAGAAATAAAACGAACTCTGTTTGACTCATATATGCTTGGCTCATAATTTTATTGTCTTTCGCCCATACAATAGTTTTAACCAAGTGGAATCCACACTCTTTAGCAACAGTCATATATTCGTGCAAGTTTTTATTATTACACATTATGTAACAATGACCAGTATCTTTTAGTAATGTGAATAGTTTTGGTAACCACTCTTGTATGGTAATTTCATTTTCACTAAATACTTTACCTTTCCTCATCTTATCATTCAACATCATACCACCAGCATTAGTATATCCACCTCTTGATGTTACCTTGTATGGTGGGTCTGTAACAATCAAATCAACCTTATAATCTTTAGCAATCATTCTATCCATTATTGCTATTGCGTTGTCATTAAAAATTTTATTCATATTTTTTTATATTTAATTATGCAAAAATGTTTATTTAAAAGCCACCAGTTCCAAACAATCACATGCTTATTAAACCATATTTTACCCACATCGTAGTAATCGGTTTTTCTGTTTTCTTTAAAGATATATTTTATATGTATCATATTTTTTTATTTCCCATCGCTCAAAAAAGAAAAGAAAAAGGTTCGTCTTTCAAATCAAGTTCTGTGCTATTAAACCGCACCAGCTTATAACAGCGTATATAAGAAATGGCACAGAAACATTTGTGCTAAATTTAAACATTCTACAAGTGCCACTTCTCATATACGCAAACCGTTAATCTGCATATTCTTTAATTTTAAAATCAAAGTCCATTTTTCGCAATGCTGTTGTTGTTTCGTTGATTTTTTCGCTATACCATTCGTTACCTACTCTTTGAGTATTAGCGTATGAAATAGTAGTTTCCTTTTTATTGCCTACTACTACCATGTATTCGCCTATATCGTTGCGCTTTAAACTAATTGTTATAGGGCTTAAATTCTCACTTACTGGAGTGATTATTGTTCTTTTTACTAATTCCATGTTATAAATTGTTTATTTCTTGTTTTACTTCTTGCCAATATTCTAATTGTTTGTTTGGCACTTCAAATTCATGCCAATCTATTGCTTGTAAAATTTCATCAACTGCTATTATTGCGCATTGTTTGGCTCGTTTTGTCGATTGTATTTTTAATACATCTGTTGAGTCCATTACAATATCTTTCATTTTATCAACTAATTGCTTTGCTTTTTCTTTTGCTGTTAATTCCATATTCTAGGTTATTTTTAATAATTTATCAAAACTCCAGATTCTAGTAGTTGAAGCATATAAACTACCATCTTTTTTATATTTTTTAATGTATAAATAATTACTATCTGCACTATCAACTTTTGCTTTTTCGCCTTGATAAATTACATCGTCACCAATTGAAATCCCATCTTTATCAAAATATTTTTTAAGTAGTTCATCACGCTTTAAAATATTTTGCTTTTTGATGTTTTCATTAAGTTTATTTCTTAACTCGTTTTCTTCTATTTTCAGTTGTTCTAATTCCATATTCTAGGTTGTGTTATTAAATTTAAATTGATTGTCAAAGAATAAAGCAGTATATCCGCTTGTTTCTTTTTTAAAATATTGTTTTGCTCAATCGCATATTCTCGAAGTCGGTTAATTTTGTCAAACCTATTTTTTAGTTGATCAATTCTTGAAACCTTTGGCGTTTCAATTTTCCTTGCATTTCTTAAAAATTGGCTTAGATTTGCAATAGTAAAAATGTTTTCCATATTTTTTTTATTATCTACTTAGAGGGCTGCTTAATTGCGGCTCTTTTTGTTTCTACATAAATATTAGCTTTTGGATTTAGCTTTAAAGTTTCCTTTATTACTACTGCATAATTTAACTGGCATAGCTTTTCGCTATCGTTCTTAATTAGCTTAATTATGTTTTGTTGGGTGCAATTCATTTTAATTGCAATTCTGCAGGTAGCTGCATTGTCTGACAGTAATCGGTCTTTTATTTTTTGTTCTAGTTTCATGTTTTAATCCTCGATAATTGATACTATTAATGATGTGTTATAAGTTTTTTGCAGCCATTCTTTTAAAGGTGTAATAGCGTTGTTTACTACTTCACGATTTGGCATAAACGGTATTTCTTTGATTTTTACCGTTGCTAGGTGCTGCCCTTTCATTTCAGGGGCTTCTAAGTCTTGTATGTATATTTTTGCTTTCATAATTATTTACTATTCAACTGTTCAATTTCAAAAAGATTATGAACTCCAACACTAGATATAAAATCACCATCAAAATTTTTAATAATTGCATGTCCATCAGGTAGTTTTTTTACTATAGTTCCGCAAAGTTTCATAATATAGTACCCATATTTGTCATAGCATTGTACTTTTGTTCCTAAATCAAAATTATTAAATGTAGTTTCCATATTTCTGTGCCTTAATTGCCTTACAAATGTAGTAATACTTTTAGTAATACCAAAAAGAAAATAAAAATAAATTGTAATGTGCTATAAATCAAACAAATATTTTTTATAAAGTGCAATAAAAAAGCCCTCAAAAATTAATTTAAGGGCTGAATATGTTATTGTTTATTTTGATATTGAATAAACCATGCTCGCAAAAGAATAATTATTACTAATGATGGAAGTATCCACCAATAATCAGCCGCATACTGTTTATACCATGGTAACTTTTTTGTGAGTACTGGCGCTTTAATAAATACCTCCTTTGTGTAATATATTGTATCGCCTTTACATTTGCCTTCAAGGTATATTTTACCAAACTTTTTTAAATATCGAATTTCAATTTTATCTTTAACCAAATAAACTGAGTCAACACTTTCATTAAATACTGTATCAACTTGAATACTATCAACAATAATTGTATCATAAATAATGGTTGAAAATTGGATTGTATCTTGGTTGCAAAATTTCTTTATAGCTTGGTTTTTGGTATAGCAACTTGAAAATAAAAGTAAGGCAAATATTAATTTTTTCATTTTATGTTTTTCATTTTACGTTTTACAATCTGTTTAATTCGCTCTTTGCGATGGCTTTTGTTTTCCTTTAAACGCCTTAAAACACGCCTTTTTAAGTTCCAATATTTTTTATATTGCTTAATTTCAAAAACAAATTCTTCCAATGTCATTATGCAAAGATAATAAAAAAGCCCTACAAAAATGCAAGGCTTTTAAAATTGTGTTGTTTCCAGACTTCACGAGTAAAACAAATAGTGATTGATGTTTTGCGGAAAGTAAAGGAGTCGAACCTCTAAAACCCACGGTGACTACATTTCTGCGTCTTTCCCTAAGTATTTTAGCCTATTAAATTAACTTTCCGTTGCTAACACTTCTGGCCAATATTAGCTTATACTAATTTTTCTGACTGCAAACATAAATAAACTTTTAACAATTGCAAATTTATTTTTTAAAAAAATATGTATAAATTATTTCAGCTAGTGCAATTACTATTGCTCCAATTATTAAAATTATCATTTTATAACTAAAATTTGTTTTCTGTTTCCTTTTGGTTTATAGCTAATATGAACCCATGTAAAATCGTACTCATTAATACATTGGTCAAAATCTAAATTTTTACAAACGTAATCGAATAATTTTTTGTTTTCGGATTTACTTCCTGCGCTGATGTCAATTGCTTCACCTTTGCAATGTTGCGAAGTAGCCGAACCACCAACTAATTTATTAACTTCTAAACTTCTAAAAAAGCTATTAATTTTAATCGGTTTACCGTACCAAACTCGTAAAGGTTCAAATAACTTTTCAGCAACTAACTGCATAGCTTTTAACTGCGCTTCATTTGGCACATTGCTAATCTTGTTAGATACTGCTTTTGCGCTAAATGTAGCTTCTTCAATTGTTATATGTTTACTTATCATCACGCTCAACATTTATTTTAGTTACATATCCACCAATTGCAATCATGGCTGGTATGATTAATTTAGGCCAATCTTTACTGACTTCAAAAACTGTAAAATCAATAGTACTCCATGCAGTTCCAACCGCAACTAATAAGCCAGCAAAGGTGCTTATTTCAGATTTATATTTATATAAAATTGTTTTCATATTACTTTTTAAAAAATGCGTTATAAATTGCAAGTGCTATTCCTGCTAATGCACCCATTGCACCCATCGCCCACATTGTTAATGCTAAACTGCCACTTAGTTTAAATCTTGTTTCATCCAATAGCTTCATAAATGCTTCTATTTTTTGGATCCTGGCAAGTATTGTGTTTTGTGGTTCAAAATCATTTTTAAACAATGCTAAACTTAATTGCTCAATTTGTTTAGTTAACTGTTCAATTCTTTCATCACGCTTTTGTGCTAATATTTCAGAATGTTCTATTGACTTACGCAAGCTGTTAATATCGCTTGTTAGCTTAACAAAAATTAGTTCTTCTTCTTGCCCCATTCGTTTGTTTCGTTAAAAAGTACAAAATAAGCGTAAAGCATAGCTAAAACAGTACTGCCA
>Ga0075464_10000833_pt1 | contig 13707 bp, 17 predicted proteins | sample DEB19_08_DNA_5_FD_75068 | JGI IMG/M metagenome (GOLD analysis project Ga0075464, IMG submission 75068) | Aqueous microbial communities from the Delaware River and Bay under freshwater to marine salinity gradient to study organic matter... | ecosystem: Environmental > Aquatic > Marine > Coastal ...
AGAAACAGGCTCAGGGTATCGATGACGCTATTCAACAGATTACGAATATTCTTGAAGAGTTTTTGTGCCAGTACGTGATTTCTGCTATCGACCTCTACCTCGCTGAGCAAGACGGTGAGAGCGTTATCTACCTCGATGACAGTACTCGTGACGATGTTATGCGAATTCGCCCAGATGCGTTTACTGACCCTACTAATCCAAACGCTTTAATGGTAAACTGGAATCAACTTTACAACTACATTGAAGAAATCGATGTGACCGTAAATAGCACCATGAGCAAGCAAGATTACACCGATGAAAAGCGTGGTGACTTGCAAGATGCTGTTACCACAGTAGCTCAAACAACCAACCCTAATGACCCATCAGCTGTCGCTCGCAAGGAAGTTATCGAAGACAAGTTGCTCAAGGAAACAGCCCCAGAGCTCGCCCCAGCACTCGATGCCGCCTCTGCACAAGCTCAGGCTCAACCTCAAGCGGATTTGACACAGATGCCACAATAAGCAAGAATAGGAGATAGAGATGACCCATACACCCCAAGAAGACGCACCGTACATACCTACCCAAGTCGATGACTTCGCCATTGAAGATAACGATATTCTTGATGGTACCGTCGATACTGGTGCCGGTGAGGAGCTTGCGACTGAAACGCAACTCATCAAAGACATACGGATTTACCTCAAAGAGGCGGAAGTCGAACACAATACTTTTGATATCATTGACCTGACTGAACAAGCTAAAATGACTCCAACACAGCAAATTGCTGTGCACAAATTGGTGGTCAAGCACTTGCGAAATATCGGGGCTATGATAAACGAAAAAGTAAGGGAGAATTAGTATGTCAGACGTACAAGACGACGACTTCAACAAGGAGATGGCAGCCGCTTTCGAAACCGACGAAAACGTGGTTGAAAATCCTGTTGTCACACCGCCTGCTGGCGACCCAGCGACACCGCCAGAGCCACCTAAAGCTGAGGAGGAGCCAAAAAAAGACGATGAGCCAGCGAATCCAGCGAATACGGACAAAAAAGATGAGGAGCCTGAAACTCCCCCAGCAGACCCAGCGAAACCAACGGAAGGCGAACCTACGCCGTCTCAAGCTCCAGAAACGCCACCAGCCCCGGCTGAATCCCAACCTCTGACAGAGGACGGTATTCGTCGCATTATGGGCGATATTCGCCGTGAAGAGCACACCTCTAATACGGTGCTACGCAATACTTATAACGAAGTGATGGAAGCCTACTACCCAGATGGCTTGTCGAACGTACTTGTTGACCAGTCGAGCGGTAAAGAGCTTCGTACGCCACAAGATGTGGTCGATGCCTCTGGTGGCGATATGTCCATCGAGGAAGCAGCCAAATGGCTGATGAACGAGCAATATAAGCTCGATCAGAATATTGCCAATATTCAGCGTCAGGCGGCTCAAATTACCGAAAATACGGTCAATTTCAAGCGTGACTCGATGGCGGTACTCCAAAAGTACGAGCCGTTATTCAAGGCATATCCACAGCTTCAAGAAAAAGCGTATAATCTGATGATTAAGCAAGTGAAGGCTGACCCAGAAAAGGGCGTGATTCTATCGGCTCCTGATGTTATGGAGCTCTACGACACGTACCTCGAGCCATATCAGCAAGCCTACGAGTTTAGCACTCACCAACCAGCTACCAACCCAACTCCACCAGCGACACCACCTCCTGCAACGCCAGGGCAAGCAGATCGTATGGATGAGGGCGGTGGCGACGGAGGTGCTTCGCCGGTAGACGATCCAAACGATTTCGCACAACAAGTTAATAAAGAACTAGCAAAGGGGTTTTAAGATGAGTGAAATACAAGAACCACAAGGAATTGGCTTTTTTAGCATCAAAACAGGTGAGACACACTACTGTAAGCTCGAGCCAACGATTCAAGCATATATCAACAGCTCAGATTTGGGCATCAACGCTTCTCGTGGGCAAGACTACGGTTGGCGGCTCGATCCTGAGTGGATTAAAAAGGTAAAGGCATTTCGTCGTGATACCACCCAAATGTCTATTCTGACGGCTAAAAACCAAGGTCAGAAGCCTACCACTGTGCAAATTTTGTACTTCCTATACGGTGAGCAATTAAACGCTTACTTCGAATCTCAAGAAGAGCACGAAAACCCATATGAAGACCAGTATCGTGCTGCCATCGCTAAAAACGGTGGAAGCCCTGATGAAGCTGGCAAGCCAGAGCTACCAGCGGCATTGGCTGATTTTCAAGCGACTATTGATGACGACGACGATGATGACATTGCCGATTTAATCGATGATGCCATTCTCGACGAAGGTGAAACCCCTTCTACAGAGACACAAAGTCCACAGGAATAAGGTCTGACTCGTACTCAGTACGGTCATCGTCAAGAGTGAGTGTGAACTCACTCTTTTCGTTCCAAAAGAAGTGAAGTGCGGTACACATGTAGCGCAGCGCGTCAGCGATGTGCGACTGCGTTTTGTGGTCGGCACCGGCATAGTTCCCGGTTTCAGGGTTGAACTTCTTTTTATACTTGCGAAGACGGCGGTGGAATGAGCCGTTTTTCGTCGTGGTAGTACCTTCGTTAATGAGTATTTTTCGTAGCCAATTTTCAACATAACCAATACCCACGCCAAGACCCTGACGCTTCAATGTCGAGGCATTAGAAAATCCCTCTTCAGATAACGTGTTGAGACGGCTAATACCATCGTTAAGGCTTGCCACAGTACCGTCGTGCGGCAGAAAATGCCAGCCGTACACGTAGGGCTTCGCTCGGATTTCTCGAGCCATTGCCTTTATATTGGAGCCGTTTTTTTCGATAATATCTATAATTCGGGGCTTACCCTTGAAAAACTGGAAAAACAGCACGACCATTGCATCAGCCTTACCCAAATCCCATGCGGTGAATACTGGGTATGCTTTGTTGTATGGGTGCTCACCGATCGATCCGTCTTTGTCTTTGCGACCCATAATTTCACCGTAGTAGCTCGCACTCGATGATTGCCCCCAGTCAAGCAACATTTCTTGCTTATACTTGAAGTCATTGCCGTTACGGAGAATATAGCCGTCTCGCACCTTTGTAAGCTGTTCGGGTGCCATATAGCGAGTAGCATCAATGTAGCAAGTATATTTGGTTGGGTCTTTTTTGAATTGCTCGTGCATACGACGCATTGTTTCACCGTTGATACCGTCGATTTTAGGGGTACCAGTATAGATACGCTTACCACCATTGGCATCGGTAATAGGGGCTACGACGTTGACCGCTTCGATAGGCATATCGGCAAACTCATCAAACCAGTACACCTTGCCGTTGGCACCACGCAGTGCTTCGGTGTTTGTAGCACCCACACACATAAATACAGAGCCGTTTATGAGCTCAATACGCATATCGTCTTCGTCATTCGACTGACGCTTGATGAGGGCACTTGGAATGTGGTCAAGAGTTTTCTTGCCGTCATTTTCGATGTTATTCCAAAAGTTACGGAATCCCATCTTGGCGGTGGGGTATACGGCAACGATGGTTTGCACCTCTTTTACGAGGTCAGGCACGATACACTCACTAAACGTGGTAGTAGTTTTGGCACCACGACGACCGATGACCAGCAGTAATTCATCTACTGTGGGGTCGTTATACTGCTGTCGAATCTCGACCTGGTAATCTCGGAGTGGTAATGCGTTTGCTGGAATCTTCATAATATCTTGTTGACTTTATAATCCTTGTGGTATATTTATAGTATACAGAAGACGAGACACATTTATTGAATTAAAATTTGAGGAGATTGCTTTATGGCATCTAGTTATGGAAATAAAACTAGTTCAATCCTTGATAAGCCCCTAGAGGTCGCCTCTTATGTGGCTCGTCACTTGAACGCAAATGGGGTAGATTTTACCTCTGCTAACACTGTTCGTATTTTGAACTACGATATCAGTGCTGGTACCCTTGGCAATTACGATGAAACTGCCATTTCACAAACTGTAACACTTGCGGAAACTGGAAACCAAGACCTGACTCTTGCCTACAACAAGTTCAAATTCTTGCGTATTCAGGACACGCTTGAGCAAGATACACCTCTTGCGAGTCTGGCGGCTAAGTTCGCTCGATCATGGGTTTACGAGAAGTTTATCCCTGACTTCGACGCTTACGCTCTAGCGAAAATCGTTGCGGCACGTCCTGCTGCCAACAAGCTCAGCTGGAACAGCACGACCGACAATATCAAGCTCAAGTTTTTCAACACCGTTTCGGCTGTTAAAAAGCGTGGTGGTACACCTGGTAGCATGATTGCGTGGATTCCATTCGCCTTTGCTGACAACCTCAAGGCTCTCGTTACCACATTTGATGGTTCGAACCTTGGTTACGAAGCAGGTAAAAATGGTGTTCTTGGTCAGCTTGATGGTGTTGCGGTTGTTGAAACTGATGACACTTACTTCCCAGCGAGCTACATCGACGTGGTTGTTGCCGACAAACGAGCAATCGTTCGTGTGACACCTAAGATGGATCCAGCAAGCGGAAGTGGTATGAAGGTCATCAAGGACGTACCTGGTCACGGTGGTTCTGAGCTTCAACTTCGTGCACGTGGTGATGTCTTCGTCTTCGGTCTAAAAGCCAAAGCGATTGCAACGCTCGAGCGTTCAAACTCTTAATCTGACCCATTAAGCATAAGTAGGGCTTTTATAGCCCTACTTTTTGTTGTAGAATGAAAATATGCAATCAATAGCTTATGTCAATGGTAGTGATGGCTCGGGTAACGCTAGTTTGATGACCGTTCAAAACGTGCGAGCCGGTGGAGCTTCGACAATTCAGGTCAACACCGTACTCGGTGTGCCTGACAAATTCTATGCCTCTATGGGTACCCCTCACACCTTCACCGACCCAGTGACAAGCGAAACTATTACAGTCATTTCAGAGGCTACAGCCGTTGATTTTGCCGGTCACGTTGACGGCAGCAACATTGAAATCGACCAAATCGCACCTGGCTACAGTGATATCGGTAGTGCCGTTGGTGACGTTATTATCATCCGACCAGTTACCGAGTGGGCAAACAACCTCGCAAATATTCTTGCCGCCTCACTTGAAGACAACGGCTCACCAAAGCCGCTCACCAAAAACCCTACTGGTATGATCGCTCCATACGCAGGCTTCACCGCTCCTGACGGTTGGTTGCTCTGTGATGGTGCCGCTGTGTCACGTAGCACGTACGCAGACCTGTTTGCGTTGCTAAACCCGAGTGTGGGCACGTTTACCATTACAATCGCCTCTCCTGGCGTTGTGACGCTCGTAGGACACGGTTTGCTTACTAGCGACCCTGTGTATTTGACGACCACAGGTGCTTTGCCAACTGGTTTGTCGGTAAATACTCGCTACTGGGCTATTAAAGTCACTGACGACACGTTTAGGCTTGCAACTTCGCAGGCAAATGCTGATGCCGGTACAGCCATCAACACGACTGGCTCTCAGTCTGGCGTACACACGCTACGACGCTCTCCATATGGGGTAGGAAACGGCTCAACCACCTTTAACGTACCTGATTATCGAGGGCGTGTTTTGGTAGGTTTGGATGCTTCTCAGACCGAATTCAACACTCTTGGTAAAAATGGCGGTCATAAATTGATGCAAGCCCATACTCATGGAAATCCAGTGACAGGCACCCCAAATACTATTACTAGATATCCACTCCAACAACTAGGGTCTACTCTAAACTGGCAATGGGATAACAGTAGTGGACGAACAGATACTACTGGTGGGGGCGACTCGCAGAACTTACAACCGTACTCTATCGCTCGCACAATCATTAAAACCTAATTGGTAAGAGTGTTGGTGCAAAAACACATACTTTGACCTCTGCTGAGATGCCTACACACCGTCACGATTTATGGATTCAAGGTGGTGGATCGACAAATACCTCAGCCTTTGCATGGGCAACGGTAAATAATGCTCGATCATATTCGGGCAATGATGCCGATATGATTCGCAACGCCGGTGGCGGGCAAGCTCACAACAACATCCAGCCTTCATCAGGTCTTAATTATTTGATTAAGAGCTGAGTAAGGGTTCATGTTATTAACCCCTGTACCAGTAGTCTGAGCTCGTAATTCATTTGAGCGAGACGATGACGCATTACTCGGCACATAATAGGTAGTTCCACCGCTTCCAGTATAGTCAGTATAAGCATAGCGACCATTGTTTGTACGCACGTCGTGGGAGTGAGCCATAACGTCTTTTTGTCCTCCACTCTTACCAAAAACGTAGGTTTTATGTCTTTATAATGACCCTAACAGAGGTAGATGGCTGAATATTATTGTGTGCCCCGCCGCCACCCTGATTTGCCGTTACTGGGCTTGACGTACCGTTCCAAAAGAAACTATAGTATGATCCATTTTGCACGCCATAATTCGATTGCCCCACTCCACCCCCAGTATTTACCATTGAAGAGTTATTAGCGTGATTGTGACTTGGCATTTCGGCAACCGTTAGCTGGTGTGTTTTTGCTCCTACGTTTTTACCAAGTATGTAGAAATGGCGTATGGCTGCAAGTTATTGTGAGCCAATCCACCGCCTACCGCACTAGTGTTATATGGTGTATTACCCGTATCTGTCTTTGCAATAGTGCCACCATTTGAGCCACCGATAGCACCGCCAGGTATAGTATGCGAGTGATTTGGCATTTCAGCCTGAGTCAAAACATGGGTTTTAGCACCCCCATTTTTACCAATAATGAAGAACTAGGTTTTTATGATTGTGCACAATACGCTATATGGTTGAAGATTTTGTGCATTGCCGCCACCAGCAGAATCGGTGCTCGTGCCCTGATTTTGGAATGAATGAGAGCCATTACCGTTGACGTGGCTGAATGATGAATTACCGACAATATGCGTGAATCCTGGCAAGCTATGCGTATGCGACTGCATGAGCTTGTGTCCACCATTTTTACCAATTATGTAGGTTTACGTTTTGATGAGGTAATTCGCATCTCGATACGGTTGCAAGTTCTGGCTATCGCCGCCACCTGTACTAGTGGTAGAAACGCCATTTTGGTTCGTCACGTTGGATGTGTAGGTCGTAGCACTACCACTGTACGTACCGGCACCAGCGTTATTTACTGGGGTGCCGTGTTGGTGGGCTTGCATCAATTTGTGACTACCAGACTTACCAAGAGTGTCTATTTATGGTGTAGTATAGTAACTACCACTATAAATAAAGCAAAGGAGGTTCACAATGCTAATCAGTGGCTTATTAAATGCGTACTCGGTGGAACGCAGAGCATCGGGGTACAGCCCCGAAACGATAGATCGGGTGGTAACAAATATCAATATGTTTTGTCGGGATGCCAGGGTGAGGCAACTCGACCGGCTCACCACTAGTGCCGTTATTAACTGGGGTAATCAGAAATTGGATGAGGGGCGTAAACAATCAACGGTTTACGCCTATTATAATTCAATCAGGTCGTTCGTGTGCTATCTCGATGATTTGAAAATACCCCACAATATCGACAAGGAGCGAATACACTGCAAGCCGGTGTACGAGCGTATGACCGTGCTTCGCACCAACGATGTACGGCGAATCGTCGCCCACGCTGACGAACTCACCTCGCTACTGATACGCACCATGCACACTAGCGGTATGCGAATCAGCGAGGCTATAAGCTTGCGACCGTCGATGCTCGATGGCACTGAGGGCTACTTGCGAGGCAAGGGTGGCAAAGTGCGTACCATCTTCATTAGCAAGGCTATTTTGGCTGAATTACTGGAAATAAAAATAGACGACGAGCCGTTTTTCAACTTCAACCGCTCGATCGCCTACTACAAAATCAAAAAAGCGATGGTGGACGCAGGCTATCCAAACGCATATCCGCATAGCCTACGGCACACCTTCACAACCACAATGCTCAGGAATGGTGCGACCCTATCCCATGTACAAAGGTTACTAGGTCATTCTAACATATCAACCACCCAGAGGTACGAACATTTAGTGACGGATGATATTCGTAGAGCCCACTCAAAATACCTTGCGGAGGTGTAAAAACCACAAGCATAGTGCTACAATAAATTTGATGACAAAACGAGTAGTCACAGACAAAGGAGCGGTAATGACGGAGATTTCTGCCAAGGAATTTGGCAAACTCCAATCCGATGTTGAGTACCTGAAATCGACTAGCGATAAACACACACACCTTCTCGAGAGCATGGACACAAAACTAGATGGATTGGTAACACACGAACAATTAAATACTAGGCTGAACCCTATCGAAGATAGGCAAACACAGCACGCCAATAGAATTCTTGCACTTGAGCAGCGTAATACGTTGTCTGACGCATCTATATGGAAAAAAATTGGCATAGCGTTTGAGGGTAATTTCGTCAAATTCATTGGTTTGTCGCTTTTCATTTTTGCTCTTATTGTCGGCTATCTCTTTATTCGCCAAGACCTAATCAACAACAGCGTACCAGTAGAGGTGATCGATAACCTACAGACAAAGTAGTGTACAATTAAAATATGACTAAAGGAGGATTGTCATGTTAGAACATATAATCGTAGCACTCATCGGGGTTCTCATCCTTGGTGGTGCATACCTCGTCGATGTAATTGTCGGCGTAACCAAAGCCATTTTCACTGAGTCAATTCAGTGGAGTTGGCAAAAATTAGTAAAAAGCTTCGTACGGGCGGTACTCGCAGGAGTATCTGTCGTTGCGTATGTGGCTGTATTCGACGCTTTGGCGTGGTATGGCAGCTTCACAGGTACCAACCTCGATATTCTCAACGGTTTTGGTATGACAGGGCTTGTGGCGGCTATTGTAGGTGGTTCAGCATACTACCTTATTAGTGCCGGTAAAAACCTGTTTTCGTTTTTCAACAGTAAGGATACTAAGGTTGAGGTTGACGCTTCAAAAGCTAATTACTCGGGGCTCGTAAATGATGTCGTCGAGCACGTCAAAGACCTCAACGAATTCCTATTTACGAAAAAGGAATCTGTTGATGCCCACAAAGAATTCGAAGAAAAAGGTGGTCAGGGTGCCGTTTATAGCGTGCCTATTGGCAACTACGATGAATTCCGTCGTGCGGTACTCGGTAACGGCTACGATATCGATGGTGCGTACGGTGCCCAGTGTTGGGATGGTGCCGCTCTGCTTTGGCAGCAAATCGGTCGCACACTATCAACTGGTGGCACTGGTGCTGCTAAGGGTACATTCCAAGTTGTTTCAGCTCGCAACGCAAATGCCGGTGCTGAGTTCGAAATCATTACTAGTCTTGCTAACGTGAAGCGTGGTGACGTAGTTGTTTTGAGCACTGGTCAGTATGGTCACATTGCATTTGCCGATGAAAATGGTGCATCTGTAATGAGCCTACTTGGTCAAAACCAAGGTGGTGATGGCAACGGTCGCCCATTCAATGTCATGCGAATTGGTATGAGCACATTTATCGGTGCCTTCCGTTTCAAGCGATGGATCGTGGTACCTGAACCAGCTCCAAAGCCAACACCTGCCCCTGCACCACTTCCTGCTGCACCAGCTCCAGTAACCGTACCAAATAACCCAGCACCAGCTGACCCAATCAAAGTTGGCGATACTGTGACCGCTTGGGGTGTTGGTACGGCTGATAGCTTCGGTGGCGGTGCTACGACTCGTAGCTTCCCTGAAACAGCTATGAAGGTTATTGGCATCAATAACGGTCGCTATGGCTTGAACCAGTACAACGCAGGCACGCCAGGCAATGTGCAAGACGTAACGGCATGGTTTGCCGGTAGCCAAGTGAGGAAATAAAGGTATATGAACCCAGCTCACGCATAAAAAGCTAACGTCGCAAAATAAAAAACAACCCCTCTCGTAAGTGGGGTTGTTTTTTCACATAAGGCTCTCAAACCTTATTGACCGTCCAAAAGAGAATAGCAATTTTGGAACGCTGATATTTTCAAGGAGCGGTCATCATTTACATACTAGCACTAACAGAGGCGAATGTCAATAGTGGTATAATGATACCATAAAGAAATTTAAGTTAGAATTCGAATTAACCCCAATTCGTCCGGCACGCATCCGCTCGCCAAACGCTTTTTCAAGTCTGCTCTCAACTTTGCACGAATATTGTTGCCGATTATTTTCTCGTAAGAAACCTCGATAACGGTGAGCTCTGGTGCGTCAACCACCTCTGGGTTGTACGCCAGCAGGCGAGCTTTACGCTTGCCTGTTACGATCATACCGAATAGGATTTGCACTTGCACCTCGAGGGGGATCTTGCCAGCCGCTAGGCTGTCGTGCCGTTCGCCATTAAAAGACTTTGACTCTAGTAGCCAACCACCATCAATACCATCTGGTGAGTAGCCAGCGTTCGGGTACACGCTGTTGGTGACGAAGCCAGGACGCAATACTTTGCGACCATACTGCCGCTCATATTCACGTACAGAGGCGATTTCAAGTAGCGTACCACGCTTGGTAGCGTCATTGCCTTTGAACGCACGGCTTGGCGGCAATGATTTGCCTTGTAGTAGTCGGATCGATACCGAACCAGTCCACAAGCCATCTCGCAATTCTAGCCACTCGTCGGTGCCCTGCTCTACGTCGTGAATAATTATCATTTCACACCCCCACAGATTTTCACAATATGCTTGATAAACTCGTCAGGCATAATGCCTCGCATAATTGGTCGTGAGTACATACCGTGTGCTTTGATATCTTGCCAACGCACGCCACCTTGAACACCAGTGGTGCTTCCACGTGGGGCTGGGGTGTGACATGGGTCGCCGTTCTTGCAAACTGGTTTGAATTGTGTGTCGGGGTGATTTGTCCAAATATCGGTGGGCTTCATTGTTTTGCCACCATACTGACAATAGGTTACGGTGTAACGTACCCCCCCCGGCAACTTGTCGGCTATGCTCTCCATCCAAGGCATTTTCCGCATCAAGCCCCTCGGATTCTCGATGAACCAGTACTTTGGCTTTACCTCGGCAATGAGGTCGATAACGTGCTGGTCGATATCATCGCAAAACTTTGCGTAGTCGGTCTTCGGTGCGTAGGTGCCAGCCTCTCGGTGCTTGAGTCCACCACCTTTTTCGGTATCAGCAATGCTAAACGTCGTACAATCTGGGCTCGCCCAAATGACATCTGGTTTGCCGTCGCACAGCTCGAGTATTTTTTCTTTGGTGAGGGTCGATATATCGATGTGAAGGTTGGCATCCAAATCTTTTGACCAGTCCACCTTCCACGCCTTATTGCCCTCAGCACGAAACATATTGCTAATATGCCCTGTGCCGCTAAATAACTCGAGTACTTTCATAACATCATCTCCAATTCTACTTGTATTTCTAACCAATTCTCGGGGTAAACCGCCCTTGCATAGGACATTTTGTCATACTTGGCGATTTTTTCTTTTTGAAGTGGTCGGTATGGTGCGTCCTTGCTTTTTTTCACTTCGAGCATCCCCCAAAATCCCTCTTTTAGGAATAGCCTATCTGGGGTGCCCTCGGGTGCGTAACGCATTTTGAATACGTCGCAACCCTTTGATTTAAGAAATGCGACAACCTCTTTTTCAAACTCTGACTCTTTTTTCATAGCAAGTCCATGAGCTCATCTAGCGTTTGCTCTTCAATAGTTTTCTCTACTTGCTCGATCGATACGGTGCCAGGTGGGTCGCTTGGTGAAATGAATGGCACGTTGTTTTTGTATACGGTGTTTTTCACCTTTTCGCTGACATAATCGGGGTAAGCGTCCAGTAGTGATTTGTAGCCACGCTCGCCAGCGGCATATTTTTTCTTGTGGTAGAGCCTTGATAACAGAGTAAGCATTTCAAAAAAGTCTTCGTCATCGGCGTATTTGAGCCACGCATCTATTCGTGCTTTGGTGAATTTGGTTGCTGGGTGCTTACTCATCCTCAAGTCCTTCCGCTAATATTTCTAATCCCTTTTGGCTGTTGGCAAATCCACGAAGCCAGATGGTAGTCATGGCTTTGTTTTCGGCGTAGTACACACCATCGTCATCGATGAGCGAGTGCGCCGGTGCGACTAGGGTACTGACATCATCAACGTACACATCCTCGCCGCCAAGCAACTGGATGGCTTTTGGCAATTTACCATCAATCTGGTCGAATACGAGCTCGACGGCTTTGAACTTACCTTTTTGCACGTTTTTGAGCAAGTTGGCGACGATCACCGATTTCACCATCGGCTTTTTCTGCTCGGGCGGTATCGTGATACCGGCATCGATGGCTTTTTCAATGCGAGCTTTGTATAAACGCACGACACGTATCACGTCACGTGGCATATTACGCATTTCTCGCAGGGTTTCACGCAGTTTAGCCGTCGCAGGGTCATAACTACTCGTTTTTTCTTTTTCGTCGCTCTCAGGGGCTTCTAGTGCCTTTGCACCTGGCTCGATTTCTTTGGCATTTGGATATCGCACGTAGAATTTTGGCACCTTCACTTCAATAAGCGTTGCCTGTAAGCCGTCGATACGGTCGAACGCCAGTTTGATGGCGGCAATGTCGTCGGTGTCAGCACAGGTACGGATGAGCGAAGCGAGCACGGTATCATCGACATTAGTACCCTTGTCTTTTTCGAGCAAATAAAACTCATCCCACTCCATGTGCATCAGCTCTTCGAATCGTGATTTAAGACTCGCCATTATAGCAACGCAATCAAATTATCGTAAGTTTTATCAACGCTGCTCTCCGAAACGTCCAGCTCGACCTCTGAACCAACCTTTTGGAACATACCCCAGCGTTGCGTGAGGTCTATCAATTCTTCGGGATTCCAGTCGTTGTACACATATCGGGTGACTAGCTTGCCATCCTTTTTGAATGAGCGACGCTCAAACATAGCAACCTTGGCAGCCTGAGAGATAGATTTTTTACCGAGGGCACTATAGCTACGCTCGTCGCACCACTTGGTGTAATCACGTGTGAGCTCGGTAAAGTTGGTGAAGCCCCAAATCTCGGTGGTGATAAGCTCTTCAAAGTATGTTTCAGCGGTGTTGACCTCTTCATCGTAGTCTTCTTTGGCACGTAATGTTTGGTCGCTAAATTGGTAATTCAAACCGTTCTTTTTGAGAATAACAGTAGTGCGTAGAATCTCACCAAATAAATCAGACAAAAAGTGCTCTCGGGCAAATAGCTTTTCATCGAAGGTACTGTCTTGTGGGAATGATGCCTTGAATGGGATCGTGAATGTGCGACGACGTACACCATGTGTTTTATCGGCAAAGGTAGGAATATTGTTGGCGTTGAAAATCGTGTGCACGTTGCCATCGACGATAGTACCATCTTGGCTATTGAAGCGGTGCACGTTGAATGTACTGTGCTCAGCAAGGTTTTTGTAACCGCCGGTGTCTTTTACGTGCCCATCATTTGATTCGAGACACACGTTGCCGAGCTTGCCGTTAATCATTGGCGTGTCACGTTCGTCTTCGATCTGCTTGACGGTGAGCTGGCTGAACCAGCGGTTATGCGTGTACGGTGCCTCAGAGCCGAATATAGCGTACAAAGCCTTGAGGGTGGTTGATTTACCGTTGGCACCATTACCAAGGAACCAGAATACGCCAAATGGCTTTTTGCTCATAAATATTGGAGCAATAGCTTTGATAATATCGTCGGCTAGATCTTTATCACCTAGCGTCACCTCTTCTAGCCACTCACGATGACTGTTGCCCTCGGTCGGGCTCACCGCTGTCGTGTACACACAATCTTCGTGTGACACCTTATTGGTGAACTCGAGCTTTTTCATATCCCAAACACGACCG
>Ga0075464_10000834_pt1 | contig 13706 bp, 11 predicted proteins | sample DEB19_08_DNA_5_FD_75068 | JGI IMG/M metagenome (GOLD analysis project Ga0075464, IMG submission 75068) | Aqueous microbial communities from the Delaware River and Bay under freshwater to marine salinity gradient to study organic matter... | ecosystem: Environmental > Aquatic > Marine > Coastal ...
AATAAAGAACTGAGAAGCAATCTTATGAGATTGTTTGGAAGAGATGAAAAACATTCCTGATGGAAGTATAGATTGTATAATTACTGACCCTCCTTATAACATAGCAAGAGACAATAATTTTAAATCTATGGGAAGAGCTGGTATTGATTTTTGAGAATGGGATAAATGATTTGATTTGTTTTCTTATATTATTGAAGCATCAAGGGTTTTAAATAAAAATGGAAGTTTTATTGTTTTTAATGACTGGAAAAATCTTTGAGATATATCTAAATTTGCAGAACTTAATTGATTTGAAACAAAAGATTTATTAAGATTAGAAAAAACAAATCCAATGCCAAGAAATAGGGATAGACGATATATAACAGACTTTGAAATGGCAATATGGTTTACAAAGAAATGAGCAAAATGGGTTTTTAATAGACAAGATATAAACTATCAAAGACCAAAATTTACAAAATCAATAGAGAAATGATTACATCCAACACAAAAGAATTTATCACTTATGCAAGATTTAGTTAGAATACATACAAACGAGTGAGATACTATACTTGACCCATTCGCAGGTTCATTTACCACAGCAGTAGCCTGTGAGAATACTAATAGAAAATGGATATGTATAGAGAAGGATGAGAACTATTTTAAGATAGGTACAGAAAGAATAATAAAAAACTAGCCGTTATAGCTAGTTTTTTTGTGTTTACTTGAGAATGTACTGAATATGTTTCTTTGCTTTCATTGCTCATTGTTTTTGTTCCGATAGATGTCCTTTTGCTTTCATCGCAGTTGTGATTGCTGCGAGTCTTACATTGTAATCTGGAACATCCAGAGTTTCACCCTGCCCTATTGAAATAGTTTTTGTAGCATTGGTAGCTATAAAAGTAAGTCATCAGGCAAGATTATCATCTGTGAGTCATGCTTCGTCTAACGCTTCAGCAAATCAGCCAGTCGTGGTCAACTCTTCGCTTGAGTCGTCTGCTTGATTTGTGATGCTACTGGAGTTAGCTTCATAGGGTCGTAGGCTTTGACCTTCTCAATCAAGATTGGATTGGTTGCTATCGCTGTCTGTGGTGTTCATGGTGTTTTATTTAAGATAGTTTGGGATAATGTTTCCGATGATTTTTGTTCTGACTTATTGTCAGAAACTAAATCATCGCTAACAGTTCCATATTCTCTAAAACCTCTATAATCTAATCATCGGTCGATTGCTCGTGTGATGTATGGAAGATTGTCAAGGATTTTAGTTTTAGGTATTCTAAGTGTTTCAGCCAACTTGTCCAACTTTGTTGTTAACTCAGTGCTTTTAAGTGCAAGAGACCTTTCAACCGAACGAGTGATAGGCATTACTACATATACACTTTTGAATGAGTCGTCAATGAACTTTAACTGTTCAAGTGCAAACTCTGCATCAGTCAGTTTACTATCCTTCGGTTTCTCTACTTTCATTACATCTTCAATACCTTGCGATAAAGCATTTGAAAGTGAAGTAGTCGTTGGACTTGTTCCGTAGTATGCAGCAATCGCAGCATCGTCTCACATTCTTGAAGGCTTCATATACTCTTTTACTTTCTCTTTCATCTCTGGAGTGAACTCTTTTAAGTCATCTGCATTCCTGTAAACTCTAGCTAGACCAGCAAGTATATCGTTGAATAGCTTTGGATTTTCAGTAAGCATTGTTTTCATATCTCGACCGAAGTTCTCAGTATCAGCTAGCTCTTCTATTGTTCTTCCGTCTTCTTTTATAAATCTTGCCTTATCTATATTTGTTCCAGAAAGAGAATTGAACTGCTTGTTGACTTCATCTCTAATTGCGAACTGTGCCTCTGGATTAGTTACTCAAAGTTTCACAAGGTATGATTTCAATGAGTCTTGCTCGTTAAGCATATCAGCAGTTTGTCTGATTACTCCCATCTGAGTCATATCGTATCCTTCATTTCATGGGTTGAATAATCATGTAAGGTCTTCTACTGGTCGTACTAAGTCTCGACCAAGTCCTTTGATGCTACTTACAATTTTAGCTCATACACTTGCCATGAGTGGACTTCCAGTTTTAGCTAGGTACTTTGCTTCTAAATCCATCTCATCAAATCTTCCCCATAAGTAGTTTACTGTTGCTGCATCTATATCAAATCCTAGTGCTTTCGCTAGAGCTTCTCATTGTGTCTCTGTCTTTCTTCCTCGTGCAATTCCTGCCTTAGATATATCTTCCATGTTCACTATTCAGAACGCATCAGATGCTTTCTCCTGGAGTGTTTTACCTGTAAATACATCAGATGCACTTGAAGCAGTTTTCCCTATTCCAGTTGTTTTAAGAACTGTATCTACAAACCTTCCGTATGCTACTGCTTTTTCTGCCTCGTTACCTATTCACATTGTATAGACAGTGTTTACAGCTTCTGATAGTAGTTTGAATGGTACTGTAATTGGAGAAGAAAGTGAGCCAGCTACTGAGTCTCAAAGCATGAGTGGAGACCAACCTACCATTCGTTGTGCCATTGGAAGTGCTAACCAAAATCTTTCAGACATTGTCTTATCATCATCTTCCTCATCTGTTTCACTTGCTAATACTTGCATGATTGAGTAGATAGCTCAAGCGAATATAAGTGTTCCTACTGCTGTTCGTTCTACTGCTGCAACTCGTTGTCTTCCACTTGCTTCCGTTCTTCCAGATGCAACGGATATATCTCTAAGAAGTTTATTCGTTTGAGAGTTCATGTATCCTTTAAGTGCTTGCAGGTCTGTCTCACGAATTGTTTGTACTGCTGACTTATTGAAGATTGTAGACTCACCAAGCCATGAGAGTGTTTCCTGTATCTTATCTTGAGCCTGTTGGAACTCTGCTTTCTGGTTAGGGTTCTTAGAAAACTCTTTCCATTTCGCTGTAATATCTTTCGGATTAGTTGTAGCCTCAATTCAATTCTTTCTTAGTTCTGCTCTCATCATAGTGAGTGAAGTGTAAACTTTCACTGGATACTCAAGCCATGAACCAGAGAACACTCATGTTCATTTGTTTATCCATTCATCCATCGTATGGATATACCCTCCAAATGTATTGTTGAGCTTTGCTAATTTCTGTGCTACTGGTCAAGGTACTCTTGAGTTTACTGTCTCGTATGGTGGAGTAAATCAGAATGCTCATAGGTCTCTTCGTACTTCTTCTGAAAAAGCATTTATCGGATTGATTGCTCATTTACCTACTCATGGAAGTGAGCGAGTTGCTGTGATATAAGCTCACTTTGGAAGTGTGGAAACTACTGGTTGTACAGCTGTTACTAGGTTTCCGAATAGTATTTGTTTCACTCAAGCTCTTGTAAACCATGATGCAACTTTCGCTGCCTTCTGAGCTGGAGTATTCTCAACTGACTCTAATCACATTACTGCTGCAAGCATGCTTTGTGCTTGTTTAGGGAACATTCTGAAAATGAAATCCTTTTCTTTCTGTGATGCCTTCTTGCTATGTCCCAGCTTAACGAACTCTTTTACTTGGTCAGTAAGTGTTTTGTTTCTAAGAGCTTTAGATGTTTCAGATAATACTGAGAACATTCGTATAAGTGGAGAGTGTATTCGTTCGTAGTCTAACTCTTTTACTTTTGATTTCTCTTTGAGAGATGAAACTCAAACTGCATCAAGACCTTGAATGTTTTTATTCTCTTCTGCTACCATTCCCTTCTCCGTCTTTGTTAGCATTTCCTCAATGAGTCTTGCTTCAAATTCTTCCTTCTTCTTTTGTTTCATTATATCGAATGCCATTCACATTTTGTTTCGGAATATATCGTTGACAACATAACGAATGTAATCATCTACTTTCTTCCAACTTGGTAGTAATCATTTATCAATCATTACATTTCATGTATTGCTTGTGATTTCTGCTTCCTTATTGCTTATTCATTCAAGCATTTTAAGTTCATCTGGAGTAAATGTTTTAGCTAGAAACTCTGGATTATCCTTATTTAGTTCATATACAAGTGAAGCCTTTGCTGTATCTCTTAATGCTTCTGCTCTTGCTTCTCATTCTCGCTCAACTAAATCTTTTGGTATAATTCCATCAATCATGTTTTGTATTTGCTTCAAAGAAGTGATTGGTAGTCATACATTTGGTGTTAGTCTTCCTATTACCATATCTTCTGTAACATCGAACTTTCTTCCAAACTTGTAATTATCAGCATCCACATCCATTGTCTTCTTCATGCTATCGTAGAATACTGGATCAGAATTACGAGCAGTCTGCATGAGGTTTCTCAGTGTAATATAATAATTACCTGCTTTACCTAGTCCTCGTTCTACAAGTCAACCGATTGTGAAGAATGGGTCAACTGATGAACTCTTAGGTCAGATACCTAGCACTCTTGACTCTGCTGACTTAGATACTGATACATTCTCTGGTGTGAGGTTTCACATAATGTTATCAATATCAGTTTTCACTGCTTCGTAGTTTGGTTGGTATGTTCTGTCGTCCTTCTTTTCCTTTGTATCTTCAAATGGTATTGTATCACTTGTTAGCTCTGATTTCGTTGGAGCTTCAAATGGAATGGTTGTGTCTTCGGGAGTCTTTCATTCGAGCTTTTGTTGTGTTTGTTCTGGCTCAGGTTGTCTTTCTTTGGTTTTACCTTTAACTGTCTCAGTAAGTGGTTTCTTTGCTCTAGGTTGCTTTGTTGGTTTAGCTTCAACCACTGGAGCTTCTGTTTTTACATTCCTATCTTTCAAAACATACAATCAATCTTCTCATTTACTTCATTCTAATAACTCAAAATCGTCCTTTTTAAGTCATGACAAACTTAGAAATTCATCAAGTGTATATCATTTACTATCTCATTTTAAAGCAGTTCTATTACTATTAAAATTTGTTTCTCGTATTCAATTTTTTAAATAAAAATTTCTTGTATATAAATTTTTTATTTGTTCTACTGTTAAGTTTGGTTTAATTTTTTCTACTTTCTCTTTAATAATTTCTGCCTCTACTGTAGGCTTTTCCATCTCAACCTTCGGAACTTCCACTTCCATACTTGTCTGTTCTTTCGATGTTTTAGCTTTACTCTTTACATTCATACCATCAGCAGGACTGAATGCTCAGAGAACTGAGGCAGCTGCTATCTTTGACTTTTGTAGTGCATCTATATTGCTTCCTTCTTCTTCTCCAACTCACATTGCTTGTCCTACTGCTACAGTTGCAAGGTCTGGAGTTGCTGCTACAAGTGTTCCTTTGGTTACATTCTTAGCTGTCTCTGCAAGAGTTTTACCTTGCTTAGCCATTGCTCAACCTTTCATTCCAGCAAGAAGTGAAAGTATACCTTGTGAGGTATTGGTCAGACTTCGTACTTGCTCTCGTTGTTTCTCGTCTTTTACATTGAGAGTATCTGCGATGGTATTACCAATCACATCAGTTGTTTTTCCTATAAAATCAGAAGCTCCACTCTCTCTCATTACTGTCTGTATTCCTGTTACCATCTTTGTATACTTCGCTGGAGCGATAGCACCGATAACTGCTAGACCACCTTTACCAACCTCATCTGCAATCGTAAGTGCTGCTGACGGAGTATCTACTATTCAAGATTGATAATCGTTGATAGCTTTATTTACTTTAAATGTAGACTCACTGAGTTTAATAGGGAGTGTTCCGATACCTGCAGCCATAGTTCCAACTGTTTCTCAAAGAGCTTCTCCAATTGGTTGAGCTATTTCCATTGGTTTATATTCTGTACCTTTGATTTTTGATATTGCTCTTTCTGCTAAATTTGCAGGATTTACAACGTCAAGTCAAGCACCTATATATTTTCATGCAGTAGCTCCAGTATCAATGATTTGTTTCACTGGTTGTTCTGCTGCCTTAGAGAAGTTCTCCATTGCTGTTACTGGGTCTGCTATAAGGTCTTTGCCAAGTTGTACGGCTCATTCCTTAGCTTTGTCAATCTCTTTACCTGCTGACTCAGCTAGTTCCCCTGCCTTATATCAAGCCTTGTATATTCAAGACTTGATTGATTGTAGTAAGTTTGCCATATGTTAGTTCATGTTAGATGAATATTTGCGGATTAAATCCATTGCTTGTCCTTTGTTTGTAACTTTACCAGCCTCGCTTTGTGTAACTCAGTAAGACTTCATTGTAGCGAAATCAGAAGCACTCACTGGAGTATTGTATTGAGCTGCGATTTTATCTTTAGAGCCAGAGCCTGCTTTGTTTGCTCGAATAACTGCTGCTTCTGCTGTCTTAAGTTTAGATGCTGCACTTGCTGTGTTTTCTTCAATCACGCTTTCTGCTGTTCTATTCTTAAGTTCAAGAGCTGCTTTTTCTGCTGCCTTATTTTGTTCTGCTAGTTGTTTAGCTAAGTCCTTGAATTGAGTATCGTTTGCTACGGTCTTGAGTATATCAGTTGCTGAAAGTCCTTTGTCTATCAGAGCTGTAAACCTAGCTCGTAGTGCTGGAGCTTCTGATGCACTGACTGCCTTGAGCATATTCTCAAGAGCATTCGCTGCTGAGGTTTTCGTTGCTTCCTTCTTCGCTTTGGCTGTATCAGTAATCTGGAATATATCATTTACATATGCTCGTTGAATATCATTCTTAGTCTTTTCAAACTGAGACTCTACAGTTGCTTTCAGTGTATTATATTTATCTTCTGCAAGGAGTCATTGGCTTCGTAGGTCGTTTAACTTAGAAGTAAGGTTCTCTTGTTTATTGGAAAGTGCTGTAAGAGTATTCTGTTTGTTGCTGTATATATCCTCGAATGCCCTAGCACCTACATCATCTGATAGTGCAATGAGTTGTTCCTGTGGGATTTTACTTATATCTACTCAACGAGATAGAAGTTTAGCTCTCATCTCTGAGGCTACTCTTCCTTTTCTTGAAGACTCATATTGAGATGATAATTCTTTTTGCTCTGCTTCATACTTATTAAAGTCTCATTGGAGTGATGCACCGATTGAGCTTTTGCGGTTCATATCTACATTTCAATCTTTATCTATACCCACTGCATTCCTAAAGTTCTCAAGTGCAAGTTCTCCAGTTGCAAGTGTTCGGTCTCTGTCTGATTGATTAGATGCAACATCTGATTGTTTAAGTCCTTCTACTTCCTTGAGTTTAGCACGTGCTGTTTCATCTTCATTCATTGTGAGTAGGTCGGTATTTGCTACGTTTGGAGTTTCATCTTTAGCTTTGTTTTGTTTTGCAAGAAATGCTTCAGTACCTTTTGTATTTCTTTCTTTAAGGAAAGCATTCCGAGCTTTGACTTCCTCTGGAGTCATCTTGCTTCATTCAGTAACAGTAGGCTTAGTTTCAGTAACTACTGACTTAGCCTTTGGAACATTCTGTGTTCGTAGACCTCATGCTGTTGTTGTTGATGGTGGAGTGCTTGTTGTTGTAGGTGGTGGAGTGCTAACAGTTTGTGGTGGAGTGCTTACGGTAGGTTGAGTGTTCGGAGTTCTTAATCCTCCAGCTGTAACATAAGACTCTCACTTTACTTCTTTTATAAAGTTCTGAGAAGGTTGTACACTTTCTACTGCATTAACTAATGTATCAATTGGAGATGTTATAGTGTTTACTGCCTTTACTAATCATTTTGGTGGTTTACTTTCTTTGATTTTATCTACTGTTTCTCACAGCTTATATCAAGTATTGTAAGCCTTTTGTAGTATTGCACCTCATAAGGTGTTTGTGTCGAACTTCATATATTTTTATTGTGAATAAATATCCTAATTATTATATTAAAAAGCCCTGCATATGCAAGGCTTGTGAATTATTCATAAATCGCTTTATCTTCGTCAGTAGCAATTGTTAGTGAGAAGGTTTGTCCATTCTGCTCAAAGTCTGGGTAGTAAGCTGAGCCATCATCGCAGAGGTAAACAAATCCATCAAATAGAGTTTCAGTATTGTCATCTTTGCGAAGTGTAATAGATACATACTTTCGCTTTACTACACGAGTAATATGTTTTGAAATCTCAACGAGCTTCTCTTCTTTTGCTTCTGGTTCTTTACCTTCCTCTGTTGGAGATAGGTAAACTGATTTAGTTCTTTCATGTTTAGCTGTAACAATTACTGCTGTTCCGTTTGGGTAGAATGTTTCCATATTATTATTTAATTATTATTAAGATTATTAACTTCTGATACATAAAGAGTAAAGAGTGATAGATTGTTCTTCTCTGCATATTCAAGAACTTTATCAAAGTCCTTCATGAAGTTTGGGAGTTCGCAGTCTATTGCACATTGCTCAAGATATGTTGGTCAGAGTCTTGTGTCTCCTTTTAATTGGAGCTTATATCCATTTGGATATTTCATACTAGGTGAGTTTGAATGCTTGTACCAATTATTAAAGGTATCTTTCATTACTTTCAAATGCACCTTGTTTGTTGTTTTACTCATATATTTCATTATTATTAGTGATTGTAATATAAGATTATATTACCTTATGTCAAGCGATTGCTTCATTGATTATTTGTAGTCTTTGTTCTATTGTTCCAGATACTGTAATATATTTAATCTTATATCGTTTCAGATACTTGAGTATTTGTAAGTCGATAATCTCTTGATAGTGTTCATCTTCAAATCTGAGTCAGTCTTTCTCCAGAGGAAACTCGATAGGTACATAGAATATAATGTCGTAAGGATTATTCTTCATATGTTCTTCTGCTTGGTCTTTCAATGCTCTGAGTTTCTTTGGAGTACAGAAACGAGTTGCATAAGCAAGTACATCAATAACAGAACGGTCTGATACAAAATCTCACATTTTAAGTTCTGCTTCAATCTGTTTATCCATTACTTCTTGTTGGAATTCATCTCATTGTTCTTGTTCCATCTCATCTGGACTTCCTACTTCATTGATAATTGTTCTAGCTATCTCATCAATTTTATTATCGAAGTGATTAACGAGTGTTGTCTTGCCAGTCGAGTGACTTGCTGTAAAAGCTATTTTCATAATTGTATTGATGTAATAATAAATTCTTTAATAATCTGTTTTCATTTTTCAATGATTTCTTGTTTTGCTTCAAAAGTCATTTCTTTTACATAAGCATCTCTAATTTGTTTAGCTATGTAGATATTTCTATCAGCCATAACTGTCGCTTCTTCATTGCTTATATTTCAATTTTTAATTCAAATAAGTTCTGATTGTTCATTTCCTGTATGTTTATAATTTCAAATATCTCATATTACATATCTTTGCATTAAAAGTCTAAGTCGAATTATATGGTGCAATTGTTTTGGGTCATATCCATATTTTTCAATTTTATCAGCAGTAGATGGATACTTATGTCTGAGTGCTTCACTCTTTTCTAAAATCATTCAGTAGCAAGCCTTAAGATAAAGTTGTCATAACTGTTCTTGTAGTGGAATAAAGTATTCTCTTAGAGATGTATCTCATAAATAATACTCTGTGTTTAGGATTTCGATGAAGTTGATATTGCATTTTACTGCACTATCCAAATACGCACGAATATCTTTTACATCAATCTGTCATCATTCAAAATCAAAAACAGAAGAGTATGGTTTTGAGTTATTAACTAAATCATCTAATGTTGGAAGTATGATACATTTATAATCTATATCAGATTTTTCTGTATCAAGTCAATAATTTTGACTTCAATATAGAGCGATATAATATACATTAAATCATTTACTTTTAATGTAATCTCTAGCTCATTGTAGATTTATTCTCATTGTAGTATTTGGTTAACGAAATTATTAGTTGAATACTTTGCATAAGCTGTAAGTATTTTTGGGTATTTATCTAGAAGAATAAGATATACTTCATTGGCGATGTCTCTTACTTCCTTCTGTGCGTGTTTATCCATTCTGAGTGATAGGAAGTGAAACCAGTTCCTAAGATTACCTGTCATATAAAATCTACTATTCATTCATTGAGGTATAACATACCTCGCTATCTCTTTTGCTACCTTATGTTCGTTTACTAGTTGATTGTAGACTTCTACACAATGATTATTAAACTCGTTTATAAACTCTTCAAATTCTTCTTGGGATATATTTGCTTCTGTATCTTTATCGCCTCGCACCTGTGGTACATCAAAGGTAAATGGTGTATGTTCATCGGATAGATACCTTCGAGACCTTGCGTTATAAGACATTGTTCTATGTCTCATAATCTGTTGTGTTATTGGTGCTGATGCCTCAATCATAACTGTTACTGTACAACCTTCAAGAACTCATAAGTGTTGTTCTCTCATAAGTCTATCAAGAAGTTTATCGTTTTCTTCTTGAGTGTATACTTTAGAGTCTCATTCATAAGATGCTCTTGCTCTTTTTACAGGAGTTTCATCGTCTCCCATGTGGTCAATGTATGCTACTTTCATTGTATTAAAATTTAGTTAATAATCCATCATTTTACTTCCATATAATCGAGTGCCTCGTCTAATGTTTCAAGGGGGATAAAACAGTATTTACATTCTTTGTAGAACTCTCATGTCATCATAATACATGTATCTCCAGTATCTTCACTATCATTTGTTTCTATTCAATTCTCAGTAAATAATATTCATCACTTACTCATCTTCCTTTCATATTTCTTACGATGTTCTTCTGATAGTTTGCTTGTATCATAATATCATTTTTTATTCATAATGTCTTGCAAGCATTCAAGCTCAGAGTATTCCGAGCCATCAAACTCTTTGTATAAGCCTCTGAGATTTTCGTGTACCTCTTCAAAGTAAACCCATCCATTTTGGATATACTTCTCTGGAACTATTGATCGCTCTACTTCTTTTACGCTTTCATAAAGTTCATAGAACTTTTTAAGTAGGTGTTTTTTCATAAAGGTTATTTAATGTTCCTACTATATACTTGAAAAGAAAATATATGCAAATAAAAAAGAGACTACTTGAGTCTCTTATAAAAATACTATTTCTTGTGTTCATTTATATCATTTTTGATACCAAACAAGTGATAACGGAAATCAGAAAGGAAACCCTGCTTTACTTGCTGAATACTGGAACACCCATATTTTTGTTATTCATCAATAATTTTTTAGTTTATTTATTCTTCATAAAGAAGAAAATGGTTTTGCTAGTGGGATAAGGAATGCTATGTTATTAGAAATTTCAAAACAATGGTCAAGAAATTCCTCATAAATAGAGTACGGAGGATTTGTAATAATCCAATCTACACTATCTGTATATTCAAAAAAATCTTTTCATTTTGTTATCTCACACCAGTTTTTATTATTTGGGAGGTTATTGTAAAAACTACCTTCTCACATACATGGTTCTAAGAATGTATCTAGTGAACTAAAATAAGGTTTAAGTATATCAATACACTGAATAGCGACTTGCTCATTGGTCATCACCTTATCTGTTTGATTAGTTCATTTATTTGGTTTTCAGTTTGTCATTATTTTAATCGTTTAATTATTACATCAACTGTATCGTAAGTGTTTCTAAGTATCTTTACTTTAACATCGGGCGTTGCTTTATTGTATTGCATAGTTATTTTATATCGTTAATGATAAGCTCAATGAGCTCCCATTTTTTCAGTATCTTATTTCACTTAAACTTTGTCTTTCTTCCTATCTTCTTGAGCATAGTATTGTATGCAAGAACTGTAAGTCTAGCTTTTGTTATTCGCTCTCCACTGTTGTAGATGTCTTTTAAATCTACTCCATAGGCTTTAGCTATTACCAATGCTCCCCATAATCTAGTTGCTTGTTCAGTGTAGTCTGTGTATTCAGTAGACCACCATCATTTCATTCTAGCATACTCTTGCATAATAAATGGTTTATCTGATTTATCAAGTAAAGCATAGCAAGTAAATAGACAACCAATATCTTCCCATTTAATTGTGAAGTATCCTCTATCATGTACTGTATCTCCCCAAGAGTTTGGAACGATTATACCTTCTTTAGAATAGTATGGAAAATGAAATGCATGTCCTGCTCCATTTCCTACTACTGCATACTTGCCAGTCTTATTCCAGTCGATTGTATTAGATCCTGCACAGATAGGTTTCCCACTTGCGATTGCTTCTTTGAGTGCTTCTTTGGTTTTATCAACTACTGCATATCATGTGAAGTCTCACTTGTCTCTGTATAGTTTCACTCAATCTTGAATGTACCATCAGTTTATTTCAGAGTACCCTCTTTTGATAGCTTCTTCGAGATACTCTACCCCAGTTTTTCTAGGGTAGTTAGTAAGTTCGAACTCTCCGAACTCTTTTCTATTCATGTGGTTAATTGCACCTGCTGGAGAGAATAGTGTACAACGCATTGTATTTCATTGATTTAAGATTTCGTTCTTAAAGTCTGGAAGTATTTCCTCTGGAACATCTGTTCGAGGTTTTACGATTGATCAGAATTTAAAATCTCTTTCGTCTGGACAATCTTTTACTCCATTTGGGTGTAAATATAATTCGTTCATATTAGTTAATTAGTTTTAAACCAAGTCTTTCTATTGCTACAAGTGGCTCTTCTTCGCTAATGTCCATAAGTAAAAACATTGCTTCAATATCTTCCTCCTTTGCTCAGCTTGCGTTTGCAATAGCTTTAGCCTGTCCACCATAGACTTTTTCTCAAAGAGAATATAGGGGGAGAAGAAGTGTGAATTCTTCGTTTATAATTCATGAAGATATGAAATGAGTTGCAGGAGTTTCCCCAGTCGGAGAGAGAGGAGTATTCCACATATTGAGTGCTTGTTCCTCTCCTGCGATGAGTGATGTTAGTTGTTTTACTTTATCAAGAATTAAACTTGATACTATTATTGTTCTGAAATTTATCATAATCGTTTTGTTAGATAATCTTCGGTATTTGTAATTTCTTTTGTTGTACATAGAGCACCTCTCAAAACTAATCAGTAGAAATTACCATTAAATGGAAGTGAAGTTCATCATCTTCTAAATAAGAATAAAGGAAAGTTTCAGAAGATTGTTCCAGTAGAACCTCAAACAGGACTTGCAGTTGTGTTAGTTCAATTTTCTCTCATTGTTATTCCTCAATTAGCAGGAGTTAAAGCAGTATTTATAGCAAATGTTCCTACTGTACTTCTTGGTATTGTTGCCAAAGAAGCTATTGTATAATTAGTTCATGCAACTGCTTTGTATGCTGGTATAAGTCTTCAAGCACCAACTTCATTTAATGATAATTGAAATGCTCAGTTATTGCTAGCATAACTAGATGAAGTTTCTAAAAGCATTTGTATTCCAGTTCAAACGAGAAGTCGAGTTCAAATAAATCAAGTTATTTTATCCGTATTTGAAAAATCTATATTATTAGTTCTCATCCAGCTATTAGTTCAATTACAAGCTAGATACCAATTTCATAACCTTGTGTTTACACTTGTAGTTGTTGTTATTGGTATTCCTCATAGCTTTGTTTCTAAATCATCTGCTGTATAAGCTCAAGTAAATACTCAAGTTGTTGCTATTAGTATAGTTTGCCCACTTAGATTTACAGCAGGTACACGAAGTGCAGTTGGTCAGTCAACTATTACTATAGCTCAAAATGATTGTGTTGTTGTTGTAAGAGTACATAAAGCACTCCAAGCAATTATATATCCTCCATTTACCGCTAAAATACTAGCAGTTCATCCAGTAGAAAAAGTAACAACTCAATCTTGTAAATCATAGTTAGCATATTGAGTTAATCAAGCTACTTCTCAAGGTAATGTTAATTGTACATAACGAGCTGTTCATTGTCTTACATAAGTTGCAATAGTATATGTTTGCCCTACTACCGAAGCGAGCGGAGTTCCAACTACATAATTTGAATTACCATTTCCACTTATTG
>Ga0075464_10000835_pt1 | contig 13690 bp, 11 predicted proteins | sample DEB19_08_DNA_5_FD_75068 | JGI IMG/M metagenome (GOLD analysis project Ga0075464, IMG submission 75068) | Aqueous microbial communities from the Delaware River and Bay under freshwater to marine salinity gradient to study organic matter... | ecosystem: Environmental > Aquatic > Marine > Coastal ...
ACCGAAGACTTCGATCTTTCTACCGAAATTGCGGCGCTGCGGGCAAGCGATAAACGCGTCGGTGCGGTGTGTAGTTTTGTCGGCACGGTGCGTGACCGCAACGCGGGTGACCAGGTCGCCACGCTGGAGCTGGAGCACTACCCGGGCATGACCGAAAAAGCCATTGAGGCCATGATCGATGCGGCGATGGCGCGCTTTGACATCTTCGCGGCCCGGGTGATCCACCGCGTTGGGTTGCTACAGCCGCTAGACCAAATCGTCTTGGTGGCCGTCACCTCGGCGCACCGCGGCGAGAGTTTTCAGGCCTGTGAGTTCCTCATGGACTACCTGAAGACGCAAGCGCCCTTTTGGAAAAAAGAAGAAACGCCTGCCGGTGCCCGCTGGGTCGATGCCCGCGTCAGCGACGATGCGGCGCTGGCCCGCTGGGGTCTGCAAGCAACTAACGCTTGAGGTCGGTTTCCGTGGACGATCAACAGACGTCAGCCGCGCTCTACTTCCTTAGCTTTTCTGACATTTTGTTTATCTGTATTTCGTATAAATGCATTTAAATTATTTGTTTGTCGTTTCTCCAACAAGCCTGTTTAATTCATTGATTGATGAGCCAAAGGGGGCTCAATTCTAAATTTTTAGCCGCCACAGGCTGCAAATTTGGTCATCAGGAAATGGATAGAAGCAATGAAAAAGACGGATGTTCTTATCGTCGGAGCTGGTCCGGTCGGCCTGACGCTGGCCATTGACCTTGGTAAACGCGGTGTCAAATGCATCTTGATCGAGCAAAAGAACGCCCCCCAGTTTCTTCCGAAAATGGAACGTGCCAATGCCCGTACGATGGAGATGTTTCGGCGCATCGGGCTTGCGGACACTATCCGAGAAGCGGGGCTGCGTGGTGATTGTCCGATGGACGTTTATGTCGTCTTGAGCATGAATCAGCCGCCCTTGCTGCGCCTGCGTTATCCGTCAGTCGAAGAGGCGAAGGCTGACTGCCGTGCAACCAACGACGGCAGCAGTCCGCTGGAGCCTTACCAGTTGATCTCGCAATACACGATTGAGCCGCTTCTGAAGTCGATCGCCGAAAGTCTGCCGTCGGTGAGTGTGCGCTTTGGGACCGAATTCATGGCTTTCGATCAGGATGAACACGGGGTCACGGCAAGCGTCAAGACCGGCGGGAATGCGGAAACCATTCGCGCCGCTTATGTCGTCGGATGCGATGGCGGCGCCAGCCCTGTTCGTAAGCAGCTCGGCATCAAACTGCGCGGCGAAGGTGCGCTGATGGAGTTGCGCCAAGCGCTATTTCGTTGCGATGAATTGTTTGATCGAATCCCTGTTGGGAATGGCCCTGGAAGGGGACGTCATTACCATGTCGCCGATGACAAGGCCTCATTCTTGATCATGCAGGATTCGACGATTCATTGGACGTTGCATTCGGTCGTCAACTCGGATGAAGAGATGAAGGCACAGTTTGAGAAAGTGGTCGGTTTTCCGGTCAAGTATGAAATGTTGTCATGTTCCCCATGGAAGCAAAATTTACTGCTGGCCGACCGCTACCGTGACAAGCGGGTGTTCATTGCCGGTGACGCGGCTCATCTTGTGATTCCGACGGGAGGACTCGGCATGAACACTGGCGTTGGCGATGCGTTCGACCTGTCTTGGAAGCTGGCCGCGACCCTGCAAGGATGGGGAGGTCCAAAAATTCTGGATTCCTACGAACATGAGCGTCGCCAAGTGGGTGAGCGCAACATTGGGGCTTCGCGTTATGCGTCGATGGGGCGTCGTAAGTGGCGCTCGATGTTCCGTTCCAACATCGCCGATAACACGCCGACAGGGCTTCAAAATCGAAAAATTCTCGCCAGTGTCGCGGATGTTGAACAACGTAAGACCAATGAAATGGTTGGTGCCGAAATGGGTTACCGCTATGTTGATTCACCGATCATCATGGACATTCCTGGCGGGCCGGAGCATTTGTTCCGTGAATACGTTCCCAGTACGTGGCCGGGCGCACGTCTTCCCCATGTTTGGCTGGATGACGGCACCGCGCTGCAGGATCGATTGCCGGTTGATGGCTTCACCTTGCTGAAGCTCGGTCGCACACAAGCGAATACGGCAGAACTGGAGACGTTTATAAGCGCAAGCGGTGCACCGCTGACGGTGTTGGACGTGCCCGATCAGATCGCTCGCGAGCTTTACGGATTCGACTTGATTCTGCTTCGCCCTGACATGCATATTGTTTGGCGTGGCCAGACGTCACCAGAAGATCCTGCGCATGTTGCGTCCGTTGCAACCGGACATTCAAAGTGAAAATTTATCTAGCCCTGAGTTTTGTATGCGCGTGCGTCGTGTCTCCATGGGTGCAGGCGCAGGACTATCCCGCACGAGCGATTCAGTTCGTAGTGCCTTACACGCCGGGAACGACAGGCGACATGTTAGCCCGTCTGTTGGGTCAGAAAATTGCGCAGCGCTGGAATGTTCCGGTCGTGGTCGACAACAAGGCTGGCGCTAGCGGAATTATTGGCGCCGAGGCGGTTGCCAAGTCCGCGCCGGATGGCTATACATTTCTGTTTGCCGCGACATCCCACGGTACTCTCGGTGCGATCAACCCCAAACTGCCCTACGACGCTATCAAGAGCTTCGCACCGGTTTCCTTGCTCGGAACGAGCGCAATGACCTTGGTCATCAACAATAAATTTCCTGCCAACAACGTGCGTGAGTTTGTAGAAGAGATCAAAAAACAGCCAGGTAAGTTCAACTATGCATCCCCCGGTGCGGGTGGCATTCAGCATCTGGCGATGGAATTGTTCAAGCAGGAAACAAACACCAACATGTTGCACGTGCCCTACAAAGGCTCTGCAGGTGCTTTGAACGATCTCGTGGCCGGTCATGTTCAAGCGACGGTGGTTTCGGTGCAAACTGCCACCGTGCTAACCGCGGGCGGCAAGATGCGGATGCTGGCGGTCATGGGTCGTGAACGGGTTCCGACATTTCCGCAAGTGCCGACACTCGTTGAGCTCGGTTATGGCAATATGAACGTTGAAACGTGGTACGGCGTGTTCGCCCCTGCTGGAACGCCACCGGCTTTGATCGCCCGTATGAATGCAGAGGTCAACCACCTTCTGACACTTCCTGACGTCAAAGAGGTCATGGCCAAACAAGGGCTGGATCCGGTTGGTGGAAAACCCGAGAGACTTGACACTTTGCTGCGCAGCGAGGTCAAACTTTGGGCGCAGGTGGTGACGCGCGGCAAGCTCGTCTCGGATTGAATAATCTAAAAACAGAAACGGAGACACATCATGAATCTTTTCCAAGATCTGGCCATCGCTTATCGAATTCTTGCCGAACACGGGATCATCGACGCCTATGGCCACGTCAGCGTTCGCTCGCCGACCCATCCGGAGCGATTTTGGATGGCACGCTCCATTCCGCCTGAACTGGTCACTGAAGGCGACATGATGGAGTTCGGCATGAACAGCGAGCCGATTGATGCCCAAGGACGCAGTCCAGTGAACGAGCGATTCATTCACGGCGAGGTTTATAAGGCACGGCCTGAAGTGATGGCCGTGGTGCACAACCACTCGCCTTCGGTCATCCCCTTTTCCTGTACGGGTGCTGCTTTAAGACCGATTTTCCACATGTCTGCGTTCATCGGGCAAGGGGTTCCCAATTGGGAAATTCGCGAAGCCAAGGAGGGCTCCGACATGCTGGTCCGTGATACCTACCTCGGCGCTGCCCTGGCCAAAACGCTTGGCGGACATCCTGCCGCCTTGATGCGTGGCCATGGTGCGATTGTTGTTGGTGAAAGCCTGCAGGTGGCCGTCGGTCGCAGTGTTTATCTGGAGCAAAATGCGCGGATGCAATACCAAGCAGAGCTGCTGGCAGGTCGAACTCAGGGGCCTATTACCTTCATGGACGACAAAGAGGTGGCGGCGAATGTTGTCTGGCAAGACTACGGACGCTTCTGGAATTTGGTGCGTAGCAAAATGTTGAAAACACTGGAATTAGAAAAAGCCGAACTGTTGGCTTCAGCAAGTTGACAAGCTTGCGAAACCGATGACTTTCAACACGGTGAATATTCAATGACATTACGACGCAGAACCTTACTGGCCGCGACGGGAGTCGCAGGGTTTTTGTCGATGACCGCTTTGCGGGCGCAGCAAAAACTGATTCGCATGGTGGTACCACTCACACCGGGGACAACGCCGGACACCATTGCACGCGCGATAGGGCCGAGCATGCAAGCCAAGTTGGGCTTGGACTATGTGGTCGACAACAAAGCCGGTGCGTCCGGCATGATCGGTATGAGTTATGTGGCCAAGTCAACCGATCTAGGCACGCTCATGATCGTTCCCGCGACAACGGTGACATTGCCTCTTTTCTACAAAATGATCGACTTTGATGTCATCAACAGCTTCACGCCGATTACACAAATTGCATCGACTTCTTTTGTGTTGGCCGTGCACAAAGACATCCCGGCTAAAAATTTGCATGAGTTCGGTGTGTGGGCGAATTCCAAGCAAGGGTTGTTTTATGCTTCACCGGGCAATGGTACACACCATCACTTGTTCATGGAGTTGCTGAAACAGTCCGTGGGTGTAAATCTTGAACATGTCGCTTACAAAGGGTCTTCCCCTGCGATTAACGACTTGCTGGGCGGACTGATACCTGCCATGTTCTTGCCGATTCAGATCGCCATTGCGCAGCGTGATTCCGGTCGCTTAAAAATTATTGGCGGCTCATTGCGTGAGCGGCATCCCAGTTTTCCTGATATTCCATCGCTTCAAGAGCAGGGGGCGAAGAATTTTCACGCCGATGCTTGGTATTCGGTTTGGGCTGCGCCCAAAATATCTTTGGCGCTGGCTGAGCAATATCGACTAGCCGTGACCGAATCTCTCAATGAACCAAGTGTCAAAGAGAGTTTTGCAAAGCAAGGCATGCTGTTGAAAACTGGAACGGCCTCAGAGCTGCTCGCTTTGACCAAAGCTGAGTCTGAGTTGTGGTCTCAGGTTGTTAAAAAAACAAACATCAAACCAGCTTAAGAAATTTTTCTGTTCTTTAAAAAGCCACGAAAAAATTCTGCAAAAGCCTCTGCCGCTGGCGAGAGTGCCCGGCCTTGGCGGGAGTACAAAGTCACTATTCTTTTGAGGCTGGGTTTGACGAGGGGGCGGCCTTCAAGACCAAAGGCAATTGCGAGTGAACTGACATATTCGGCCGCAATCGTGACCCCTAATCCTGCCTTGACCATGCTCAGTGCCGTGGTGATGTTCGTGACTCGACGACGCGTAGCCGTTGTCAGGGTCAATGCGCGGTCGACAGCTTCCTTCCCGAGATGCTGTTGGACCAACGGTATGAGCTGTGTTGAAAAGTCCATGGTGGGGATGATCAGGTCGTGGCGCAACAGTTCTTGCCACGTCACCTTTTGGCCAGTGGCCAAAAGGTGACTCGGCAAACTCCAGACTAAAAAGGGGTTACTCAACAGCGGCTCCATGTGCAGCGCAGTGTCGAACTGTGAGTCTTGGATGGAGTCCGGACCGATGACAAAGTCGACTTCGCCGCTGCGAAGGGCATTGAACATGGAAGACACCAATGTGTCCACAAGTCGAACATTGATGCCTGGTTGGCTGCGGTCATAGGCGGCGATGGCTGGGACCACAAGAGATGAGGCAACGGCCTCTGTTGCGCCGACACGAACCACACCGCGTCGGAGCATGGCGATGTCCGATGTATCCCGGATAACAGCTTGAAATTCATCCAGCAACTTTTGCGCAAGTTGATAAAAATCTCTGCCTGAATCAGACAGTACAACTTGACGTGTTGTTCTGTCCAGAAGCCGAAAACCGACTTCATCCTCAAGCTCTTTGACGAGCACACTCAGCGCTGATTGGGTGAAGCACAGCGTGTTGGCTGCCTTGGTGAAACTTTGGCTGTCGGCGACAGTGACGAACGCACGCAACTGCTTGATGGATATATTCATGGGCCTCGCATTCAGTGGTATCTCTGGACTACGTTCGATCTGCCGGCACGAAGGACGCCCGAGCGTGCTCTTCCAGGCCTTCGGTCAGCTGCTGTAACAAAGCCACCAACTGCAACTGTTGCTCGGCAGACAGTGGCGTCATCAGCCGCTCATAAGCGCGCTCCGCCGGTTTTTGCGACTCCTTCAAGAACTTTTCGCCCTCTGGTGTGAGCTCAACCGCAATGTTGCGTCGACTTTCGGGTGCCAGTGATCGCTTGACCAATCCGCGCTCTTCTAAGCCGCGCAAAACACGCAGCACAGTCACTTTGTCAAAACCGAGAGCGCGTGCTAGGCTCGATTGGTCAAGCCCCGGGGATGCGCGCAAAACAGTCAGCACTCCAAATTGGGCTGGCGTCAGTGCGAAACTACGACATTCGTCTTCAAACACGGCTGCTGAAATTTGATGGGCCCGTCTGAGTAGAAATCCCGGTCGGGTGTACAGCTGCGAAAGGTCGTTGAACAAGGTCATGGAGAGGTAGCCGTTGTGGCGAGTGCTTCTGACTGCGGCGCGGCAGCATGGGGTGAGTCGCGTATTTTGTCCCATGGGCCGGCGGACTGGAGTTTCTGCTCCAGCCAGTCCAGCAGCATGCGCACCCGCGGGAGTTCAAGCCGGCTCGTCGGCACCAAGGCTTTCAGCCAAATTCCGGAAACATAATAAGGCTGCATGACTTCCACCAATTGGCCCGAAGCCAAGGCACTTTCTGCGATGTAGTCCGCCAAGACCGCGATACCGGTGCCCGCAATCGTCGCTTTACACAGCGCAAGTCCGTCGTTGGTACGCAGTTTGGCGCGCACGTCGATGCCGGTCAGCCCCTGCGGGCTCTGAAATTCCCAGCGCACGCCGGAGGTAGTAAACACCAGGCAGTCATGCTCAGCCAAGTCGGCCGGATGTTGTGGCGCACCCATGCGCTCCAAATAGGCCGGTGCGGCGCACAGGTAGCGCTTCATCAATCGCAGTGGTTTGTCCTGAACTCGCCCGTAGAGCTCGGGCAGGGCACCAATGGCAATGTCAAAACTTTCCTCAATGGGGTTCACAGAGCGGTCGGCCAAAACGATGTCCATGCTGATTCTGGGCTGACTTTTGATAAAGTCATTGAGGATGTCGCTAAGGTACAAAATGGCGAGCGTAGTCGGCAGTTTCACGCGGATGTGTCCCTCCAACTCACCGCTGGCGCGCGCCATGCCGACCAGCGCATCGTCGACTTGAGCGATCACCTGGCGCACAGTGTGCAAGTAGCGCTCACCGACGTCGGTCAGCGTCAGTTTGCGCGTGGAGCGCGTGAAGAGCGGCGCACGAATCAGCCACTCGAGCTGGTCAATGCGTTTTGAAATGACCGACGGGACCAGCCCCAATTGCCGCGCTGCACCTGAAAAGCTACCAGCATCAGCCGTGGTTACAAAGGCTTTGAGGTTGGAAAGAGTGTCCACGATTCATCGCGATCTGGAAAAGGTTTATCTTGAAAATTGGCTATTGTCATGCAATTCGAAGTTAATTAGGATGGGCGATAAAACAAGTATGTGTTCGATGACGACACCAATAGGAGACAAAATATGACACTGCCAAGCGCCAGCACAGCCGCTCTTCACAGCGGTGCGCATTATTTCCTCGAAGGTCTGACGGAACTGGGCATTGACTATGTCTTCTCCAACCTTGGCACCGACCACGTGTCGATCATTGAGGAACTGGCGCGCTGGGATCAGCAAGGTCGCCTGCACCCGGCAGTGTTGTTATGTCCGCATGAGAACGTCGCGATTCACATGGCGGCAGGTTACGCGGCGACCACAGGCCGCGGCCAGGCCGTCATGGTGCACGTTGACGCCGGGACTGCCAACGCTGCTATGGGCATGCACAACATGTTTCGGGGTCGCCTGCCAGTGATGCTGATAGCCGGCAAAGCACCTTATACCCTGCGTGGGGAACTGCCGGGTTCGCGCGACAACTATGTCCATTTTGTACAAGACCCTTTCGACATGGTCAGCCTGGTGCGTCCGTATGTCAAGTGGGATTATTCTTTGCCCAGTGGCGTGGTTGCCAAAGAAGTTTTGCGGCGCGGCCACTCGGTGATGCAGAGCGATCCGCAAGGCCCGGTCTACCTGACTTTGCCGCGCGAAGTACTGGCTGAAAGCGTGGCGATTGACAAAGTTCAAAGCTACAGCGGCGAGCGCTACGGCGCGGTTCAGGCTGGCGGCATTGACGACGAGCGCGCGCAGGCCATTGCAGCGCAACTCATGACGGCCAGCAGTCCGGTGGCGGTGACCTCTTACCTCGGCCGCAAGGCGGATGCCGTTGCAGCGCTGGAAGATCTGGCGCTGCTGTGCGGCATTCAAGTGTTTGAGTTCAGCCCGAGCCACATGAGCATCGACCGCAGCTCACCTTGCTTTGGTGGCTTTGACCCAGCCAAGGCGGTTGCTGTTGCAGATTTTGGGCTGCTGTTGGATGTCGACGTGCCATGGTTGCCTAAGTTTGTGCATGTCAACAGCGCCACCCGCTGGACGCACATTGACGTCGACACTATCAAAAAAGATTTCCCGATGTGGGGCTTTGCCACGGACATGCGCGTGCAAGCCGACTGCGGTGCCGTGCTGCGGCAGGTGGCCAAAATTGTCCGTGACAAAGCTGATGCGGCTTTTCATCAACAAGTCTCTGCGCGCATCGACAGCTGGGTTGCCAGCACTGGCGAGCGCAAGGCCGGTATTGCGCGAGCTGCGGTTGAGCATGGCCAAACCGGCGCGATTTCAGCGGCCTATGTCTGCGCAGCGCTGGGCGCGGCCATTGCGCCGCAAGACATCGTCATCAACGAAGCCATTCGCAACACCTTTGCGGTATTGAATCAGATCCCGCGCAGCCAGCCGTTGACCTTGCTGTGCGGTGCTGGCGGCGGCTTAGGCTACAGCGGCGGCATGGCGCTCGGTGCACAACTGGCCAATCCCAAGGTGCGGGTTGTTCAGATCGTCGGCGACGGCGGCTTTCACTTTTCAACACCGACCTCGGTGTACGCCACCGCACAGCGTTACAAATTACCGATTTTTACCGTGGTGCTCGACAACGGTGGCTGGCAAGCTGTCAAAGAAGCTGTGCTGCGGGTCTATCCCGCTGGTGCGGCAGTTGCAGCCGATGAATTCCAAGCCCGCCTTCAAGGCCCAGACAGACACTTCGAAAAAGTCGCAGAGGCCTTTGGTGCTTACGGGGAATGTGTCAGTGAGCCCAGCGAGGTCAACGCGGCCATCGCTCGTTGCCTGAAAGCCGTGGATGCCGGACAGGCCGCAGTGCTCAATGTGCAGATCGGGCTGCAATAAGCGGTTTTAACCAGGAGACAAAAATGCGGATCAAACAACTGACTCGACTTGCCTATTTTTTGACGGCTGCACTGAGCTGTACGCCACTTGCTGCCACAGCGGCCGATTATCCCGCCAAACCGATCACCATCGTGGTGGGTTACTCCGCCGGCGGCGGCGTCGATGCGATGGCCCGCATCTTGTCGGAAAAATTACCCGCGGTCCTCGGCCAGCCGGTGATCGTTGAAAATCGCCCCAGCGTAGGCGCGATTGTGGCAAGCACCTATGTCGCCAAGGCCAAAGCAGACGGCTACACCTTGATGATGGGCGCGCCCGGTCCGATGATTTTCAATCATGCCATTTACACCAAGCTGCCCTACGCGCCGCAGGATTTCATGCCTATTTCATGGGTCAGCGACTCACCCTTGGTGTTGCTCGTGAACATCAAAAATCCAGCCAAAACGGTGCAAGAACTGGTCAGCCAGTCACAGCAAAATCCAGACAAAGCCAACTATGGCGCCAGTTCGGCATCTTTTCAGTTGATCACTGAATTGTTCAATAAAAAGACCGGCGCGAAGTTCACGCACATTCCCTATAAGGGCGCCAATGACTCTGTCACCGCGGTCATGGCTGGCGACGTGACGATGACGCTGGCCGATGCCGGTCCGGCTTTCATCGGCATGCAGAGCGGTCGCGTCAAGGCCTTGGCCGTCACGTCGGCCGCACGCATGAAAGACTACCCCAACGTGCCAACGTTGACGGAACTTGGCATTGACCTGAAGGCGTCGCTATGGATCGGCCTGCTGGCACCTGCTGGCACGCCTGCCGATATCGTCAAGACGCTGGAGGACGGCGTTGCCAAAGTCGTCGCCATGCCAGACGTGCAGAAAAGAATGACCGGCATGTCTGTCATTCCCATGAGCAATACGTCTGAAGAATTCTCCAAAATCATCGCCTTAGAAATTCCAGTCTGGCGGCAACTCGCCGTTGACAACAACATTAAAGCCAATTGACACGACCGCATATCGACATCAACCGATCACTTTAACCATCACTTTTTCATGAACTTACCGGAGAAAAAAACCGTGCATCCAAAATCAAGCGCCTATCAGCGGATCGCCACAGAAGAGGCATTTGCCCCTCAAGAAATGCTCAATATCTATAAGAAGATCCTTGAAAAAGGGGATGCAGATCCTGGCTTCAGGGGTTTGATGGGCTTTTACATGAGCAGCCCCAGCGCTCGTGCCCAGCACATCATTCGCTGCCTGACCGACATGGACACGTTGCGGATCCAGCACATGGACGAATGCGGCATTGACAAGCAGGTGCTCGCTCTGACGTCGCCCGGCGTACAGGTGATGGAAAAGGCCGACGCAGTGGCTTATGCCCAAGTCGCCAACGACTATTTGGCTGATGCTATTCGCCGCCACCCGACGCGTTTCGTCGGCATGCTGACTGTGGCGCCACAAGACCCACAAGCAGCGGCTAAGGAGATTGAGCGCGGTGTCAACAAACTTGGTATTCACTCTGTCGTGATTAACTCGCACACACAGGGCGAGTATTTGTCCGACCCTAAATTCTGGGATATTTTCGCCGCGGCTGAAGCCCACGATACGCCGATTTACTTGCACCCGAATTCGCTCCCGAAGAACATGCTTCAACCGTTCCAAGAGTGCGGCCTTGACGGCGCAATCTACGGTTTTGGCGTAGAGACCGGGCTCCATGCCATGCGCATCATCACCGCCGGTGTGTTTGACCGTTTTCCGAGACTCAAGATGATCATTGGGCACATGGGCGAAGCTCTGCCGTACTGGATGTATCGCCTTGATTACATGCACCGCGCAACTGTGGCGTCTCAGCGTTATGACAGCATGAAGCCGATTAAGAAAAAACCAAGTGATTACCTGCGCGAGAACTTTTACATCACCAACAGCGGTGTGGCATGGGAGCCGGCTATCAAGTTTGCACAGCAGGTGGTGGGTGTTGACCGCGTCCTTTATGCGATGGACTATCCATATCAGCATCAGGTTGATGAAGTCATTGCACTAGACAACATGACCATGAGCGCTGAAGACAAGAAAATGTTCTTTCAGACGAATGCAGAAACAGTTTTTAAGATTCGTTGAGGCAAATCATGCGCATTCAAAAATTACGTTTCCTTCTAAGCGGACTTTTCATGGCACTGCTTGGCTTAGGGCAAACCAGTGTCCAGGCACAGACTTGGCCGAGTCAGACCATCAAAATTGTTGTTCCATTTACCCCTGGGACAGGCATGGACACGATTGCCCGCACGGTATCCCCCAAACTCAGCGAGCGTCTCGGTCAACCCGTGATTGTGCAAAACACGCCGGGCGCCAGCGGCAACATTGGTGCCGACATGGTGGCTAAGGCATCGCCTGATGGCTACACCATGCTGATGGGCGCGAACACCATGCTCATGGCTTCACAGCTTTATAAGAACGTGCCTTTCGATCCGGTCAATGACTTTTCTTCCGTCTCTATGGCGGCCTACGGCACCTTGATGTTGGTCGCGAATCCCAAGACTGGTATCAAGTCGCTTCAAGAATTCATCGCCATGGCGAAAGCTAAACCAGGCGAAGTGACCTTCGGTTCGCCTGGTATTGGGACGCCACACCATATGGCCATGGAGCTCCTCAAAAGCAAGACTCAACTGTCAATGTTGCATGTTCCGTACAAAGGAACTGCCGGTTATGTGACTGATTTACTGGGCGGTGAATTGATGGTTAGCTTTTTGCCCATTCACGTGGCGCAGGGATTTGTCAGCAGTGGCAAACTGATTGCGCTGGCTGTTGGCGGCCCCACCCGAAACCCGGTAGCCCCCAGCGTCGCCACGTTTCAGGAGTTGGGTGTGAAAGACGTGAACGTCGACATGTGGTACGCCTTCTTTGCGCCGAACCGCACGCCTGTAGTTGTCATCAATCGTCTTAATGCCGAAATTGCAGCCATCATGAAATTGCCTGATGTGCGTGCTGTTTTAGCCAAGGCTGGGCTGGATGCTGCATCCTCGACAACGTCGGAACTCGCCACCACGGTCAAGCAAGACTATGTCCGTTGGGGTTCTGTGATTAAGCGCGAAGCCATCACGGCTGACTGAGTTGTTGATATTTTTTAAAGGGCAAAAAAAATGATAGATTGTGTGTATGCTAACGATTCAAACCGGAGCGCACAGTGAATACACAGTCAATCATCAACCCTCCCAAAAATAAGCACATCGCTATTGTTGGGGGCGGCATCGCCGGCTTGGCGCTGGCGCTGGGCCTCAAGCGCAAGGGCATCAGCTGCGAGGTCTACGAGTCGGTTCCCGAGATCCGGGAGTTGGGTGTGGGCATCACACTCTTGCCGCATGGCATGCGAGAACTGGCTGCATTGGGCGTGCAGGACAAGCTCGAAGCAGCAGGGATTGAGAACTTGGAGAGTGTATTTTTCAACCGCTACGGTCAGTACATTTACAGTGAACCACGCGGGCGGCATGCCGGGTACGCATTACCTGAGGTTGGCATCCATCGAGGAAAGTTGCACCGCATCTTGTTTGACGAAACTGTGGCGCAGATTGGCGCGCAACATATCCATACCGGTCACCGCTGTGTAGGCGTTGACCAAGACGAAACCGGAGCGACCGTGCATTTTGTCGATCCTGCGACCGGCACCGTGCGACCCTCTGTGCGTGCTGATGTGGTGGTGGCTTGTGACGGTATCAACTCCGCCATACGTAAGCATTTTTACCCAGACGAAAAGATGGCTTTCTCTGGCATCAACACTTGGCGTGGCGTGACCAAGCACAAGCCCATCTTGACTGGGAAAAGTTATATGCGGGTGGGCTCTATCGAGACCGGCAAGATGGTGATTTATCCGATCGTCGATAACATTGACGCAGAGGGCAATCAGCTTATCAATTGGATGGCAGAAATCCAACGTGATTCGGCCGTGATGAACGACTGGAACCAGTCAGGCAATGCCGCAGACTTTTTGGATATTTTCAAAGATTGGAAATTTGACTGGCTTGATGTGCCCGCGTTGATAGCCAACGCTGAACAAATCCTCGAATACCCGATGGTTGACAAAGATCCGGTTGCGCAATGGACTTTCGGTCGCATCACCTTCATGGGCGATGCGGCTCACCCAATGTACCCGCGCGGTTCTAACGGCTCAGCACAGGCCTTGATTGATGCTCGAACCTTGGCGGATGAGTTGTCGAAAACAAGCGATCCACAGGTGGCACTCAAAAGTTACGAAACACTGCGTCTTGCCCCGACCGCCAAGGTGGTGCTCACAAATCGGTCGACACCACCCGACTTCATCATCATGAAGGCCGACGAACTGAGTGGCGGTCAGCCGTTTTCAAACATCGACGACCTCATCAGTCAAGATGAGTTGCGAGCGATTTCAGACCAC
>Ga0075464_10000836_pt1 | contig 13674 bp, 15 predicted proteins | sample DEB19_08_DNA_5_FD_75068 | JGI IMG/M metagenome (GOLD analysis project Ga0075464, IMG submission 75068) | Aqueous microbial communities from the Delaware River and Bay under freshwater to marine salinity gradient to study organic matter... | ecosystem: Environmental > Aquatic > Marine > Coastal ...
AAGGGACAAGCCTACTAATTCAGTCAATTGGTCTTCAATATCAATACTTATAATTTTAACACCAAGGTCGGAAATATTAACAATGCCTTGGTCGGCTAAAGCAAAGATTTGATTATTCATAACTACGGCAGATTCAGGAGCATAAATCTTAGTTGAAGTGTCAAGAGGTTCTATTTGCCAGCTACCAGCATTACCAGTTAGTCGCCAGACTCCATCAGTTTTTAATATAAATAAGCTATCTTTTAAAGCTAATATGCGCCTAATAGGAAAGTTCTTTGAACCTATAAACTCTAAATGAGAAGTGGGCACGTGCTCTGGTTGTTGTATTTTAGACCACATAAGCCCATGTTGGTATTCAGAGTTGTCGCTAGTGCCATCATCTATATCCCATGCTACGGCTCTAGAAACGCTAACGCTAAAACTAGATGCTGTTAAGCTGCGCCTCTCTAATAAAATCTGCCCTGGTAAATCAGTATATTCCGAAACATAATAAGCATAAATAGAAGTATTTGAGCTATATTGATTTATGACTTTTATTAACTCTTTAGCGGTATCTTCAATATTCTGAGAAACAGAGCCGGTTGTAAATACTTTAAATTGTCTACTAGCTATTGTGGTTGTAGCTTTAGCTGTAAACACCATTGAATCAATTGTAATAGTATCATCGGCTACTAAGCCAGACCCAGATACTGCTAAAAGCTTTATATCTAAATAATGTTTAGTTTTAACATTACCAAAAAAGGTATAATTTTTAAATAAAGTCATATCATGAGCTAAAGGAGGCATATCATTAGTTTCAGCAGCTCCTTCTTGATTAGCATTTGAATATAAATATGCACCTTTTAAGCTTTCGTCTATTGTGTCAACTACGGTAACTTGTTTAGCTGTTATCTCACCTGCTGTGGGATTAGCTTCATATACAATCTGCATCTCATCATTTGGTTCACTTGTCGATGAAGCACTTGCACCACTACGGTAAATTTGAAAGAAGTCGCTTGTTGTAATACCGGATGGTATAGTAAAGGTTAAACTAACATCCCTTGTACCGCCGGAGCCATTAGCAACGATAATTCGCTGCGAAGGCGCTCCAAGATATAAATTGTTATTAGCATCTCTAGCCCCCCACACAATTCTATAAGCAACTTGGGTATTATTAGCCATAAAGCCAGAAGCTCCAGATAAAGACGCTTCACCATCTAATCCTTTTGGCAATCCCGTTGAGTAAATAGTACCACTATAAGCATCTAACACTTTTATTCCATCAGTGCTAGTAAAATATAGGTTGCCATTAGCTTGAGAAAACTTCATTCTAGCATAACTATTATCAGGGTGTGAATAGGTTCCGGAGTAGTCTGTCCAAGTTCCTGAGTTTATATAAGCCATTTTAGAATCATTAGAACGATGCACTATAAGCTTATCTTGATATGAGGTTATAGCATCGGCTCTATCACTAGAATTGGCAAATGCCGACTCATCTTCAAAGCCTCTTCGACTCTCTAGTAAATTAGCCTTATCAATATTAACATTCTGTGCAATAGTTAGGCCATTAGCACTATCTTCATTAACTTGATTAGAATTGGTTTTAAGTCCACTTACGCTGACTTGTATTTTCTGACTCATAATCTCCTAAAAAAAGGAATACTTATTTAAGATTTTCTTATCATCTGATTTAACTCTTGGGCTTAGCATTTCAATAAAAGAATTTTTAAGCTGTTCAAGTTTTTGTAATTCAAGCTCAACTGATTTATCCTTTTTACTAGATAAGCAGGTGCATAATGCAGCTTGTATTAGTACATCAACTAGCTCTTCTGGAATCATAGGAACGCATGTTTGCCCGGATAAACAAATATAATCACCAACGGCTAAATCGGTCGGTAGTGCGGAGAAATTTACAGTTGTACCGCTGACGCTACTGATAGAAGTATCCATTGATAATAAATCATATGGACTATTACCTTGTATAAAATCTATAGAGGTAGATGTAGTCATAGTACTTGGCAACGCTGATACTACAACTTGATTAGTGCCTGTATTTATTGAAGTAATCTCGCCACACGCACTAGGTAATACAAAGGTGCTAGGTCTTCGCATATAAATTAGCCTAAGCGTGTCTCCAGTAGTAGTTGTGGGTGTTGGGCTTAATAACACACTATTGCCTTTAATGTAATAACCTTGTTGACCCTCATTGCTAGATTCTCTATTGTCTTCAAATAGCCTAACAAGGCCGGTAACATCGCCACTGCTTGAAACAAGTTGGACATCTCTTAATTGACTTCCTACAGCTCTAGCCGGTATACGATAGCTTATTTGATTAGCTGTAACAGCATAATCCTTTTCAGTAATAAAGTACTCCTCATTAACCTTATTAAGAAGAGGCACCACAGTTGTTAATTGCTCTCTAGTCAAGATTGATAAGTAATTTGCATTGCTAAATAAGCTATCTGTAGTCGGGAAAGAACCGATAAGCTTTATATCAGCAATCATTGTAGTTGTAGTTTTTCCCATATCATCCTTATTACTTAAGTTTAGCGTACATCTCTAAAAGGCGTTTTAAATCTTCAGGGTCTTCCTCTTCTTTTGGTTCTTCCATAGGCATTGAAGGCTCTGAGAACTTTTCTTCAGGTTCTGACTCTTCTAAAGGCTTAGGCGTCTCTATTTCCATAAACTTAGGAGACTTTGATTTAAGAGATTCAGTCTCTTTTGATTCCATTAAGTCTATAAGTTGCTGTAATACGTCCTCTTTAATTTTATTCTTATCCATACTATTCCTTAACTACTGTATAAAGGTTATAAGCTATTTGTCCAGATGTCATGGCCCACACAACTCTAACATAATTAAACATTGGGTCTACTTTTTCATGAATGAATTTTGCTGTAGTAGTTACGTTGTTAGTTACTGATAAATCAAAATAGGCAGAGTCATCCATAGAAGCTTGGAGTTTGTAACTTGCTCCGGCTAAAGCTGCGGGTGTTAAGGTGTGAGTACCTGTTCCGGTATCTGTAATATTAATAGCAGTTCCGGCTAAAGCATTTGCAGCACTAGTTGCTAATTTAAAAGTATCAGCATCAATTCTAATAACATAGTAATCTGTAGCTGTTAAAGGTGATGGTAGAGTTGTGTCTGTAGAAGCTGCTACTTTGAGACCAGTATAATAGCCATGAGCTACTGCTGTACAAATATCTGTGACAGCTGCTGTAAACGTAGCTGCAGTTGCGGTTGTGACAGTTGTATCTACAAAGATTCCATAACCTTTAGCATTTCTAACATCTATAGAAGTCATATTTGCTGCTGCGGCTACTGTCCCTGATTGTGTGTTAAAGTTTATTGGTTTCATATTTATTTAATCCTTTTTATATTCATAAATGTATAAGATGCTGATGTGCTTAAACTTGGTGAAGTAATGTTTGTATCCACAGTCGCATTAATTTTCTGTCCAGCTGTTAAATACCCCTGCCATTGAATAAGAGCGTGCCAACCACTTCCAGAAGCATATTGAACATACTGAACAATACTTCTCTTTGTAGTGCCATCAATTTGAATCATAAAGTCCGCATATTGATTTAAAGACGCAGTTCCTGAAACTTTACTTGCAAAAGAGGCTTCATAATACCCACTTATAGGCACAGTCCAATCTTTATTACCAACACTCCATCCACTATGCGTATCTTCTACGATTGTGTTAAATGGAATATCTGTATTAGTACCAACCGCACTTGAAGTTGCGCCTTCTGCCACAAAAATAACTGGCTCAGATGTTAGCGAATCATAATTACCAACCTGCAATTTAGTGCCAACTGATGCCCAAGTGCCTGCCGTAGTTTGCGTATTATCTAAAATGCCTATTAACCTAAATGGTACAGAGGACCTAGCCGTAGTAGAATACATAACAGTTGCGGAATCAGCTGCTCCAGCTCCGCCTTCAGCAGTTGTTGAAATTAATTGTGTTTCTGGAAAAAGCTTTTGGGATACTGCAAGTTCTAATGTTCCTGCATTATCAATTAAATAAATAAAAAGCCTTGCTGGTAAAGTGCTTATTTGGCCTAATGTTGAACCACTAGAAATAACTAAACTGGTAGCAGCTGTAGCTAAACGTTGGTTGTAAAGACCTGATGTGAGTGTACTAGAACGCATTCCTACTTTAACCGCACTTGCGCCCGTGTTGGGGTCGGTAGTGCCATCAGCTTGTTTAAGTGCAATAGTCAACGCACTAGAGCCAACGCTTGTAGCAAGCCCTAGATTTGAAATCTCATAAGAGGCGTTGGGAGCTGCTGCAGGAGCTGCCCAAGCCGGCACTCCTGAAGTAGAGGTTAATACATAAGTGTCAGTGCCAATAGCAAGTCTAGCAGGCGTATTAGCACTTGATGCATAAATTATGTCTCCAGTAGTAGTAGTTAAAGTCTTTGCGATTTTAGCATCTAATTGAGTTTGAACTGATGAAGTTGCATCTAAATAGCCTAAGGTTGTAGCAGTAATACTTGATGCTGATATATTACCGGAACCATCAGACACTAAAGCTCTTGATGCTGTTACTGTAGCTAACTTATTTAATGCAATTGCCGCTGAACCGCTAATGTCTGCATTTACTATTGAAGTAGATAGGTTTAAAGAGGAGTATGCTATATTAGACAGTGTATTAGAAGAACCAGATATAGTTTTATTTGTTAGCGTTTGCGCGGTAGAGATATCAGCTAAATTAACCGAGTTAAACTGTAACCAGTCAGATGCAGATAGTTTTAGGGACAAATCAGCGGAATTAGCTGCATTTCTCCATGATATATTCTCAGCGTTTGCTAGCCTAAAAACGCCAGCGCTTGCTGGGTTTGTTCCTCTAGATTTATAATAAGTAGCAACTGGCCCATAAGTAGCACCAAAGTTTACATCTGTAGTAAGTGTGAAAGTAGAGCTAGAAGTCTGTAGAACTTTAGTACTAGTGGCGAGTGCTATTAATAGATTTGATACGTCCGTTGCCCAAGAGCTATCACCTTCAGCAGGCACAGCATAAGAAGTGCCATTGACAGTTACGGTTGTTGACATTTAAACCTCATCCTTGATGATACGGTTATGCTTTACCTAGGTTGTAAGTAACAGGTGCCTCACCCATTCCAGTGCCTCCGGCCAACCGTGCAGCTGATACCGCTAAACGAGAACCGTTTGAACTAGCTAGTGTAATTGCATTTCCAATTAAGCCTTTGCAATAAGCAGATATAGTAACTACTCCGGCAACGTTAGCAGCAGTGCAGATTCCAGTTAGTGAAGAGTTTGCATTGATACAAGCGACTAAAGCAGTAGCAACTACAGTATCAGAACCATCAGAATCAAATTGTAATTCGCCGGATGGACTTGCTTTACCTGTTAGTGTTACGCCGTTTATAGTTACAGTATCATCAGCTTGAATAGAAGCAACTGTGCACGTAGCGGAAGCCCTAGCTAAAGCAGTGTCATCAGTCAATTGCTCAATTTGAGCCATTTTAGAACCTGATGATATAGCTTTAATATAATTCTCTAGCTTTTTCGCATACTCTTTTGGATTAGAGGTACTTACTTCTAACTCTTCTTCGTGATTATCGTGATTTATAAATATGACTGTAGATGGCATTTTAGATTCCTTTTAAAAGAAAACCCCGCTCAAGAGGCCATGAGGAGAGCACGGCAGAGCGGGGCAAGTTGAATTAGTTAGGAACAATTGAAGTGATTTTCACCATTGCAGCTGGTTTAGTACTGATTATAGCTTGATTTGAGTAAGTACGCAACAAATAAGCAGACACAGTTGAACTATGTAAGAATATTTCGTTGTTATCTTTACCAGGAGTTTGAGAGCTAATATCGGTAGAACCAACTCGTTTTAAATCTTTGGGCTTAAATATGAAAGCCTCGCCACGTTTAACCATGCAGTGAGAAGTAATTTTAATCTTTCCACCAGCATATCTGTACTCAATAGCATCAAAACCATTAGAAGCTTTATTCTCATTGTTTTGATAAGTTCTAAGAGCAGATTCGTTGCTGTTTAGGTTATTCCAGCTAGAAGGATGAACTAGGCAAACTGCGTCGCCATTTAATCCGCCTTTAGCAACTGCCATTGAAGCAGCAGAAAGTATTTTAGCCATTGTCAAAGGAGCAGAAGAAGCAGAATAAGAGTTTCCAGCCCATAAAGAGTAGGCAGCTGCATCAATTCCGAACATTGAAGTAGTATTAGTGATAATAGAATCTAGTCCATAACACTCTTTTCCATAAGCACCTTTTAAATAAACTTTATCTCCGCCAGTGATTCCAGAGGTAGTGCCTGTAACTGTGATAGTGTAGGTGCTGGGGTTGACTACAGAAACTACTAGAGCAGCTTGTCTAACAGAAGAACCGTTATAAACGTCAATTACTGCGCCTTCTTTTCCCATCCACAAGCCGTCTGCGAATGATGCAGCGGTCAATATGATGTCTTGAGAAGAAAGAGAAGATACTGTTCCGATTGAGGTTGTACCATAAAGAAGAGAAGCTTCAAGCTTTTGAGCGTGAGATTCATAAAGGTTTTGAACTACAAGTCCAGCACCTGACATAAAAGCCTGTTTTGAACCCATTGAACGAGAAGCAGCATCATAGTTGATTGATGCTTGTCCAACGATTTGAGCACCTTTTACTTCTAAGTTCTTAAGAGTAGCGGCAACTTCTGTGTTAAGAGTGATTGTCTCATCTGCTAGTCCGAAAGAGAAGCCTTGTTCTGCAGAAACAACTACAGGAACGTTAAAGCTTTTACCTGTTCGCTCTGCTGATTCAAATGGTACTAATTCTTGCAATATAGCGCAATCTGGTAGTAAGTTGATTGGACCTTTATCGCCATAAACTGATTTATATAAGCCATCTAGTGTGGCTACTGTATTTACTGACGCCATAAATTAATTGTCCTTCCGTGGACGTAATCACCGCAATCCTTGCGATGTTTTGTGTTATTGTTATATTAGACTTGGTTGGCCTATTCTGTCTTGGATAGCGATTGCGTCCTATGCAGTCAGTCCTAGGCACCATCGTTTGGATAGCTTATAGCGTCCATATAAACGATAGAGCCTTATTATATCTTGGTAATTAAGCCTCGTTCTTAATTTTCTGCTTTAATTCTTCGTTAAAATCTGACCATTTTCGAGGCTTTACAGGTGCTACTTCGACCTCTTGTTTAGGTGCAAACTGCCGTTGCGGGGTTAGGCTAGTTTTAAGCTTCTCTAAATCATGCTTACGCAGCTTATTAACCGTATCCTCACCGAACATAGCTATAATTTGCTCAGGATTAGCAGTGTTTATAAGACTTGTTAACTCTTTTTGATAATCTTCTCTAACTAATTGAGCTAAATGAGCCGGCTCTAAATCTAGCCCATGTTTAATATTTTGTTGCAATAACTGCGCCATACGTTTAACTGTATATGGATTCTTAGGTAGATTACTGCTTTCTAAAGCTTGAGTTATAGTTTTAGTGTATGACTCCTGGTAATGGTTTTGAAGAGCTTGCATCTGCTCTTGTTCGGCTTTTTCCTTAGTAGACTTCTCTTGCTCTTCATACTTACGAAGCCGTTCTTCCATATCAGCTCTTTGTCGCTCTTCTGGAGTCATCATCTGTGCTTGTATCTTTTTAGCTAGAAATTCTTCAGCAATCTTTTGAAACTTCTCTTCACCCATAAGCTTTGGGTTACTAAGAACGCGCATTGGGTCATTCTGTAGCATTTCAATAAACTGCTCAGCTTGCTTTCTAGTTGCGGCACTTTCGCTCATTCGCTTATTAGCAACCTTACTGAGCTGAAGCTGGCGCTTAAGGTATTGCACCTGCTTTTCGTCGCGTTCATCGTAATCAAACGGCAGCTCTTCATCAATCTCCTCTCCATCTATTTTAAGCTTAATCTTACGGCTTAATTTAGGCCCCTCTTGAATGGCAGGCTCCGCTTGTTTTGGTGTATCTTCTTGACTTACAGTTGTATCTACTGCAGTCACTCCATCATTACTTACTGTATTTTCCATGTGTACCGTCCTTTGTTGGTTTAATGGTTAAATAGTTTATGGCCCCTTTTAGGGAATTTATGTTCTCTTTTAATAGTCCTATTGCTAAGTTGCAAGGCTCACACAGCAGCCCCCTAATAGCTCCAGTACTGTGACAATGGTCTACCGCTAATGACTTATACAAATCATCAGAATGTATATTACAAATTAAGCATCGCCCTTGTTGATTGGCGAACATTTGGTTCCACTCTTCTAGAGATATGCCGAACTTCTTTTTGAGGTCTTTATTTTTATAATACTCTGGGTTTTGTTTGTAGTGCCTTTTACAGGCCTCATTACATTTCAACGTATTGTTATTATAGTAACTCCTGTTAGCACTTCTTAAGCAATATATGCAGTTGGGTTTTAACCCTGCCCGGTGCTTTGAATACCTTCTAAATTCCTGTAGTGGCCTTTCGGTTTTACAAGTTTTGCAAATCTTCATTATCCCCCCTACTCCTAGCTTATGCAAAATCTATGCCGGCTCTACTGGCTGATTTGTGGCTGGATTAGTAGGAAGGGAAGGAGGGGTTACCTTTAAAGCTTGATTTGTAATGCTGTTAGTGGCATCTGTCACTTCGGCAGGTGCGTTACCAGGTCCTTGTGGTGGCGCTTGTGGCATCATAAAGCTTTGACGACCTAGCATAGCAGCTAATACAGGGTCAATGTTTTTAGCTAAGTCAATATGCTCTTGCACGTGCATTAATATATTGCTGACAAGCTGCTCGTTCATGCGTACTTCTGGATTATCAAGCACTGATAAATGCTCTCTAATGTCTAGTGAATGGTCATCTGTCATAATAGCCCTAACTTGACCACCATCTTGCATCATCTCATTCTCACGCCTAATTCGCAACATCTGAGACTGCTCCGACTCGAGTAAAGGCTCTAATGTACCAGTTGATAGCACTTGAATATATTGTTGACCAGACTTAATAAAGCCATTTTGCATTAAGCTATCCGCAATAGTTAACTTTCCTGATGCAGTCTTAGATAGTGCATTTCCACTTTCAATAGTTATGCGAGACACGCCTGATAAATCTTGAGCAGACCATTCTTTAATTAACGGTTGATTATGCTTACCTGTTAACACAGCTACACGCTTTGTATTAGCATATCTTTGTAATATTTGAATAGACAGAGTCCCAACATCTTCAATAAGTGAAATATAACCTTGCTGTAATCCATTAGCAAATTGAATAGCTTGTTGGCTTAATAATGCTAATGCAGCACCACTGGTGCCTGGGTCGCTTTGTCCTCTTACTGCATCATTAACGCCACTTATTAGCTGTCCCTGCTGTACTAGCATATCAAAGAACTTATAAGTCTCCGGCGCACTGGCGGTCATTTGAAGCGGCTCAGGTGCAACTTCGGACTCAAGCAGGTTTAAGCCCCCTGCAATTTGAGTTACTGATAGGCCATTACCCTTTTTTGACCATATATTCTGCACACCAAATGTGTTATTATTAGTTATTAGAATGGAAGCTAGAGAATCCATTGCCTTTTGAATTGGTAGTATGTCCATTGCAGGACTATGGCCAAAACAGCTTTCAACACAATCTTCAGCAGTAATACGCACTAATGGCGTTTTGGGATAAGGCAGTGGGCCATCAGTTAGCGACTGGGTCTTAACAAATGTAACCATACGACCATTAGGCAATGTAGCTGATTGCTTATGATAAAATGTGAAGAATTCTATTAAGTCTGAATCATCTAAGTTATATAAGTCTTTTTGGTGCAAATTGCGCTTATTAGCATCAACATCATCAATAACAGCTGCCATTATCTGCTCTTCATATTCTGGAAACTGCGCAATAAGTTCATACCTATTCTTATAGTCTCTAACAATTAGCCAATCATTCTGGCCATCATTTCTATTTATATCTCTAATAACATTATTTAATTGGTATAGCGCATAACTTAAATCACCTTCGTGCAGTGGTAAGCTTTGCTCATCACCTGGATGTATAATCTCACCTTGTTGTGTGTCCCATGTAGCACTTACCCAAGCTTCACGTAAGAAACAGCACATGATAGTAGCATTTCTAAACACTCTATCTAGCCGTCTATCCTTCATATAAAAGTCTAATAAGCCTCCAGCTAATATAGCACTGCTTTGACTTGTTACATCACTGTTAGATGCTATTGGTTGCCATGCTGGCTTATTATTCGTTACAAGTGAGGTTAAGCTACGAATAAGAGATGCGTAGTGGTTTATCTTAATCTTGCTTAATTCGCCTTGAGCACCTGTCTTTTGTATGGTCGTATTGCCATAGAAATGCTTATAAGAGTCTCTCAATTCGCTTAATATGCCTGTATCATCTAAGTGCTTATCAAACGTATCAATGCGTGTTAGTAGCTCCTCTAATAGCTCTGTGCCGTCTTTTGTCGCCCAATAGTTCATATAACTTCCTTTACAAATTAAATATTTTTCTTATCTCTTTATTCTCATCAACCTTATTAGGACTAAATGTATTCTCATTAAAGCCATGTGTAGGACTAACAGGGTTTGTATGCTGGTCCACATTACGTATTAAGTACACAAGAGCAGCTAATGCGTCAAAGTGCCCATAAACCTTAGACCTACCAAACTCTTTCCTTTTCTTATCGTGGTATACACCAAACTCAAGACAACCAAGTAACTGCTCACATCTAGGGTTTATTAACAATCTACCTGCACCTACCCATAAGCGAACTTCGTTAACCATAGCCGCTAATGAGTCTTTATCTGTACCAAAGAAATGCTTATTAAAGTCAGTTGATAAGTCCTGTAGTAGTATCAAATTATTATTATCAGCAGGTCGTCTATAAACTTTGTTATAACCTAACTGAGCCTCTTTCAAATTTACATGGTATGCTATATTCTTAGTGGTCGTCTCAATGCCTGATATTGTCCACTCATCTTCAATCACTAATGTAGCTTTACGAAAATCATAATAAGCAAATAAGACTGCAGTCATATCCCGCACTCCTATGTCCATTGCCTCATAGTTGTGATAGTAGGTGCGATACTCATCAGGCTTAACATCTTGCACATAACGCTTGTCCCACTCTGGTATAATAGATAGCTCTGAATCCGTTATAAGCTCGTTCAAGTACTCTCGACGCCATGTAGTGCTTAAAGGGCCACCAGCTTCTTTACAAAACTCCGCAACTATATCTGGAGAATAGCCTCCTGAGTGAATGTCATAGCTTGAATAAGAACCTTCCATGCGGGCCTTTTGTATATACTCAGCAAACTCATGCGCTGGACTTAATGGACTAGACGATGCCATTATAAGGCGACTGCCAGGCACTGTAAGCAGTTGCGGCATAAGCACCGACTCCGTTAAATAAGACAATTCATCTACAAATGCAGCTTCATCAATTAAAGCCAAATCTGCTGATGTACCGCGTAACGAATCAGCTTTACCATTATTAACGCCTGCAATGTGTATCATAGAGCCGTTTGGAAGTTTATAAGCACCCTCTAAGCTATTCCATACTGGTCTGTACTGTTTAGGAAGTAGAGGAATAATTTGATTAAAGATTGGAAATATCATCTTACGCACTGCTTTTTGACTAACAGATGCATATCTAACTTGCGCATTAGATTTATTAATAGCAAATATAAGAGAAAGTACAACTAGTAAATAAGTCTTGCCGCATCGTCTCGCACAGTGCAATATATACTTTCGTTGTGTGCTTTTAAAAAAAGAATCAAACATATCCTTTTGGACAGGTTTCAAAAGACTATAAAGCATAATCATGGTCTCAGACTTGCTCAAAAGTTAGTCCCTTTACCTGCTTACAAACTCCTTTAAGTTGTTGCATTATGTGTTGTTTGAATACACCTTTATCACGAGCGGCGGCGTTTATAGATTCGAATATCTCTCCAGTTTGTGTGCATCTTACTGGCTTCATTTTACTGCGTTTAGACTCTCTTATTTTACCTGCAATATTATAGCCATGATTGGGGTTATTAGAATTTAGTTTAGCAATCCAATATATTTCCAATTCATTTAAGTCTGTGTCCTCGGGAGCCTGCTGTATAATGCTAAACTCAAAACTGCTTTCTCCATATTTATTCCAAGCTCTTTGCAGCAATATACTGTGGTGCTTATTTTTTCTTAAGTCCGAAAGATGTCTAGCAAAACGATTATTAATACTGCTTCGCGCAGTTTGGCCTATATATACTTTGCCATTTATTTTGTTAGAAATCTTATAAATATACATTTATCCTTCGCCCTTCACTATTGATAGCACATCCCCCGCTACGTCGTCTATTGGCTCCTCTACGACCTCTTCGGCAGTCTTGGGCACTGGTATCCTATATTTAGCAACAAGCTCTAATAGGCGCACGCGCGTTGTAATGTCCTGCGTCTGATTAAAGACTTCAACTAGCTTGTCGGCCAGATTAAAGCCTAATCGCTCTAAGTCTTCGGCAAATGATATAGAAGTTTTTATACGTTGACCTTTACGCATCCCAGAACCGGGAGGCTTCTTATCACCTGGCTTAAATGGCATATTATGCATTCCTTTGCAACTATTGCTTTATTCCCACCGATAGAGCTAATGCACTAGTGGTACTCTTTACCTGGGCTATCTCAGACTTAACATCAGCAATTGTCTTGCTAATATCGGTATCTTCTGATGCTAATTGTGTTTCCTGTTTAGATATTAAATGCTTTTTGTAGCTATAATTTACCAAGGCAACTAGCAATATACCAGCTTCTGTAATGTTAATAGCAGGTGCCGTTGCGAGTTTAATTAATGCGATGTAGACAGCAACATTGGTAATTGAAAGCCGTCCTTCAAAGTCTACGAGATTTAACCATTTTAATGCCTGTATCATACTTTAAATATCCTACGAAATATACTAAGTTTTTGTGGCGGACAACTGGCGGACATAAGCACATCATGCTCAATGCTTTTTTCTATTAGCTTAATAAGCTTATCCCCAAACTGCGAGTAATCTCCAGCACATAAGAATAGAGCACCAATTGTAAACGGGTAGAAATCGGGATTAGCTTCTGGGCATGTGTAGAACTCACTAATTAAGCCCATTTCCATTTTTGATTTGGCTAGGGATAGCATTTTAGGCTTGTTCATTATACACCAAGCTCTCTACGTATCAATATGCCTAGTTTAGCTAATGTATGAGGTAAAGTGTCTTCTGTAGTTATTTTCTCAACCTTATTGCCCAGGGAGCGAACTATGACATAACCGCCATTAAAACTCTCAATTCGATAAAAAGCTTTAAGCTGGCTCATCTGGAGTCTCTTCTGCTTTAATATCATCGGCTAGTCTATTGGCCATATCTGTAATTATCTTAGCAGCATCCTTACCAATGTCTACCTCACTTAGAAAGTACTGTGTTCTTTGTGTTAGTATTTCGTGAACGAAAGCTAAGCACTCATAGGTCTTTTTCTTATTGTTTATGTCTATCATGGCAACTCCTGAAGTTTTTATCGCATCCTTATTTGGGTAGCAATATAAAGGGCTAGTTTATAACGGCATTTTTTAAAAGGAGGTATGCGTCCGTTTTACTAGCCCTCTATACTACTTGGTAAATTAGTGTAATTAATATTGCTAAAGGTATGATTAGCAAGGGAATAGCTAATAATATGCCTACTGTGTAGAATATAACCTTTAAGTAATATTGCATTAGAAACGGAAGTGTA
>Ga0075464_10000837_pt1 | contig 13674 bp, 14 predicted proteins | sample DEB19_08_DNA_5_FD_75068 | JGI IMG/M metagenome (GOLD analysis project Ga0075464, IMG submission 75068) | Aqueous microbial communities from the Delaware River and Bay under freshwater to marine salinity gradient to study organic matter... | ecosystem: Environmental > Aquatic > Marine > Coastal ...
AGCCTCCGACTCTTGTCCACCTTTTTTGGCGGCAAACAAGTCGCCCTCAAACTTGGGCAGTTGACCGGTGCCGCGCAGGGTCTCGGCGTTCACCACATAGGGCGTGTAGCACTCGGTGTAGCCGTGTTCCTGGGTTTGCACGTCGAGCATGAACTGCGCCAGAGCGCGGTGCAAACGGGCGATCGGCCCACGCATGAAGGTAAAGCGTGAACCCGACAACTTGATGCCGATGTCAAAGTCCAGGCCGAGTTTTTCGCCAATGTCCACATGGTCTTTGACTTCAAAGTCAAAGCTGCGAGGCTGGCCCCAACGGCGCACTTCCACATTGCCATGCTCGTCCGCCCCCACCGGCACGCTCTCGTGCGGCAGGTTGGGCACAGCCAGCAACAGACTGTGCAATTCACCTTGCAGCGCATCCAGGCGGGTGGCCGAAGTGTCCAGCTCCACTTTGATGTCGGCCACGGCGCTCATGATGTCGTCGACGCTCTCGCCCTTGGACTTGCGCATGCCAATTTGTTTGGACAAGCTGTTGCGCTGGCTTTGCAGTTCTTCGGTGCGGGTCTGCAGCGTTTTGCGCTCGGCCTCCAAGGCGCTGTAGGCCTCCACGTTCAAAAAGGTTTGTGGCGATTTGCGGGTTTCCAGGCGGGCGATCACGCTGGCCAGGTCTTTGCGGAGGTGGAGAATATCTAACATAGGGAGATTGTAGTTTCAGGGCTCAATCTTGAGCCCTTTGGGCAGCGGGAACTTGATCGTCTCTTCAATGCCATCCATCTTGCGCACACTCACCGCGCCCAAGGCACGCAGGCGGGTGATCACGTCTTGCACCAACACCTCAGGGGCGGAGGCCCCGGCCGTCAGGCCAACGCGCGACTTGCCTTCAAACCAAGCGGATTGAAGCTCTTCGGCACTGTCGATCATGTAGCTGTCTGCGCCCAGGCGGCCAGCCAGTTCGCGCAATCGGTTGCTGTTGGAGCTGGTGGGGCTGCCCACCACGATCACCACGTCCACCTGGCTGCTCATGACCTTGACCGCGTCTTGCCGGTTTTGCGTGGCGTAGCAAATGTCTTGCTGCTTGGGTTCGCGCACGGAGGGAAATTGCAGCTTCACAGCGGCCAAAATTTCAGCGGCATCGTCCACGCTCAAGGTGGTTTGCGTGACCACGGCCAGGCGCTCGGTTTGCCCGGGCTGCACGCGGGCCACATCGGCCACGTCTTCCACCAAATGGATGCCGCTGTCGAGCTGGCCCATGGTGCCTTCGACTTCGGGGTGGCCCTTGTGACCGATCATGATGAACTCGTAGCCCTCTTTGTGCAGCTTGGCCACTTCCACATGCACCTTGGTCACTAGCGGGCAGGTGGCGTCAAAAATATTAAAGCCACGGGCTTGCGCTTCGTTTTGGATGGCGCGGCTCACACCGTGCGCACTGAACACCAGCGTGGCGCCTGGGGGCACATCGACCAGCTCTTCAATGAAGATCGCGCCCTTGTCTTTGAGGTCGTTGACGACAAAGGTGTTGTGCACGATCTCGTGACGCACGTAAATAGGGCGACCAAATTTGGCCAGCGCGCGCTCGACAATTTCGATCGCCCGGTCCACCCCGGCGCAAAAACCGCGGGGCTCGGCCAGCAAGATGTCTTGTACCGTCATCACAGTACACCAATCAAGCGCACTTCAAAGGTCACGGGTTGACCGGCCAACGGGTGGTTGAAGTCAAACAACACCGCCCCTTCGGCGTTGACTTCCAACACAGTGCCCGCGTAAGAGCCCAGACCGTCAGGGGTTGGAAACTGCACCACATCGCCTGCAGCGTATTTTTCCATCGGATCGCCCAACTGGTTGAGCAGCTTGCGCGCCACCCATTGCGCCATCTCGGGGTTGCGCTCGCCAAAGGCTTCGCCCGCAGGCAGCTCAAAGGTGGTGTGCGTCCCTTCGGCCAGGCCCATCAAGCGCTCTTCCATGGCCGGCGAAAGCTCACCCGAGCCCAAAGACAAGGTCGCGGGCTTGTCGGTAAAGGTGTTGATGATGTCGCCCTTTGGACCGGCCAAGCGGTAGTGGAGGGTCAAAAAAGAGCCGGATTGGACGATGGACATAAGGGTTTTCTGGAATGCCAACGAAGTGGCAAGGTGTGCATTAATGCTCTGATTGTAAAAAGCTTCTCAACAAGCCAACAAAAAGCCTTTTCAAAGGCCGCCCAGGGAGGGCTTATCCATGACCATCAAGGACTTGCCTGCGGATGCGCGCCCGCGCGAAAAAATGCTGGCGCGGGGCCCGGGCGCGCTGAGCGATGTGGAACTGCTGGCGATTTTGCTGCGCACCGGCATGGCGGGCAAAAACGTGTTTCAACTGGCGCAAGAGCTGCTCAGCACCTTCGGCGGCTTGTCGGGCCTGCTCAACACCAGCACCACCGAGCTGAAGCGGATCAAAGGCTTGGGACCGGCCAAACGCGCCGAGGTGGCCGCCGTGCTGGAGTTGTCGCGCCGGGGCTTGGCCGAGCAGCTGCGTGAGCGCCAGGCTTTTCACGCGCCCGAGGCCGTCAAGCAGTATGTGCAACTGCATTTGGCGCACAAAACCCATGAGGTGTTTGCGGTGCTGTTTTTAGACAGCCAAAACCGGCTGCAAGCGATGGAGGAGCTGTTTCGCGGCACGCTGAGCCAAACCAGCGTGTACCCGCGCGAAGTGGTGCTGCGCGCCCTGCACCATCAAGCAGCAGCCGTGGTCTTGAGCCACAACCACCCCAGTGGCTCGGTGCAACCGAGTCGCGCCGACGAGATGCTGACGCAAACCCTCAAAGCCGCGCTGGCCCTGGTGGACGTGCGGGTGTTGGACCATGTGATCGTAGGCCAAGGCCAGGCCCTGTCGATGGCCGAGCAGGGCCTGATTTGAACTATTTTCAGTATGGCCTGATTCGTCCAAGTTCAAACGGTCAGCCTGCAGCGTTCAATTTCTGCTTCAGTCGGGCAGGAGACGTTCAGGGCAAGTCGACTGATGGGCATCTGCTGACCCATTGCTGTTTGTCACTTTTGCTGTTGGAGTGATCGGCCAGAATTGAACGCCCCTTTTTTACGGCATTAAATTCAGATCCCATCAAGGGTGTTATTTCGTCCGTCAAACTGCGTCGACTTCATCAACGGGTCAGGCGCGGCGCTTGGTTTTCTCCGCTGACAAAGCGGTCATGAACTCAACGACGAAATTGCAGTCTTCATCTTGCAACACGCTCATGTCACCCATGGCAACCGGAGCCACATAGCCACGAATCACTTGCAGACCAGCGATGCGGTCATCTATTTTGGACAGCACCTCTCGCGCGATTCGCTTGATCGCTTGTTCGTCGAGAACGCCGTGATCACGATCAGACAGCAGCAGTGCGATTTCGGCCAGGGTGAGGCCGAGTTCCTTCAGATTCAGGATGACCCTGAGCCGGTCCTGCGTGTCAGTGCCATATTGGCGATAGCCGGCTTCCGTTCGACTCTTTGGTGCAATCAGCCCCTCCTCTTCATACAAGCGCAGTTGACCGCGGGTCACGTTGGCAGCCTTGCACATGGCGCTGGTCGTTTGCAAAGTATTGAAAGCGTTGACAGATTTCATGGTTTGTGGATTTTTGGTGACTGAAAGCAGTCGCATACGGACCATCCTAAACCCGGTACCAAAGTGCCGGGTCAAGGCATTTCGATGCCCTTGATTTGACACTTCCAAACACTTGACTTGGCACCTTAGTGCCGGGTTTTTAATCTCGTCATCGACTAAACGAGGATGGAGATTTTTCTTGGCTACACACCCAACACTTCACAAAACCGCGCTCATTACTGGTGCGTCATCGGGTATCGGCAAGGCGCTGGCCCACCACTTTGCCCAAGACGGCTACCAACTGGTGCTGGCAGCCCGCGGTGTTACCCAAATGCAGACCTTGGCCGATGAACTGCAACGGCAGTTCAAGATTGCCGTCACTGTCATTGGTGCGGACTTAGAGACCAATGACGGTGCAGTACGGCTGCACGCCGATATGAAAGCGCGGGGCATTGTGCTTAATGCATTGGTCAACAACGCTGGATACGGGGCCTTTGGCGAGTTCAAAGACTCTGCGCTAACGACAGAACTCGCCATGATGCAGCTCAACATGAACACGGTCGTTGTGCTGACTAAGCTATTCCTGCCTGATTTGTTGGCAACGCACGGCAAAATTCTGAACACGGCCTCCACAGCGGCCTTTCAGCCAGGCCCCTACATGGCGGTGTATTACGCAACCAAATCTTTCGTTCTGAGCTTCTCGGAAGCCCTCGCCTCCGAGCTGGAGGACACCGGCGTGACCGTCACGGCGGTATGCCCCGGCCCGACAGCCTCGGGCTTTCAGGACAAGGCCAACCTTGGAAACTCTGCCCTGATTAAAGGCAAAAAACTGCCCACGTCCGAGGAGGTTGCCGCGTTGGGTTATCGCGCCATGCAACGTGGACAGCGGGTCTACATCCCTGGCTTCGTCAATTGGGCCATGGCCCAAAGCATGCGTTTAACCCCGCGCAATCTGGCCACCAAAGTGGTCAAAATCTTAACCAAACCCGTCGCATAAAGGCTCCGCCGTGATCAACAACATGAGTAGCTACTTCGTCGCGGAGAAGCAAGAGAGCGTTATTTTTGTTGCCGTTGGGCTGCTGGCCATAGGTCTCAGCGTCTGGCTCTGGATGAATGGACATCGCTTGAAATTCATGGCCTACCCGCTGGTGGTCATTGCGTTGATGCAGATGGTGGTGGGCGGCACTGTCTACCTACGCACCGACTCGCAGGTGTCTACCTTGAACGCACAATTGCAGTTGAACCCCGCAGCACTCCAAGCTGAGGAAACTAGACGCATGCAGACCGTCATGAAAAACTTTTCGATCTACAAAACGATCGAAATGCTGCTGTTGATCGTCGGCGTCGGAATGATTGCCCTTCTGCCGCGCTGCGATGTGGCGGCTGGCATTGGCGTCGGGCTGGTATTGCAAGCGGCCTTCACGCTGACGCTGGACATATTTGCTGAAACAAGAGGAGCTGACTACCTTTCGGCGATAAACGGAATGGCAATTTGAGGTGTCGCAGGCACTTTACTCATAGTGAGTAGACCCCGACTAAGAACACAGGCACAGCACCCTCTTTTCTTGCACTTTTTGTACAGGCTCACTTCGACCACCTTGTTTCTGAAGGAGTCAGCTAAATACCAATGCCGAATGACAACGTCTGCCCGACTGTAGTCCGCCAGCACATGGTCACGGTAACTGCAACCGAGACTTATGAGTCACCGGGGCCACAAGCCAAACTGCCGTTGCGGGCCGGTTGAGGTCATCGCCAAAAAACACGGGCCTCTTCGTTGACGTTCCGCAGTTCCCAGCTCAAAGACTTGGGCTTTGTGGCAACATCGCTGGGTGAAATTCAATACCCTTGCTGATCTGAAACAGGTTCAAAAACAAATCGCCCAGGCTCACGCTGAAGAAGTGGCGAGGGTTGCTGCCTTGGCGGCTGCGGCGCGCAAGGCGCATGCCGACAAAAACCTGTTCTCCATGGCGGTGGGCGCGGTGCAGGCACTGCCGGATAAAAAGCAAATTATTCAAAAACCCGTGCCGGTACCGCCCGTGGCCCTGCAGCGCCAAAAAGACGATGCTGCCGTGCTGCGCGACGCGTTGAGTGACGAATTTGATGCGAGCACTTTGCTCGACACCGACGAGATGCTCAGCTTTCGCCGACCCGGCGTGGGCCGCGATGTCACCCACAAGCTGCGCAAGGGCGAGTGGTCGATTCAAAAAGAAATTGATTTGCACGGGCTGCGCAGCGACGAAGCGCGCCTGGCTCTGGCCACCTTCATTCGTGAAGCGCACAAACATGGCCTGCGTTGCCTGCGCGTGGTGCATGGCAAAGGCTTGGGCTCACCGGGCAAAACGCCAGTGCTCAAGTCCAAGGTGCACAGCTGGTTGGTGCAAAAAAACCAGGTGATGGCCTTTGTGCAGGCCAAGCCCGCCGAAGGCGGCGCGGGGGCTTTGGTGGTGTTGCTCACCTCAGGACATTGAACTTTGGGCAGGTCATGGACCATGACCTGCGAAGGCACGTCGCGCCAACGCGTTCAAACGTTCTGGTTGCGCATCCAGTCGGCGGTTTGAAAAAAACTTTTCTCTAAGCGCTCACGCAAGGCCGGGTCCAAGCCGGTCTCGCGCATGGCTTGCTGCATGCAGGCCAGCCACTGGTCTCGCTCCAAAATGCCAATCGCAAACGGCATGTGCCGCATGCGCAAGCGCGGATGGCCAAAACGGTCGGTGTACTCCTGCGGGCCGCCCAGCCAGCCGCTCAAAAACCAAAACAATTTATCGCGTGCTGCTGAGAGTTCTGGGCCGTGCACGGCGCGCAGTTCGCGGTAGGCTGGCTCCAGATCCATCAGGTCGTAAAACCGGTCCACCAGGGCGCGAACTGCGGCCTCACCGCCCGCCCAGGCGTAAGGCGTGTCAAAAGGTTCTGCGTTTTGCGAGGGTTCTTCTATTTGCATGGTCCAACATTCTTGACAGTTTCAGGACGCGGCTTGCCGCAGGGTTTGCGCCACCGGTTGTTTCAGCACGCCCGCCAGGCCCCACCAGCCTGCCGCCCAGGCCAGCAAGCCGCCCGCCAGCGACCCAGCCAGAGGCACGTACCAGGCCGCAGTCCAGTTGAATTCAAACGCATAGTGGGCCATGGCCCAGCCCACCGCCATGGCGGCGCTGCTGGCCATGAAGCCGGCCAACATGCCCACGCCCCACAACTCAGCGCGCTGCACCTGCGCCAGCAAGCGACTGCTGGCACCCAGGGCGCGCATGATGGCAAAGTCGCGCGTGCGGTCGTCGCGCGTGGCGGTCACGGCGGCCATCAGCACCATCAGGCCAGCAGCCAGAGTGAAGGCAAACAAAAACTCCACTGCACGGATCACCTGATCGATCACGCTTTGCACCTGCTGCAGCGTGGCGCGCATGTCCACGCTGGTGATGTTGGGGAACTGCTGCACCAAGGCATTGTCAAAACCTTTTTGCGGCGGCCCTTTGAAAGCGGCCATGTAGGTCAGCGGCACATCGGGCAAGCTATTGACCGGGTACATGACAAAAAAGTTGGCCCGCATGGAGCCCCAGTCGACCTTGCGCAGCGAGGTGATGCGCGACTCGGTTTGCACTCCGGCCACGTCAAACTGCAAGCTGTCGCCCAGCTTCAGGCCCAGCGTTGTGGCGATGCCCTCTTCCACGCTCACCGCGCCCTCCTCGTTGTCTTGCCAGCGCCCGGCCACCACGGGGTTGTGCGCAGGCCGCTGCGCACTGGCCGACAAATTGAACTCACGGTCTACCAGCCGTTTGGCCCGCTCTTGCGGGTAGTCGGCCGGATTGATAGCGCGGCCATTGATGGCGACCAAGCGGCCACGAATCATCGGGTACCAGTCATAGCCCTGCACGCCCGCTTGGGCCAAGGCGGCTTTAAAAGGCTGCGCTTGCTCGGGCTGCACATTGATGACGAAGCGATCCGGTGCGTTGGCCGGCGTGGCTTGGCGCCAGCTGCTGATCAGGTCGGTGCGCAGCAAGACCAACAGCACCAGTGCCAGCAAACCCAAAGACAACGCGCTGGTTTGCACCATGGCATAGACGGGCCTGGCCGTGACCTGGCGCGTGGCCAATCGCAGCCAGCGCGGCGCATGTTCGCCCGGCATCATGCGGCCAATCAGCCACAGGGCCAACCAGCCACCACCGGCGAACAGCAACGCAGCCAAGGCAAAGCCGCCCACCGTGATCAAGCCCAACTGCACATCGCTGCTGGCCAGCAACAGCGCCGCCGCAAAGCCCAACAAGCCCAACGCCATGACACCGGCCGCAGCGGGCCGCAGCGCCCCGACATCGCGGCGGATCACACGCAGTGGCGGCACCTGCGCCAGTTGCAAGACCGGCGGCAAGCCAAAGGCCAGTAACAAGGTCAAGCCCATGCCCAAGCCCAGCGCCACCGGGTAGCCGCTGGCGGGCGGCAAAGCCGTGTCCACCAAGCCTGCCAACACCCAGACAAACACATGATGCAGCAACCAGCCCAGCAGCACGCCCAAGGCACTGGCCATCAAGCCGGCGCTGACAAATTCAAAGGTGTAGCTGATCGTCAAAGTGCGCTGGCTTTGCCCCAGCACGCGCAGCAAAGCGCAGCCGTCCAAATGCCGCGCAGCAAAGGTGCGCGCCGCCAGAGCCACCGCCACCGCACACAGCAACGCCGCTAACAGCGCAACAAGGTTGAGGAATTTTTCAGCCCGGTCCAGCGTCTGGCGCATTTCAGGACGGCCGCTCTCCAACGACTCGATCTGCACACCGCGCACCAGACCTTGGTCCACTTGGCTTCGCGCCCAAGTGGCGAAGTTTTTGGCGCTGGCGTCCGCTTGCGGCCCGCGGCCCACCACCGCCATGCGGTACGTCAAGCGGCTGGCCGGTTGCACCAAACCGGTGGCGTCCAGGTCGGCTTGGTTGAGCATGACGCGTGGCGAAAAATTCATAAAGCCCGCGCCCCGATCGGGTTCCTGGGCAATCACCGCGCTGATCTGCAAACGGCGCTCGCCCAGTTGCAGCGCATCGCCTTGAGCCAGACCCAAACTTTCAAGCAGACCGGCGTCGACCCAGACCTGACCGAGTGGGGGAATGCCAAAAGCGGCATGGACGGCGACGTTGTCCGTGATGAGCTGCAGCTGGCCGCGCAAGGGGTAACCAGGGCTCACCGCTTTCAAGGCCACGAGTTTGCTCGCGCCATTTGCCGCGCGCGCCATGGTCGGGAAAGTGATGGAGGTGTTTTGCAGCAGCCCGCTGCGCTGGGCTTCGGCCAGCAGGGCGGGGGGCGTGGGCTTGTCGCTCACCACCACCGCATCACCACCCAGCAATTGCCGCGCATCGCGCCACAAGCCGGCTTGCAAACGGTCGGCAAAAAAGCCCACAGCGGTCAAAGCGGCCACCGCCAAAGTGACCGAGACGATCAACAAGCGCAGCTCGCCGGCGCGCAGATCGCGCCACAGGTTGCGCCAGCCCAAACCGAGCGCCAAACGTAAATTCACATGCATGCCCGCACCTTAACCGATGCGACCCTTTCCGCGCAGGGCTACGGTTTTAGGTGCCTCGAGGGCTTGGCTCATTCAGGCTGAGAGGCAGGTTGAACGGCTGGCTGAGAGGCTGGCAGCGATTCGGGCTGCCAGAGCAACCGCTCGGGCGCGCTGAAGCACAAAAACCGCTTATTGGTGGCGCGGCCAATTGCGCACAAGCCCACGCGCCGGGCCACGTCCAGGCCCATTTGCGTGATGCCGCTGCGTGACACGGCAATCGGCACACCCATTTGGGCGGACTTGATCACCATCTCGCTGGTCAGGCGCCCGGTGGTGTAGAAGACCTTGTCGTGACCCGACACATCGTGCATCCACATCCAGCCGGCAATCGTGTCCACCGCGTTGTGGCGCCCCACGTCTTCGACAAACATCCGCATCTCGTCACCCTGAAACAGGGCGCAGGCATGAACCGATCCCGCCGATTTGTAGGTGGTCTCTTGAATGCGAATGGCGTTGACCAAGCTGTACAAAGTACTTTGGGTGATCTGCGCTGGCGCCAGCACGATGGCGTCGATGTCGTCCATCAAATCACCGAACACACTGCCCTGCCCGCATCCGGTGGTGACCACCCGGGGGGCTTTGGGGGTCTCGGGCACACCATGCCTGGTTTTGACAGCGGCCACGCCGGGCTGGCCTAGCTCACCTTCGCCAATCGTCCAGTCCACGGTGATGGATTCAATCTCGTCCACCGAGGCGATCAAACGCTGGTTGCGCAAGAAGCCCAGCACCAGCCACTCGGGGTGCGCGCCCAAGGTCATCAGCGTGACCAGTTCGCGCTTGTCCAGGTACACCGTCAAGGCCCGCTCGGCGGGAATGGCAATGGTGATGGCCTCACCGAACTCATTGATCACCTGCACGCCCTGGGTCAGGGCGGCGCTGGCTTCGGTCAAATGGGGTTTGGAAAAGGACACGGCAGGTACAACAGAGGGCATCACAAAAAGGGCTTTCGCCTCATGAAAAAAGTCCCGCGCCTTGCAGCGAGGGACTTGGGGCTTGGGCTTCAGTGAAAGTCGTTCAGGACTTTTTGGCTGGGGCCGGCGCTGCAGCAGGCGCCGCTGGGGCCGCTGGGGCCGCTGGCGCGCCAGCCGTGACGGGCGGCGCAGGCACATAGACAAAAGCACCGGGGTCCGTGCAGGCGGGCGTGCTGACGGGGGCCGTCGTGGTCTTGCCTGCCGACTTGGCGGTTTTGTCCTTGTTGGTTTTGAAATAATGCGCCGCTACTTTTTCGCGAGACTTGCACAATTGGAAATCAGCCACTTTGTTGCCATGCGCGGTTTTGGCGGCCGTCTCTGCCGCCTTGGCTTTGGCTTCGTCGCTGGGCGCTGGCAATTTGGCCCAGACGGACGCGCTGAGCAAGAAGGTCGAAAACACAGCCGTTATCAATGTCCATGCGAATTTCATAGGATGTTCCTTTGCGATCAAGCTTGCACCGAAGCAGAGGCAACCGAGGCGGTCACGGATGCAGGCGGGGTGCGTTGTGCGGGAATTTTGCCCGCTTGAATGTCGTTGTACCAAAGTTCGTGGTGCTCTTTGGCCCAGGTTTCATCCACATAACCTTCGCGCATGGCTTTGTATGCGCCTTGCATGCCGATGGTGCCCATGTAGATGTGACCGATGAACATGGTCATCATCAAGACCGTTGCCACACCGTGAACCATGTTGGCCATTTGCATGGTGCTGCGTTCGTAAATCAATCCGGGGATCAATTTGTCGAGCACCAAGCCGGAGCCAACCACGATGCCGCCCAACAGAAACACACCACCCCAGAACACCACTTTTTCGCCCGCATTGAAACGGTGCGAAGGAACTTCTTTGCCAGAGAACAAACCGCCGCCATGCAGCAACCACTGGATGTCGTCAGCCGAAGGCAGGTTGTCACGCACAAAGGTCACCAACACGATCACCAGCGAAACGGCAAAGAGCGGACCGGCAAAGTTGTGAATGTTTTTCAGGGCAAAGCTCAACCAGCCAAACAAGGTGCCACCAATGATCGGCAAAATGAAGAATTTGCCAAATGCCATGACCACGCCCGAAATCGCCAGGGCGCAAAAAGCGATGGCATTGGCCCAATGGGCAGAGCGTTCAAACGGTGTGAAACGTTCGATCTTGCGACCCGTTTCCTGCCCGTGCAGTTGCATCGTGCCCTTGCGCCAATAAAACAAGGCAACGGCGCCCAAAACGATCAGCAGCAAAGCACCACCGTAGGGAATAATCCATTGGTTGCGGACTTGGCGCCAGGCCTCGCCCGCATTCGTCAGGCGCGAACCGGGGAACTGCAAAAAGGCTTGAATCAGATTGCCGGCCTCTGGCGCTTGGCTCAGAGGCAAGCTGCTGTAACCAGTCACACCCGCGCCCACTTGGCGCCACATGGGAGCGTTGTTGCCGGGCTGCACTTTGCCGCGTTCGGCGTTGGTTTGGTCGGCGTATTTGGGGTCGGTGTTGGCGTCCGGGGCGATGGAAAAAATGTTCGCGCTTTTCACGCCGCCCATGCTGTCACCGGACGCTGGCGCGACCGGGGTGGCAGCCGGGGCCGCTGGCGCTGTCGCTGCGTTTTGTGCAGCCGCAGGGCTTAAAGCGCACACGCAAGCCAATGCCAGCAAAGCCGGCAAGGCACGTTGAATGAGGGAATGGATCATCACAAACCTCCCGGTTCAGGGTGAACGGGTGTGGTCGTTCATGCCGTACTGCGCACGCGCCTTGAGCTGCGAGTTCCAGCTCGTCGCGTCGCCAGCCTGCCAACCCGGGGCTGTGAAGGCGCTCACGCCGGTACCGGTGTAGGGGGCTGTGTCCGATTTAGGCACGCCAGTCAGGACTTGGGGTTTTTCGCCGCAAGCGGCCAAACCCGCAGCCAAGCCTAAGGCGATCACGCCGGTGGCCCAACGCAATGCAGTTCGCTTCATGATTTCGCTCCTTCGCCAGCCTTGGTGCCGTAAGCCGTGCCCCAGCCCCAGACTTCGGCGCCCTTGCCGCGTTGCACCACGCGGTTGCGGAAGATATCGGCCACCACGTCGCCGTCACCGGCGAGCAAGGCCTTGGTCGAACACATTTCGGCGCAAGCGGGCAATTTGCCCTCGGCCAAACGGTTGCGACCGTATTTCTCAAATTCAGCCTGGCTGCCGTTGGCTTCAGGGCCACCGGCGCAGAAGGTGCATTTGTCCATCTTGCCGCGCACACCGAAGGTGCCTTGCGACGGGAACTGCGGTGCGCCAAACGGACAGGCGTACGAACAGTAGCCGCAGCCAATGCAGACGTCTTTGTCGTGCAGCACCACGCCTTCGTCGGTGCGGTAAAAACAGTTGACGGGGCAGACCGCCATGCAAGGCGCGTCCGAGCAGTGCATGCAGGCCACCGAGATGGATTTTTCGCCCGGCACACCGTCGTTCAAAGTGACCACCCGGCGGCGGTTCACGCCCCACGGCACTTCGTGCTCGTTTTTACAGGCGGTCACGCAACCGTTGCATTCCATGCAGCGCTCTTCATCCCAGATAAATTTCATTCTTGCCATAGTGATCTCCTTGCGCTTTACGCCCGCTCAATTTCGCAAACGGTGGTCTTGGTTTCTTGCATCATGGTGACGCTGTCATAACCATACGTGGTGGCCGTGTTCACGGCCTCGCCGCGCACAATCGGCGCCGCACCGGCGGGGTAATGCGCCAGCATGTCGGCACCTTGCCAGCGGCCCGAAAAGTGGAACGGCAGGAACACCGTGTCGGGTCCAACGCGCTCGGTCACCAAGGCCTGCACATTGATGCGTGCGCCGGTGGGTGACTTGACCCAGGCGCGCTCACCATTGCGAATGCCGCGCTGTGCCGCTGTTTGCGGGTTGATCTCGACAAACATTTCTTGCTGCAACTCGGCCAACCAAGGGTTGGAACGCGTTTCTTCGCCGCCACCCTCGTATTCGACCAAACGACCCGAGGTCATGATCAGCGGGAACTTCTCATACACCTTGTCGGCGATGTTCTTGGCCTGCACCGTTTTGTACAAGGTGGGCAAACGCCAGAAAGCTTTTTTATCGTCGTGCGTCGGGTACTTGGCCGCCATGTCAGGTCGAGTGCCGTACAAAGGCTCACGGTGCTGCGGAATCGGGTCTGGAAAGTTCCAGACCACTGCACGCGCCTTGGCGTTGCCAAACGGGTAGCAGCCATGGTTTTGCATGAACACACGGATCATGCCGCCCGAGTTGTCGGTCTTCCAGTTCTTGCCTTCAGCCAGCGTTTTTTCGGCATCGGTCAGCTCGTCCCACCAGCCCAATTTTTTGAGCAAGATGTGATCGAGTTCCGGGTAGCCGGTGGTGATGTCCGCGCCCTTGGAGTAGGAGCCGTCTTCGGCCAACAGGCTCTTGCCTTCACGCTCGACGCCGAAGTTGGCGCGGAAGTTACCGCCCCCGTCCATCACGTGCTTGGAGGTGTCGTACAAATTGGGCGTGCCGGGGTGCTTGAGCTCGGGTGTGCCGTAGCAAGGCCACGGCAGGCCGAAGTAATCGCCCGTGGTGTCGTAGCCGGTTTCTTTGTCTTTACCGCCTTTGGACTTGAGGGTCTTCACATCGAACAAATGCATGTTCTTCATGTGCGCCTTCAAGC
>Ga0075464_10000839_pt1 | contig 13668 bp, 18 predicted proteins | sample DEB19_08_DNA_5_FD_75068 | JGI IMG/M metagenome (GOLD analysis project Ga0075464, IMG submission 75068) | Aqueous microbial communities from the Delaware River and Bay under freshwater to marine salinity gradient to study organic matter... | ecosystem: Environmental > Aquatic > Marine > Coastal ...
CCACTTATAGACGCTGAGTTCTGTTTTATCTTAATAGATATACTAGCTCTTGAATCTACTGACTTGTTATATGTAACTTGTCCATCACCTGATAAATCAGATTCTACGTTTGGGTTGTCTTGTGATACTGTAGCCCAGTCACTCATGTCGTGACCTACTATAGTTACAGGTAAAACGCCGCCTATACCTGAATATATAATTACATTATGTTTAGTTGGGTCATGTCTTAAAGCCATCTTATTATCTCCTTATTGAGTTATTATGAAATTAATACCAACTGTTTTTAAAGTTTTTGCTAAAGTGAACTTTAATACAAAACCTGTAGCACTGCCTGATGCTCTTTGAATTGCTGTAAAGCTTGTTCTAGTTGGTACTTCTACAATTACAGTGTTAGGTACTATAAAGCCTATATTGTTAGCATCAACAACACCATCTAAAGCTCTATTCTTGATGATACCACCAACTGCAATTAAATCAGGATCAATAAATAATTTCTTTTTAGAACCTGATAAGAAGTCAAATACATTTAATTGTACTTGATCCTTAAGATAAGCTATATCTCTTTGTTCAGACCAGTTAGAACCGTCAAGTCTTACACCAAAATATGTAACACTTCTAGTATTAACTTGTCTATAAAAGTTACAGTTATCTGCTAATAGATTACTTTCTTGTGTTGATGTTAATGCACCTGTTCCAACTTTCGGAGATGCTGTAACACCTACTAAAGTCTTATATATTGCATCTGATACATACGGAGCATCACTGTATAAATTACCAACGAATGCGAAATCTGCATACTCACTATTAATACCATGCCATATAGCAAAAGCTTTGTTATTTTGTGCTTTTAGTTTCTTTACTATATTACCACTTACAGCATTTGCAACATCAGCACTTGAGGTTTGAAAAACAAAGTCTTTACCTAATGTTTGTAATGTTCTTGCTGCTAAAAGTAATATACCGTCATTCTTTTGAACGGTTAAACCAACAAACCAGCCATTAGCATTATCTACCATTTCAAGTATATCGTCATCTATTGCACGACCTGCTGTAGTTGTTGCTATAGTTGCTACTGCTGGATTTGCTACACCTGTTACTGTAAAACTCATATCTAATTTATAATCTGCTTCACTAACTACAGTCATTACTCTATATGGAGTACTTGATAATGTTGATGTTGCTACACCATCTACTGCTTCTAGTGCTAATTCAAATAAGCCCATAGTAGTTTGCATATCAGAATCAAATTCAATTTCAGTTATTGCTATACCGTTAATAGTTCCGTTTATTCTACAGTTCGCAGTAAGATCCTTATCAAATGTAATAGTCTTTGTTTGTGCTGCTGCTGCATCTCTTTTTACTACATATAATTTACTAGGTTTATTTGTTTGACTTAACATTTGTGATACTGCTAAATAAGTGTTTGAACTAGCACCAAAGTCTACGGCTATATCACTTGCCCCTGTAGTTCCTGAGTATTGTCTATAAAAGTCAAAACTAGGATCATCAGGTGTTTCAGTAGTGAATATACAAGCAGTTGAAAAGTCACCCTCTTGTAACGCTGTTGCAGGACTTGACACGTTGATATTAACTATCGTGTTTATATCAGGCATTTTATATCTCCTCTATTATTACTATATTATCTAAAATACATAAGTCTGGGGTTTGTGCATTCCCATCTGTTTCAATTGTTACACCTATAGATATTTCTTCTAATATCTCATCTGATGTAGTTGTATCGGTTACTGAGTTAATTATCTGGAATATAACTCTTATTTGATACCTTTCTAAATATTCATCTTCTTGTATAAGTCTAGTTAGGTTATCTACTGAACCTATCTCAGATATACTTAAGCCTTCAATCTCTAAATCACTTCGCCAGGTGTTCATGTTTAATTTAGCTTGTATCTCTAACGCTAGTTCTGATAAGTCTCCATAGAAGTCAATCATACAAGGCACTTCTTGAATTGTTTCTTGTATCAGGTTTCCATCATCGTTAACATCATATTCATAGTTAGTATACTGTTCAATCTTTTCTATGTATAAGCCTATGTATGCACCTTCTGGTATAGTTCCATTTTCATAGTTAATGATTATATTATCAGAGTCTAAAGTAGTCTTACTTACTAGAAAGTTCTGTATTATCTTATATATATCGTAGATACTTGTCATTAACTTTTTACCATACAAGCTAAATACTCGTAATGTCCTATTACTTTGTTATAAGGCATTCTTTGGTCAATTCTATATCTTTTATCATCATAGTCTAAAAATGTGTCAGTATCATCTATCTTTAAGTCTGAGTCAGTGAGGATTAATATATTCCCTTTGGTGTCCTTACCTTCTAACTTCTTATCTCTCATTGATGGATTACTATTTAATGATGTTTCTGAATAAGGTTGTATTATAGCTTCTATATTACTTGATACCTCGGTTTTACTTACCTTGCCATCTGTACGACTGTAAGTAGTAGTATATATAGTTACTTCTTCTATAAAGTCAGCAAAGTCTATTGATATACTCATTTCTTACGTTTCCATTTAATATTATCATGTAGTTTATAAGTATGTATCAAAGGATCATTAAAACCTTTTTGTCTTACTGTGCTTTCTTTGTTAGCAGGTGAAGACTTTCTTAATATAATCCATTGTATCAATTTCTTTTGATTCTCTCCTACTTCTTTAAGTACTTTACTAAAACTCAATGGTGTCTTACTTTCTAACTGTCCTATTAATGTCTTTTGTAACTGCATTAACCTTTGTAAGTTAACACCTTCTAAACTAGGCTTCATAAACGGTCTAGGTGGTATAGATCCTATTACCTTATCTTTTCTTTTAAGTGTTGCCCCATGTTCTTGTATGTTTGCTACTGCTGCTACACTAATCGGTGTCTTACCCTTTGTATATTCCCCAGCATCTTCAAATATACCCACCTCAATAGATTTGTTATCAAGCTTTTTAAGCTCTTTAACTATCGCATTCCAACCCATATCTATTTCAGTTACTTTCATTACAGGTAACGCTACTTTATAACCACTTCTAATATACCTAATTGTTCTAACTCTTCATTAGTGAATAACTCACTATTCTTTATTGCTATATTTCTTTTTAGTTCTGTTTTTCCCTTTTCGGATAATATAGGAGAGGTTTTAGGGAACTGAGTATTAAAGCTTAATTGTCCTGTTGTAGAGCATGAAGTGAGAATAAGTGATAGTAATAAAATAGTAAAATATCTCATAAATTATCTATGCCATATCCTACGTCGGCGATAATAAAACCTTTGTCTACAGTATCAGATGTCGTTGCGAACCAATTAAAATACATTGAATAATAATTGCTAGCTAATAAATTAACTGAGGTTTGAGTATGAATTAATACTTTATTTATGAAAAATTGTGCTATTTCAGTTGATTTATCATAAATAATTTCTAAAGTATAAAAAGCTTTATTTGTGAATGATATATTTGTATTAAATAATACTGTTTTTATATTTGCGTCTAATCTAAGTATTGTAAATTTACCGCTATTTAAAGTCGTATTCACTGCAATAAATAAACCTGTACCACTATTGCTTGCTATAGCTTGTAATCCTCCTGTATGTAAACCCCAATGAAAAGCATAAGGAAGTACAGTTCCATTTAAAATGGGGATTATTGTAGTAGTCAATGTGATTTTGGCAGGTGAATATAATTTAATTAATCCTGTGTTTAATTGAATAACTCCGCCTACATTAGAATTTCCAGCACTACCAGACAAAGCTAATCTTTGAATAATTGTTCCTGAAGCCTCAACTAGTGCTAATGTCCCAAATGTTGTACCGCCATTCAAAGTTCCAGAAAATAAATTAGTTGCTGATAATGTAGAATCCATATCTTTACGAGTTGCAAGAGGATTGTAATAGTAAAAAGAGTTCCCCTTTTTTACTTTTTGCATTTCAAATTGACCATACGCATCTAACCCTAAATATCCATTAGCAGCATTTTTATTATCTATTTCTTCATAAGGCGAAAAATCTATACCACTTACAGCATCGTCTACAGCATCGTCTATAGCATCTGTTAAACTCTCTGTTGTTTCTGTAAATCTATCTTCTATCTTTTCACTAGAATAAGTCTTAGTAGGTGAGCTTATATTATCATCTACCTCTACCCCACCTATTACAGTGTTAGGGAATAGTTCAGTGTATGGTACAAAGTTTATATCTTCACTTGGTATAGTCTCATTCATTTTTATACGTTCCTCGGTACAAATATAATACTTCTAATTATCTCTTGGTACTTCATAGCATAGGGGTTTAAATCACTTGCATTAGTTACATTTATATTTTTCTTCACAGTATTTGAACTGTAAGATATTTCTATATTACCTGCTTTTCGCTTGGTTACTTCTTGACTAGTAGAAGTAGAAGATGTAGAACCTACAGGCTTAAAGCCTGATATTGATAATTGACTAGCCACATCATAAGCTACAGCGTTTTTATATTTATTGATACCTAATATATTTATATTATGATTACTCATACTATTTGATATTAAAGTATCAATACTTGCTATATCTTCGCTGTCAGTTGTTTTGAACTCACTAGCTATTATAAATAAATAGGTTCTTATTTCTTCTACTGTCATTTACTAGATTATACCTTTACAGAAATGAACTGCTTTACCGTCTCTAACCACACCACCAGCAATTCTTCCTAATGTTTCAATTCTTGTTTTCCAAGCTGAAACTATAGGATTTGAAAGGGTATAAGGCATATTGATTATATGAGCAATAAATCTATCATCTTTAGGAAAACACATCATTGCTGAGTTTGTACTAGTAGTTGTACTAGCTCCTAAATCTGCAACAGCATTTAACTCAGGTATTGCCATCACTTGGAAGTTAGGATTTTCTTCTTTAATTGTATTTACAATATATGTTAACATATTCATACCTGCACCATCTGACCATGCCATAGTTTGAAGTTTAGTTTTTAATCCTACAGGTAATAACCATATATCAGGTTGATATGATTTAATACCTTCTGCTTCTACAGGATTTCTAAGAAACTCTAAGCATAATTTGACTACTTGTTCATTAGTTTTGTTTTCTAGCTTTCTTTTTTCTGCATTATTAGCACCTGTACCATCAGCAGGGTTAGTAAACTCAGTCATTCTATATTTAGCATTAACATTAGATGTCATGTAGTAAAATAAACCGTTTACTAATCTAATTTTAGAGTTCTTTTCATCATATATACCTTTATATGCCCCATCTTCATTTGCATATTCAAACTGTCTTTTAGTTTCCATAAGTTTTTCATTTTGAACTGATAAACCTATTAATGCACCTTGTTTCATTTCGTGCATTTCAAATTGAGCATGATTTTGTATATATTTCATACCTACAGTTTGCTCACCAATCTTTAAACCAACGCCTTTAGTATCGTCCACTGGTCTATCTGATGTAGTATAACCGCCTGTTTTTTCGTATTCAGGTAATATTAAATTATCACCTGCATAAGGTTCTACAATTATTGGTAGCACTTTATTATAGGTTATTTCTGTAAATTCTTTTTCTAATACTGTAGTAGATTTCTTTGTAAGATCTCTAACTAAGAATAAACCAGTATCACTATCTACTCTTGAAGTACCCCATGGGATATTATAATTAGAAGCTTTTACAAAGTCTCTAACTAACTCCGCTTCTGATTTATCAGGATTATTTAATTCTAATACATTCATTTTTATTTATCTCCTATTATGGTAAGTTAACTTCTACAAGTGCAAATTCATCTTCACCTGTAGTTTTAAAATAAAGCCCTGTACCTGCTATTGCATTAGTATTATCAACTCTCAAAGTACCTCTTAACTCATCTCCAGTTCCATCAGTAACTCTTACATATACTGTACTAGTAGGACTAAAAGCACCCTTACAATAAACAAATCTTTGACCTTTTCTAGTAACATTTACAGTACTATTTGCAGGAACATATATACCTCCGCTTGAATCTCTTTTATATTCAACTTTAGGACTTATTCCATATACAGCCACATTTGAACTAAAAGCAGTTGCAACGGTTGCTGTACCTGCACCTGTATTATTAACACTTGCAGTTGCTATAAAGAAATAACCTTTATCTTGCATTGTTACAGTTAATACCCTAGAAGCTACAGTACAAACTAAATCACTATTTACGGCAGTTATAGCATTACCTATTGCTGTCATTGTTGCAGAATGACTAGTATTATATGTAACTTCTGCTATAGCGGTTAAAGTACCGTCAGCATTAGTTACATACATATTTACTTTATCACCTGCTACTAGGTCAGCAGAAAATGTCAATGTAGCTATATTAGTACAAAACTTTCTTACCGCTTTACCGTCTGCTGTAGTACATAGTATTCTACCAGACTCTATATTCTCAGTATTTGGCATACAATCATTTTGAAAAAATGAGCCGTAACCCTCACCTGCTTGGGCTTTATCAGGTCTTCTAACACTTACCATTATTAAATCTCTCCTCTTAATTTAGCTATATATTTATTTTGAGCATCTAAGATAGGATTACCAGTTGATTTACTATCTAGTCTAACCCCTGCGTTTTCATTAGGTTTATTACTATCAGGAGCTTTACCGCCTGAAAGTGCATTTACATTAACTGATACACTTTGACCTTCTTTATCATCTTGTTTCTCAGATTCCATTAACTCAATTACTGAGTCAAATCTTGATTTCAAATAGTCATCAGATTGACCTATACCATTGAAACTAGGGAACTTTGTCTTAACTGCTTCAATCATTAAATCTTTATCAGTAGCTTTACTATCAACTCTACCCTTACCTAATACTTTCTCAACTTTAGAAATAAAGGTATCTCTTTCAATACTATCAAGCCTTACAGCCTTTTCTTTGAGTGCTTTATTCTCAGTTTCTAAGTCTATTGTTTTCTTTGCTAAGTCTTTATTCTCAGTTTCTAAAGAGTCAATTCTTGCTTTGTTTTCTTTTATGAAAGCATTAGCAACGCTTACATGTGCATCGTCAACCTCTACTGAGAAGTTGCCTAAATTTACTATAGCCATTTTCTTTTTTTTCTCCTTCTGATTACTTTCGTATATCACATCATTGTTATCTAGCCTAATTTTTGTAGCTTCACCTACACGAGGATTGTTTACTACTGCTACATGGTTGTATTTAATATTTACTTGCTTGTATGTGTACTTAGAACCCTCAAATACTCCAATTTCTGGAATGAAATCACATATAAAACCTAATGATATATAGGATCTTGTACCGTTCTTAATCTCTTCTATTAACTCTTGGTCTAGTATTTTGATGGATATTTTTAACTCTCCATTTTCAAATATAGGTTTATCAATAGTAAAACCTTTGGTATACCAAGTGGCATTCTCACTGTCTATCATTCTCTCATAGAGCATCTGAAAGCCGTTTAGATTTAAACTAGCTACTGCATTCTTAGAAGGGTGTTCAGATACCACTGGACAAGCTTCTAATGTCTTTAAACTTTCTATATCTCCTAAATCATCTGGAAGTTTAGCTTCGTATCTATCATCACTAGGATAAAAATAAACTCCTGTTTTTGATACGACTACATTACGAACTATTAGAAAGTTACCTTCTTTGGTATATTCATGATTAGTGCTATCTAGTCTTACAATAGTGTTTATTTGTCTGCTTTTCTGCTTTATTGTAGTTAATGTGCTCATTACTTCTTAACCTCACTCAAACCCACATCAACAGGCTTTTTGTTAGCATTTTCAATACTGTTCATATTATTATCATTAACCTTATTATTTAACTCAGTATCATTAGATTTCTTTGTTTTTGCTGCACTAGTTTTAGTGTTAGTTTCTTTAGTTTCTTTAGTTTTTTCGTAAGGGTTAGCCATTCCTAACTCTAAATAAGAATATACTTTATCATCTACTACTGTTAATCCTAGTTCTATCATTCTTTGTTTATTTTCGATAGCTAGTTTAATAGTTTCTTGTTCTGTTTTCTCATGTTCTGATTTTAGTTTTTTAGTTTCTGCCTTTTCTTGCTCTGTTTGTTCTTTTAGGGCAGGTAGTTCGTACTTTATTTTCTTGAACTTTCTATTTGTAATCCCTAATAAATACCCTGCAATCTCTAATACTTTATTCCAGAAAGGTACACAGTACAATACCATTTCAGACTTTACAGCATCATAAAATTCTTGTTGCTCATACATACCTGATTGACTACCGATTGAACCGCTTGGAGATATACCTAGAAGCTTTGTAGCAGGTACTTTAGACTTTGCTACTAAATCATTTATAGATACCTCAAATAGCTTTACCATCTTATCTAGGTTAGTTAACTCTTGTCTAGTTACATCGTCATATTCATCTACTAGTCTGGTTTTTAGTCTACTTTTTACTAATGATTGTATATCAAATAGTTTTAATAAATCACTATATAAATTAGGGTTATCGCCTGATGTTGCCATGATCTCTTTTAAACCCTGCATCTTTGTAACTGTCATTACTGCATCGTCTAAATAATCAGGTATCATTGACACAAATGTTTCATAGTTTCTAATAGCACTAAGAAGTCCATCAGAAGCTATACCATATCCGAAATTATTATTTATTCTCTCAGCTTCTTCACCTTTGTAATACCCATTAAAGAATACACATCTGGAAGCGTGATATGTCTTACTTCCTGACACTGTATTTACTGTGAAATATTGCCATTGACCACTGTCATCTTTTACTTTATCTGTAATATCTTTTTTCTCATAGATTATTACTTTTACTAATCTATCTTTATTAGTGAGTTTTAGCGGTTTAGCTAAATGTTCATTTATCCTTCTTTCAGCTTCATAAGCATTACGACTCTTTACCTCGTCATTAGAGAATATAAATACTACTAAACACGCTCCATTTTTTCTGTTTAATTTCATAGCTCTATTTAGTGTGATATATAGATTGTTTTCATCTATGAATGATTCTATAGCTTTTATTTGAGCTTCATTATTTGTTTCTTTATTTTCGTCTATATCTTTGAATACGAGAGGTTTTTTAGTTGCTTCATTAGGGAATATATCAATTATTTTCGCAAACATTTCATCATGGATATACATATTATCTAATGTATAGTCATCATATCCAGTAGTAAATTGATACTTTACAGCTTGAGTTATTGACCTACCACTATTTACATCTCTTGCTAACGATTCCCAACCGTCAACCCTGGAAGTAGAAGCAATCACACTTACAGGTTCATTAACTTGACCTGTACTATAGTATAAATTGTGATTATTTTTTGTGTTCAATTCTTTAACCTTCTTATTAGTTCTCCTCGGAGAACCTACAAAGTAAATAATAGCCTAATTGAAAGTTTATTGCAATTACTTTTTATTAGAATTATTCTTTTGTTCTTCTTCTTCTTCTATTTCTAAATAAGATTTAACCCTTGTAACGTCCTGTTTACCGTCCTTTAGTTCGTTTATCTTTTCTAACTCAAGCTTTAATTCTTTATCTGTCATATCTGCATATACGTCATTAGTAATTGAAATATTATTGATATTAGATTTAGAGCCATAACCCTTTGATTGTCCTACACCTTCGAGTACTACCCTGATTAAGTCCACATCTGACTTTGTAGGTAATCTACTATTCATAGCTTCATGTATAGCCATCAATCCATTTTGTAATAATGTTTCAGTTACTTCCTTTTCTTTTATTTCTATAGCCTTCTTAATTTCGCTATAGTTTTCCCTAATATAATCTAACTCTATAATATCGTAAGAAGTAAGAGTCATAAGCTCTTTAAGCGTTCCTAGCTTAGTATTACATATAATCTTGACCAGCTCTTTAATTTGCTTATCCGTTAATTCTACATTCATTTACTCAATCTCATTGCAATAGTATATCAATAAGATAATAGCATAAAAATAAGCCCTTATTACAGGAGCTTACTTCTATTGGGAGTGTAAAGGAACGTTTACAGGTATATCTTTAAAAATGAGGTGCTACCTTTTACAATAACACCCACAACAAAGGACTTTTTTTATAACTTATACAGATACTAATTACAATAGAGTATCAATATCAATAATATATAGTATCACTATATACTTTTAATGCTGCATATGTTACCGCAATACTATTTCATTTAGAAAAGTATAAACACGGCTTTTTATCTCACTTATTGCAATAATGTTTCAATTGGATATATCACCAGGCCACCAGGTTTTATTTAGTTCCTGGAAGTATCACACCAGGCCACCAGGATATAAACCAGGTATGTTATCACCAGGTCTTTAACTTTATCACCTGGAAGTAAATCACTATCACCAGGTACGATACCAGGTACTTAAACATGATAACTTTTACTTATCATCTTATCAAAATACAATATGATTTATTTATCTATTTATTTCTATATCTGATTTAGTGCTATTTAATATCATGATACTTTGTATTTAGTCTCATGCTTAATCTATCTCTATTAATGATAGTATTGCTTTATTATTCTAGCTTTTTATTAGTTGTGTGAAGTGGAGAGTTAAATTCGTGAAAGTATATAGTAGAGCTATACACTATTTAGTTTGTGTGTGAGTGTGTTTCTAATTTCTTTTCATCATTCATCATTTCTTTTCATCATTCATTATTCATTATTCATTTGATTGAACTGTATTTTATCTAATAATACAAAGTAACTATATATCATCTATGTCACGTAGTGACTCGGTACTACTGATTTATTATGCAACTAATGAAGCTAATTTGAAAACAATAGGTTTAATATCAATAGAGTTATCAACATTCCAGAATGTCCAGTTACGTGATTTAGGATTAAATTTAAACCCTAATTCTTTCAACTCTTCTTTTACAGGGTATGTGTTTCTGGTTAGGTTAATTTGGAAACCTGTTTCAGCTACAACACCACCGAATTGAGCGTTAACTTTAGCTACTGCAACTTCATATTGTTGTTTAGCTACTATTGATTTAATAGCTTTGTAAACTTCTCTGAGAGCCATTGATAAACAAGCTCTATAATCACCTGAGAATGTTTTAGCTAGTTTATGTGCTGCTTTCATTATGTTTGATTTGTTCATTTTTGACCGTCCTTTTTTTCTATATATGTATATACTACCACGAATATTTTTATTACGTCAATATATTTTTAATTACCACGAATATTTTTATACTTTGAAATATATTTTTATCCCCTTCTAATCCTGATACTATCTACATTCTACCGCCTGATAAAATAATTATCTGAAAATATTTTTAAAATAAATGCTTGACTTTTTTTAGTGGTTGAATTAATATATAAATATGCAAGCAACGAACGAGGCAAACAGAAGAAAACAGACACCTCCAAGAAGTAAGCGCAAGTTCAAGAAAGACCTGTAGTAAGGCAACGAGTTAAGAAAGCTGGTAGCAGCAAGAACATTAATCACTAGATAAAATAGACGATAATTCTAAATCTAAACGATCTAGTAAAAAGTAAGTAGGAAACATTATTACATCAGTAATCTAATAATGTCAGGAGACTGAAAGATTCAGAACATTTACAATCAAATAGAAACTACCAAAAAAATAAACTAAAAACGAACAGTAAACTAGAAAACTGAATTTTAGCATTTATTGATATTGGCAAGTCAAAAACCGAATAGAATATAGCAGAAAACAAACGACGTAAAAGACTAAAATAAAATTAGTGCTTTTACTTTACTTAGAGAGCTTTGTCAAGTTTTCTAAGTAGAGTAAAGAAAGGATGGAAATTATGAAAATAAATATAAAAGAAGTGGAGTATAAAGATTTCTTTAAAAATAAAGAAACTTATGCTAAGAAATGGAATTATTTTTCTAAAATAGATACTGGAAATAAATACAAATGGTACTTATCTGGGAAAAAAATAGATAATTCTATTGAAACTTTACGAGCAGAAAAAGAAGAAAAAGATCTATATGATGGAGATGATTATTTAGGAAAAATAACTTTTTGGAAATGGAATAAAATTTAGGAGTGTAGCTACTTAATAAAGTAGCTTTACTTTATCATCAGGGCTTATGTGAGCTTTGATATATAGAGTAAAAAAAGGATGGAAAATTATGGAATTAGTACAAATTGAAACAATTAACGGAAAAAGATTTTTTAACGGTATAGAGATTATAGAAAACCCTTCATCTGTTGATGATAGAGGTTTTGTTGGTGATGTAGCTTATTTTTGGTCTCCAGATGGTAGATGGGTAGTTGATGAAATGAAAACAGAACTCTCATTTAATGTAAATGAGTTAGAGAAAACCTACAAAAAACCAGAATCTGATGGAGTTTTAGAAAATATATTGTTGGAGTTAGGAATAGAAATATAGTATTTTAATCCAGTAGCTTGGAGGCTACTGACATTAGAATATTTAAAAAAAGAGGTAAAAACAATGAGAATAGAAACAGAAAAAAACCAAGTTATCATCAAATTACAAAATTACTGTTTAGAATTAGATGGAGAACATATTACAACCACACTCAAAGAACCAAAAAGAAAAGAGGGGGTTATTGAATTAAATTGGGAGGAGATTGAAGAAGGCACTGAATTTTATTGCTCTAGTCATAAATGGGATGATGGGTATCTTTTAGTAAAAATGGACAATATTTTATTTGGGGATTTATTATGTGCAAGAGAGTATTATTGGTATGGAAATGGAGAAGACAAAAAAAATGTTACGATTGTTGAAAAGAAAGGAGATTACTTTTTAGTTAATTTAGATTTTTTTGAGTAGTATTTTAAACCGTGCTATCATCTGATAGCCGAATTTAGAATATTAAAAAAAGGATAAAAGAAAATGAGAAAACTAGAAGTAAGAACTGAAACAGGTTATAGAAATATGACAAAAAAAGAGATTGAATCAATAAAACAAACTCTTTTAGGTGGTGATATTTATACAGGTAAAAGAAGGGGTTTATTTTACAATTCCAGAAATTACTATCAATTAATAGATAAAGACGGAACACCTGGACTAAGAGAATTTAACAACATCAAAGAAGCTTTACAATATTGTATCTAAATAAAAAGCTCTTAAGTGAGCTTTACTTTATCATCAGAGCTTAATGAGCTTTGACTATAGAGGAAATTAAAGAAAAAAGGATAAAAAACAAATGATAAGCACAAAAGAATTAAAAGTAGGTGATAAAGTCCAAAAGTCTTCTAATGGTAAGATATGGACAGTTTATAAAGTAAATTCATTTTTAGTAAGATTAATTGATGAAGAAGGCAATAAAGACCTACTTTCCATGAGAAAAGAAGTAATTAGATTATAAGCTTATAGCTCTTTAATTAGAGCTTATTTTTATTCTCAGAGTTTACTGAACTTTGACATAGAAATAAAAAGGAGTGTAAAAAATGAACATCGAAACATTAGCACAGGACATTAAAGACATAGCTACTGAGATTGTAGAAAAAGAAAGTAATATCTATGAGAATGAAAAAGACATAGCAGACTGTAAAGTATCTGTGGAAAAGATAAAACTTTCATTAGAAAAAAATGTCTTATTCAATCCAGACTTTAAAAATGAAGGGCAAAGAAAAAACGCTCTATCTGAGTTAATATCAGAAGATGAGGACATTCAATGGAATATAAAAGAGATTGAAACAAAAGAAAATCATATAAAAGAAGTAGAGTTTGAAATAAAAACTTTAAAAA
>Ga0075464_10000841_pt1 | contig 13654 bp, 28 predicted proteins | sample DEB19_08_DNA_5_FD_75068 | JGI IMG/M metagenome (GOLD analysis project Ga0075464, IMG submission 75068) | Aqueous microbial communities from the Delaware River and Bay under freshwater to marine salinity gradient to study organic matter... | ecosystem: Environmental > Aquatic > Marine > Coastal ...
ACTCTGCGTCTGTTGTTTCGTCTTGGAGGTCTTGAATCCAACCGGAATCCGGCCCGTGTTCGCCTTCCCATTGCGCCGCGTCATACCAAAGCAAAACGCGAACCGCATAAGGCTTCTGATACACCGCGAAGCAATAGGCGAGAATCCGCGTCCCATCCTTCGGCGCTGTCTCTATTGGCTGCCATCCGCGAGCAGCGCGTAGCCGCTCGATCTCGTCGGCGGCGGCATACATCGTAGCCAGCGTCCCGGCCTCACGGCGCAGCCGCTCTACAAGGTCATCGCTCATGTGTTCCGCTCCACTTCGACAGCAGCCTTGCCTTCCGGGCTAAACGCGGAAATCCACGCCGCCGGGTCGACGCCGATCGCCTTCCACCAGGCACGCTCGTCGCCGGCCTTGTGCAGGGCGGCGACGCTGCCATCGTGGTGGTAGTCGCACAACGGCACCGTAAGCTCGTCAGGACGCCGCTGGCCTAGCTTCCCGTGACCCTGTGGCCCGATAGACCGGACATGGTGGGCATGGCTTGGCGGGGCTGTTTTATGGCCTGTACCACGGCACGCGAGGCAGGGCTGGCCCTTGACCCGCGCGACGTGCCGCTTGTTCTTCGCCGGCCCCTTTTTGACCAGCGAGCGGGAGCCGGTCTTGGGGTGGCCCCTCGCCGCGTTTTTTCGCGGAGGGGCCGGGTCTCTGGCGCGGATCATGCTGTCTGCTTTCGTTTGGGGTAGAGGGCGTTGCGTTGCGTGGCGTCGCGTAGCGGGGTGTGGTGACGTGCCGTGATGTGGAGTGACGTGTGGTGCTGTGGCGTGGCGTGATGTGGGAAAATTGATAAATCGTTGCGTTGTGTTGCGTCGTGCTGTGTTGTGCAGTGAGGTGCCGTGTTGCGGAGCGGGGTGGAGTGCGGCGATTAACCTTTCAGTGCGTCGAGCAGCTTCATCGGCGGGATGATGCCGGTGGCTGCGACCTTGGCGACGGCGGCTGTCGCCTTCTTGGTCGAGAAGTGTTCGAGAGCGCCCAGCAGGGACGAGGCGGTGTTGATTTTGATCCGCGCCTCGTTGCTCACGTCGTTCATGCCTGAGACCACGGCCATCCTGGCGCGGGCGCGGCGGCTGGTGCGTCCGATGTGGACGATGGCGGCGGCACCGATGGCCGGGAGTTCGTCGGCCGTCAGGCGCTTGACGCCCTCTCCGCGCACGGTGCCAAAGGCGAGGCCGTCAGGCATGAGGGCTTTGATGGCGGTGTAGAGGTGGCCGCGCGATTCGGTGATGCTCTCACCGATCACCTCGGAGAGGGCGGAATAGCTGACGACCTCACCTACGGGGGCGAGGCGAAGGCGGTCCATGAGGGCGAGGGTCTGCGCGGATTTCTGGAAGTCGGGGGTCATGTTATCTCCTGATTGATAGGGCGTTGCGTTGCGGGGTGCAGTGTTGTGCCGTGGTGCGTAGTGGAGTGGTGTGACGTAGGAAAATTGATAAATCGTTGCGTTGTGTTGCGGAGTGGCGCGCTACGAAGTGCGGTGCAGTGCGGTGAGGCGAAGATAACCTAGGCGGCCTTGAGCCATTCCAGACGGGCGAGCCGGAACCTGCCGTAGAAGCCGCCGTTGCGGGGCCGGAAGCGGCCGATCCCAATGAACTTCCCGGCCTCTTCGATGTGATGCTTGAACACCGGCTCGGTGATGGTCGGGTCGATGACGTAGTAGTTGACCGCGCCCTTCCACTCTCGGATGACCGGGAACGTGCGGGCGACGCGCGTACCTGACCCGCGCTTGCCGTCGCTGTTCATGTTGAACGTCTCGCCTTCGAGGGCCTCACGCTTGTGCGGCAGCGGAACGGGTTCCATGCAGAGAACGCCGGCCTCGAAGTGCTTGGTCCAGGTTGCCTTGCCCTTGCCGGGGATCTGCTCGGAGATGAACTTGGCGCACTCTGCGAGGCAGAGCTTGAAGCCCATCGGCGGCAGGAACACGTTGCCGTCAGCGTCGGCGTGGCACTTCTCGCGCCAGGTGCGCTGTTCGTAATCGTCGGGGCGCTCTTTCTCCTGCTTGGGGGTGCCGTGCATGCGGCTGGGGGAGTAGGGGCTGATGCTTTCGAGGTGGGCGATGGCTTTGAACACTGGTGTTCTCCTGTGGGTGTGTTGATAAGGCGTTGCGTTGCGTTGCGGCGCGCGGTGGAGTGGTGTGGCGTGTTATGTCGTGCTATGAAGTGTTGTGGGGTGATGCGGTGCTAAATTGGCTGCTCCCTCAACTGGATGCCGCGCATGGCGCACACGGCATGGATGAAATCTATGAGGCTGGAAAACGGGGCCTTCTTCAGCTTGGCGGTGCTGGGGCGAAGCTGGATCGGGTGGTTGAGAAATAGGACCATGTCCGAGTTGTCGTCGTTCTCGATCATCCAGGCGGTGACGAGCGCGGTCTTGGCCTCGTCAAACGTGAGCCTGCGACCGTCATCGGTGGCTAGCCCGCCATCGACCGCCTCTTGGATCAATTTATGAAGCAGGCGGTTCTGCTGGCTATTCCTGCGCGGTTCGCCAATCTCGATGACCAGCCCCTTGGTCGCGCGCCGCACGAGATCGACGGCACGCGCCCGGTCGGCAGGGGTCTGGAGGTAGACCTGGAGGCTCATCGAATCGCGGTCCTGACCGTCTCGAAGATCCGCACGCCGGGGATGGACCTCAACCCGCCGGCCACGGCTGCCTTGATGGCGGCCTCGTTGACCATCAGGTAGTTCCGCGGCACCAGCGAGGGGTCGAGGACTTCGTGCGTCCACTTCGTGCTTGCGCTGGCGAGCGCACCGCCGCTCGAGACGACGCGCGCCGCCTCGCGGACGACGACCGGGGCCGCCATGGGTGTAGGCTCATCGAACAGCGCCGCCGCCTCGCGTTCGGCCTTCTCGCGGGCAGCGGTTGCCACCCGTTCCGCCGCCAGCTTCGCGCTCTGGAAGCGGTTGATCGCGCCGACCACCTTGTCGATGCCATCCTTGACCGGCTGCGAGAGGTTAGAAAAGAAGCCATCGACCGTTCGGCCGTCCGCGAGGATTTGCTGCTTCTCCTTCGTGCGCGCCGCCTCGATCGCCTTGGCGACTTCCTTCAGCGCGCGAGCCGTCTCTGCGTAGTCGCCGGCCTCGTCGTCGCTTTCGATCGCGCGGATCTCGGCCGGCACGAGCTGGGCTGCGTTCGTGGCGCCAGTCGAGAGCGCGGCGTGATCCATCGCCAGACGATCGGCGAGGGGCGGGGCATTGCCGCCGATGCCATGGCGGCTCATGCTGCCACCGCGCCTGTGCGATCCATTGCGGCATCGTAGGCTTCGAGCAGACGTTCGTAGTCGGCCGGCAGTTCGGTCTCGATCACGCCGAGGCGGGCCTTCTCGGTCTTCCACCAGGCTTTGAGTTCGTCGGACGTGTTCATGCCGGCGAACATCTCTATCGCGAGGACGCACCACTGCTGCTTCTTTGTCGGCGGCGCGACAATCTTGGGAGCAGGGGCCTTGGGCTCTGAGATCAGCCCATCGCGAGAGGCCTCGTTTTTTGCCGCCTGCGTTCCGACCGGGCCGACAAAGCGACGCGGCCCGGCAGGGCGGAAGTCGCCGCCTCCGCTCGCCATGCCCGGCGTGCCGTGGACTGCGCCATTCGCGTCGTCATCGACGGGCGCTACGCCGCACATTGAAGACAGCGCGAACCTGCGAGCATAGGTGATGGCGCTCCCATGGCCGTGGGCGTCGGCCTTGCCGACCGGCATGCCCAGCACCTCGGACATCCACTGTCCGCTGGAGTGGGTCATCATGGTTTCGACCTCAATGCCACCCTCGGTGCGACGCGGGAACTGGATCACCGCGATATTGTTGGCACTGAGCGGCGCGCGGATGGCGTCCCATACGCTGCCCAGGTCGGCGTAGCGTGATCTGAAGGCGGGATTTTCCCGATCTTTTACTGCGCCCTCTATTTCTGCCTGCGCCTTCGCCATTGCGGCGGCGAGTTCGTTGATGGATTCACTTCGTTGCATGACTTGCTCCGTTGATCTTGAGACAGGAAACCCGCGTGCCGCTCGGCACGACGTTGACGACGGACGCGAGGTCGAGCGCGCAGGCGGTGGGTGACGACAGTGCCTTGCCGCGTGGCTTGCAGTCGGGGTCGCACTGCATGAGCTGCCAGCGCGGCGTGTCGGCTTGCACGGGCAGCGCGATCAGACAGAGCGCGAGCGCGAGGGGCTTCATGCGTTCCACCATCACCAGCAGGTGTCGCAGGTGCAGTGGGAACGCTTGCCGCTCTCGCAGCGGCTGGACGCCTGATGCGGTGGCATCATCGGATCGTCGCGATGCTTGGCGCAGTATTCGCACCCAGGCTCGCGAGTGACGCGGATGGCCCGCAGGGGCTTGACGGTGCCGGGCTTGCTCGCCGACGCGTGCCTCGCGTTGAAGGCTGCCAGGATTTCACCCATAGTCGCGTTGACGTGTTCGTTGCTCATGCGTTCCACCGATCTTCTGCGCGCTGCTCGGCACGCCGTTCTGCGGCGTCATCCTCGTCGGCCTGCAGGTCATCGAGCGCCTGCTCGCACGCCTGTGCCTGTCCCTCGTCGCTTTCCAGCCAGTCGGCAGCGATGCTGTCGAGACTGCCTTGCGCGAGGTCGGCGTAGGCCCCGTCGAAGGGTGCCGGCTTGCCGTCTTTGAGCGGCACGGCGCTGCCCCATTCTGCCATCGCCGCCTCTGCCGGCTGGCCGCCGGATGCGTAGGACGGCCCCTGCTCTGCAACGCGCTCATGGAACGTGAACGTGATGCGGGCCTCGATCTCGGCGCCGAGGTCGGGATCGCCGACGCCGATGGTCGCGTCGATCGTGTGGGTGCTGCTCATCACGCGGCCTCCAGTCCGAGATCGGCCGCAATGCAGGCGGTAGGCATCCGGGCCACTTCCTGCTGCAGCATCTTGGCGATAGCCGCCGCCTCGTGCGGCTCCAGCCAATAAGTCGACGTTACGGTGGTGTAGTTGTCAGCATCGGATGACCAGATGGAGAGCCCGACTTTGTCGCGGTGGATCTGCGTCAAATAACTCAGCGCGGTCATGCTGCGTCTCCCTGGCGGTCGTTGTGTGCGATGGCTGCGGCGCGGTGCGCGAGCAGGATGGCGTGGTCGCCGATCGAGAAGCGGGCGGACCTGCAGAGCTGCTGCAGGGCGAGGACCAGCGCCTCGCCGATCTCGCCGCAGTTCACCGCACGCTTTGCGGCGAATAGCGCGGCTTCCTCCGCATGATCGCGTTCGTAGGACCGCCGATCGGCGAGGTACTGCGAGTTGCTGACGAGGGGGATCATGCCGCCACCCGCTGCGAAACACCGGCTGCGTGAGCCGTGAGCATCTCGAGCGCGGCGGCGATCCGGTGGCCGGCGTAGACCTCCTGGCAGTCGACCGTCTCGGCGATCATGTAGTGGCCGTGCCGGCGGGGCGTCCGGTAGATCGTGCCGAGCTTCTGGCCGGCGTCGGTGACGACCTCGGCCACGTCGGTCAGGCCGTCGGCGGCGGTGAAACTGAGCGGCTGAATGGTCATGCTGTCCCTCCGTTGTTGGAAGGAGAGTACGCATAATGCGTCCGCATCGTCAAACGCAAAAAGCGTACACCGCAAACAAAATGGTACGCCGCCAGAAAACCCTTAAATTACTTGCGCTTACGGAAGGGCTGGTACTTTCCGATCACGAGGGCAATCAGGGCGATCTCCTCGTCTTCCGGTGGATTATCGGTATCCAGTTCAATCGGCCGCCATTTAGGGTCAGTCGAATCTGGTGCCAGGATCAGGATGTTGCCGCGCTTACGCAGTCGCTTGGCCGTCACCTCCCGTTGCCCCTGCTGAAAACGGCGCCGCTCGACAATCACGATGTCGTCTTCTGCGAACGCAATGCCCGCGACGGCCTTGTCCACGCAGTGAAAGACATCCCCCGGCCCAGCAACACGGTTCATCGACGTGCCGCGAACGATCAAGCCGTACTGTGAGTCAATTGGATAGCCGGCAGTTGGAGCTATCGGGAATTGCTCGAAGTCGTCGGCGTCCAGATCCGCGTCCAGGTCAAGCCACCGACCGGCCGCCACCTCACCGCGCGTAGGAACGGCGACCATCGCGCGCTGGGCCTTTTTCTGCGGCTGGGAACCTCCCTCTAGAAGCCACTCCCACGAAACGCTGAAGGCTCGCGCGTAGGCTTTCGCCATAGCCCGCTTAGGCACGCGCTGTCCGTTCTCGTGCGTCAAATAAGTAGACCGCACCCAGCCAAAAGAGCGGGCGGCCTCTACTGCGGATTGGAACCCGGCTTCTTTGCGCGCCCACTTCAGACGTTCTGCTGGCGTGTTCATTAGGAACACATCGCACAGCCATCCACGCAAAAGGCGTTGACGGTGAGGACGCATTATGCGTACTGTCTCGGTCATGATCACTTCGCCCTCTCAAGCAATCGAACTTCTCGGCGGCCACAAAAGCCTGTCTGGGCGCATCCATCGGCCTCTCACGACTGTCGCTTCTTGGGTGAAGCGGGATTCCATCCCCGTCGAGGTCTGGTCAAAGCTGATCGACCTCGCGAAGGCGTGCGGCGTCGAAGGCGTCACCTATGAAACGCTCGCCCGCGCTCACGCGCCGACTAAGCCCACCAAGCGCAAGCGTGCATCATGAACGCAACGGCGCCCGCAATGATCGGTTCCACGAAATCTGCCGTCTCCTATGCGCGGCAAGATCACGTCGACCTGCTTCCTCCCCCCTTGGTCGTTCGTGCAACTCGCGGCGGCAGGCTTGGCTTGGTCTGCCGCCGTTCTTTTCTCGACGCAGAGCCTGGCGACCACCCTCGCGGTGGCAGCGCCCAATTTAATGAAATCCCGATCACCCATGTCGCATTTTGTACTACGCGACATTTCAGAGAGCCCGGAAATGACATCCACACCCTTGGAAACGCTGGCGACCGCGCGTCGCATGCTGATCGAAATATGTGGCCCGCGAACTTGGCACCAAACACGGCAGGCATGGATCGCCAGAGGCGCTTCCCTGCTCGGCTGGAAATACCGACGAGCTGCGGCGCTTTTCTATCGTGAAGCCCGCCGCATCGATCACGACGAGTACGTTCAACTCGAAACCAGACTGCTGGATCTTGAGCAAAAACAAGCGGCACGGGAGGCCCATCTACATGAAATCCATTCTTTACGTTCGCGCCTCGACGGCACTCGCGATGGCTGACCTCTTCTTCTGGGTCAGCACTCTCTTCGCGCAGCAGGCCCGCATCCTGTACGATCGGCTGCCGCGATGATCGGCGATAACGGCTTCAGTGTCGGCCACTGGTCGATGATGGCGGAACGGCTCGCGCGGTTCCATCAGCACCAGGCATCGCGTGGCATGTCGCAGTCGGCGTTGGCGAAGCTGCCGCCGCTGCCGACCTATGTACCGCCGCCCAAGCTCCCGCCGGTCGTGCTGGCGACACGCCAGAACTCGACCCGAGGCGGCGGTGCTGCGCCGATCGCGCCACGCAAATACGACACCCATCGCGACGAGCATCGCAGGCGGGTGCGTCAGACGATGTCGTCGGATCGCCTCGTTCTGGAGCGGCAAATCAAAGAAACGCTGATGCTGCTGTCCGGTATGAGCGAGGCCAAGTTGTGCAGCTCCAGACGCGACGGTGGCGACCCGGCGAGGATACGCGCGGTCGGCTACGCGGCTGCGAGGCGGCGGGGCTTCAACACCGAGCAGGCCGCGCAGATCTGGAACAAGGAACGGTCGTGCGCGACCTATGCGGCGGCGAGCCTGACCGAATGGCTCGCGGCATCCGCCGATCTGCGGCGCATCTCCGATGCCCTCGAGGCCGTCCTTCCCCCAGTCAAGGAGCAAAAATGAGCGACGTTAAAACGACCGGCGCGCTGTTCGTGAACGACAAGCAGGGCAACCCAAGCAGGCCGGATTACCGCGGGGACTTCAAGCTGACGCCCGAGTTCCTGGCGGCGATCACCGCCGCGTTGGGCGACCAGACCGAGGTCAAGATCAAGCTGTCGGGCTGGAAGAAGCAGGGCCAGAACGGCGCGTACCTTTCGCTGAGTGTGCAGCCGCCGTTCGTTGCCGATGGGCAGTCGCGTCCTGCCGCAGCGCCGGCTGCCAAGCGCGACGACCTCGACTCCGAAATTCCGTTTTGAGCGAGGCGCACATGAGCAACGTCACTGAAGGCGCGAGCTACTCGGAAATGCGGCGGCACAACGCGCGCTGTGTGGACATCATCAATGCGGCCTGGGGCTCGACCGTCGCGTGGGTCGAGGACGTGATGGTCGAGCAGAGTTACCGCAACAAGCAGAACGAGCTGGTGCGCTACGAAGCGAAGGTGCCGTCGATCAAGTCGAAGATGATCAATGGCCGCGTCGCTGGTCTGGCGTCGCCGCCGTTTTTCGCCGGCCCGGCGAGGGGCCTGTGACCGCGCTCGCGCTCTACCGCCGCGACGACGAGGTCAAGGACTGGACCGATGTCGAGGTCGTCGGCCGGTATCCCAACGGCGACCTTCGCCTGCGCGAGATCGGCAAGTTCTATCCCGGCGTGTGGCGTGCGGCGCCGCATCAGATCGGCTTTCATCAGACCCCGGAGCCAGCATGATCCGCGCCCAGAACGAACGCGCCGTACCAGGCCACAACAAGACCAAGTCCTTCACCGTCTCGGCTGAGACTTTGAAGGGATACGTCGATCGGCTTGAAAAGATGGACGAGGAAAAGAAAGCCGTCGCGGACGACATCAAGGACATCTACGCCGAGCTGAAGGGTAACGGCTACGACGCCAAGGCGATCCGCACGATCGTGCGCGAGCGCAAGGTCGACGCCGCAGAGGCCGCCGAGCAGGAGGCGATCCTCGACACCTACCGCCACGCGCTAGGGATGGCCGTGCAGGCGGTTCGTGACGGCGCGAGCCAGCGCAGTGCTGCCAAGGCGCATGGCGTCTCACGGTCGTATTTGGGCCGTGTCCTGGGTGGCCCCTCCGCAGAAAATACGGAGCAGGGGCCGGGTACGGAGATTCTGGAAACGACGGGAGCGGTTCCGTCGGGTGACGGCGGGGGTACGGCGGATGTAACGACCGCTTCAACCCCCGCTGTTGCCAACTCATCGGCCTCGCAGGCGCATGATCCCGCCGGTACACCGAGGATGGACGGATCTCAGAAGTCCCCCATCCAGCCGACCGTCAGTGGCGAGGCTGCGGTCGGCACTCATTCAGACGACATCGATCTCACGATCCCCGCGCACCTTCTGCGGCAGCGCGCGTAGTGCGTTATCTCAGCGTCTGCTCTGGGATAGAGGCCGCCTCGGCTGCCTGGCATCCGCTGGGATGGACGCCTGTTGCGTTCAGCGAGGTCGACAAGTTCCCGTCCGCCGTCCTCGCCCATCACTATCCCACCGTCCCGAATTGGGGCGACATGACCAAGTTCAAGGAATGGCCCGATGCAGATGTCGATGTTCTCGTCGGAGGCACCCCTTGCCAGTCCTTCAGCGTCGCAGGACTCCGAAAGGGCATGGACGATCCGCGTGGCAACCTCGCTCTCACCTATCTGGCGATTGCTGCACGATATCGGCCCCAATGGCTGGTTTGGGAGAACGTCCCCGGAGTCTTGTCATCCAACAAAGGACGGGACTTTGGTTCCATCCTCGGGGGCATGGTCGAACTCGGGTATGGCATCGCCTACCGGGTGCTTGACGCTCAACACTTTGGAGTTCCACAGCGGCGCCGTCGCATCTTCGTTGTCGGATGTCTTGGAGACTGGCGACGTGCCGCGGCGGTTCTTTTTGAGCAATCGTGCCTGCTCGGTAATCCTCCGCCGAGCCGCAAAGCGCGGCAAACTGCTCCCACCATCCCTTCACGCCGCACTGCAGGCGGCGGCCTCGACACCGACTTCGACTGCGACGGAGGACTGATCCCCGATGTCGCGCCGACGATGGTGGCGAACGGCAACCGCACGGGTGGTGACCGGCCATACGGCACCGACGGCGACACGGTGACCTCGCTGATCCCGGTGATTATGTCTTCCGGCCAGGCGAACGCCGAGATTTTTACAGACGGCAGCGCGCCGACAATAACGTGTTTGCATGACCGGCCGTTCGTCGCGATGTCGGTCGACCTCCAGAACGTGGCGCTGGGTGGCGATGTCGCCGGCACCCTCGACACGACGCGACCGGGTCGCGGTGGCGGGCAGGCGGTGTTGGCGTTCGATCTGCATGGTTCGCCAGCCTCTGAGGTGGCATCGGCGACCGATGTGCATACGCCGCTGCGGGCGCGGATGCCTGGCATGATCGAGAACAGCACCACCACCGTCGTGGCGACCGCCTTCAAGGCCTCGCACTTCACGCGCGGCAAGGACGGTGCGCCGAGCGACATCGTCCCGCCGCTGTCTGCCGACGCCGACAAGGGCGACCAGGACACCATCGTGCATGCGTTCTATCCGACCAACCGCCAGCCTGAGTTTGGCAACTACGAAGACGTATCTCCCGCGATCAAGATCGGCAGCAGCGGCAGCAGCGGCAACCCTCCCGCGATCGCCTTCTCCTCAAAGGACCACGGCGCCGACGCGGGCGAGATTGCGCCCACCCTCCGCTTGATGGGCCACGACGGCAGCCACGCGAACGGCGGCGGGCAGGTCGCGGTCGCCTTCGACACGACGCAGATCACCAGCCCCGGCAACTACAGCAACCCGCAGCCCGGCGATCCCAGCCATCCGCTTGCCGCCGGGGCACATCCTCCGGCCGTCGCGTTCATGGAAAACGTGCGCGGCGAACTGCGGGTGAGCGAGCAGTCGGACGCGCTCACCACGGGCGGCGGCAAGCCGGGCCAGGGCTATGCGGCGGTCCTCGAGCCGGTCACGTTCAAGAGCCGCTTCGCCCGCAACGGTCGAGGCGCTCCCGACACCATCGTGCCGCCGCTGAAGGCGCAGTCCGGCGAGACCGGCAAGGGCGATGCCGCGCCGCTGGTCGCGTTCTCGATCATGCCGATGAACAGCGGCAAGGACTACAAGGCCCGCGAAACCGATGTCGCCCAGCCAATCATGGCGGGCGGCCCGGTCGGTGGGAACCAGGGCGGCGACTTCATCAAGACGGCCATGCAGGTCCGCCGCCTCACACCCCGCGAGTGCGAGCGCCTCCAAGGCTTCCCCGACGACTACACCCTCATCCCGTGGCGCGGCGGCATGTCGCCCGACGGCCCTCGATACAAGGCGCTCGGGAACTCGATGGCCGTACCCTGCATGCGTTTTTTGGGCGAGCGAATCCAGATGGTCTCTGACCTAAAGGTAACGCCATGACCCGCCAAGGTGCTGCGACCATCCTCGCGCTACGCCGAGCAGAGCGTGCCGTCGTTTCCGCCCGCAAGCGCAAGAAGCGTGCGCGTCACGGCGACAAGCTGCTGGCGCTGATCCGGCTGCGCGATGCGGTGACGGCGGCATTGTCGCTGACGCCTCGAGGCGGGGTGAAGGCGTGAAGCGGCCCGAACAGATGCTGCACAAGGCGGTGGCGCACTTCCTGCGGCTGTCGCTGAAGCCTCCGGTGGTGTGGTCGACGTTCCCTTCCGGCGGTGGCGGCAAGGTGCGCGGCGCCCAACTCAAGGCGATGGGCCTCCGCAAGGGCATGCCGGATCTGCTGGTGATCGCGCCGGGGCCGGTCCTCGTCGGCATCGAGCTGAAGTCGAAGGTCGGCAAAATGACCGCCGATCAGCATTCGGTTGCTTGCGACTTCAAGGACTGCGGCGCGTGGCTCGTCCTCTGTCGATCGGTCGATGAGGTCGAGAAGGCCCTGCGCTTTTGTAAAATCCCGATGACCGCGAGGGTGATGACATGAGGCACTTTGCCCACCACATCGGCGACTATGCGGCAGCGACGGCGCATCTGTCCTTCATCGAGGACGCCGCCTACCACCGCCTGCTGCGCCGCTACTATCAGGACGAGAAGCCTCTGCCGGCAGACCTTGCCGCCACGCAGCGCTTAGTGGGCGCCCGCAGTCGCGACGAGCGCGAGGCGGTGAAGAATGTTCTCGAGGAGTTTTTCACGCTTGGTGCTGATGGCTGGCATCAGGTCCGGGCGGACAAGGAGATCGATGTTTACCACGCGAAGGCTGACGCAGCCCGCGAGAATGGAACCAAAGGCGGTCGTCCTGCTAACCGGAAAAGAACCAAGACGGTTATTCCTCCAGTTCAGTCTGGAAAGCTAACCACTAACCACTCCCCAGATTCAGAAGCTAAAGCTTCTGGCGCTGACGCGCCGCCCGTGGATATGACGAAGCTAGCCTTCGACGCTGGCGTTAGCGTTATGACCGCGTCGGGGATGACCGAGAGCAATGCGCGATCCTTGGTCGGGAAATGGCGGAAAGCCCACGGCGATGAGGCCGTGTTCAAGGTTCTGGGTGATTGCCAGCGCCAGAGCATCACAGAGCCCGCGTCGTGGATAGAAGCGGCCCTCAAAGCCGGTGCCAAGCCGACCCGCAAGCCGTGGGAGAAGGCACCGATTGACGGGCTGCCGCCGACCGAGGACTGGCCCGCTCGCATGCGTGGCTACAGGCCCGGCGTGATTTGGTGGAAGACGAATGTTTGGGGGCCGGAACCGGGGCAACCTGGCTGCCGCGTGCCGCCGTCCGTCCTCGCAGAGTGGCAGCAGCAGGTGGCGGCATGAGCGAGATCATTCCGTTTCCCGAGATGCCGGGCTGGAAGCTGCTGGTCGAGGGCGACACCGGGGTCCGCGTCTACGTCCGCGCCAACGCGAAGCCGATCATCTCAGTGGTCAGCGCGAACCTGTGCAGCATGCTTGGTCCCGAGGGCCACGAACTGCTGACGCAGCACGGCGCGAAGGTTGTGGTGCCGGCATGAGCGACGCGATCATCCGCCAGATCGGCGCCGACTGGACCGCCAGGCAGGGCGCCAAGATCCTCGAGCATCGCGGCGAGCGCGTGTTCATCGCGGCCAAGTGGGCGGTGGTCGACCAGGCGCGTGCGACGCTGCGGCCGGTGATCCTGACGGCCGAGCAGATCGCCGGCATCGTGGCGAGGCTGAATGATTGAATGGCTGGGCTCGCAGCAGGACGACGCGCTCGATGGCGTGTTGTGTCGCATGGTCGAGAACCACGCCGGCCTGCCGTGTCCTGCCATCAAAGAGATCCAGCTATGGACCGGGATGAGCCGGCGGCGCGTCTGGCGATACCTCTACGACATGGCAGCCCGCGGCCTGATCGAGATCGAGACGATCGAGGCCCGGACCAGTGGACGAGACCCCAAGCGGCGCCGGATGCGCGTGCCGGGCGGCGAATGGACGGCGTGGACCAACCGGAGCCACGGCTGATGAGCGAGAAGATCGAGTTTCCCCGCTTCCTGGGCCTGCCGATCCGCCGCCGTCGCGAGGTCTGCCGGCTGGTGATGCTGATCTCCCAACGGTCACTGGCCGCGGTCGAGGCGATGTGTCCAGACGATGATCTGTGTTCCGTCGCCGGGATGACGCGGGTATTCCTGAGAATGATCGAGCGCGGCGAGGCGTGTATATCGGTCGAGAGGGGCGGGAGCGTCTACCTGCGCCAGCCGGGGAGGACCATGCATTGAGTGGCCCCTATTTAGAAAAACCGCGCGAGGGGCCACCCGAGGAGCCGACCGCATGGCCCGACCGCAAGGCCTACGACGCATGGTGGAACCGCAACGTGATCGCGCTCAACAGGACAGCGGTG
>Ga0075464_10000842_pt1 | contig 13626 bp, 14 predicted proteins | sample DEB19_08_DNA_5_FD_75068 | JGI IMG/M metagenome (GOLD analysis project Ga0075464, IMG submission 75068) | Aqueous microbial communities from the Delaware River and Bay under freshwater to marine salinity gradient to study organic matter... | ecosystem: Environmental > Aquatic > Marine > Coastal ...
ATACATGCGCGAGCAGCTATTGAATCCATAGCATTCGTACAGCCTGATGGATCTTGGCTGAAGTTTCCCGCCAAGTGGGGTCCCCCATGGATGGGGGTAACTACCGTACATTAATATTTGAATAATTAGTTTTTATCGATTATATTTACACCTGATTTCAACGACGTGAAGCATTTCACACACCCAAGGAAAAGCCATGATGGAGACAAAAACCCGGTTGCTGAACATTGTTTTAGCCCTTCATTTGTCGCTGGGCCTCGCGGCATGGAGCACGGGTGCGCAGGCGGCTTACCCAGACAAGCCGGTCAAAATCATCGTGGCGTTCCCGCCTGGCAGCTCCACCGACACGGTGGCGCGCCTGATGGCCCAGCAGATGTCGGTCGCGTTTGGCCAGTCGGTGGTGGTGGAAAACCGGCCTGGTGCCAGCGGCAACATTGCCAGCACCTTTGTCAGCAAGCAGCCGGGCGACGGCTACACGCTGCTGATGCACAGCGTGGCGATTGCCGTCAACCCCAGCCTGTACGCCAAAGCCGGCTACGACGTGAACAAGGACCTGGAGGCGGTGGCCATCACCGGCGTCTCGCCCAACATCTTTTTTGTCCACCCTGACGTCAAGGCCAAAACGCTGGCCGAACTGGTGGCCTTGAGCAAAAAGGAAAAGCTCAGCTACGCCTCGTCGGGCAACGGCACCACCACGCATTTGGGGGCCGAGATTTTCTTTCGCAACCTGGTCAAGTCCGACATCCAGCATGTTCCCTATGCCCCCGCAACTGCCGTGACAGCGGTGTTGAGCGGCCAGGTGCCGGTGGGCAGCACGTCTGTGCCGCCAGTGGTGCAACTGGCCAAAAGCGGCAAGGTGCGCGCTCTGGCCGTGACCAGCTCAAAGCGCAGCAGCGCCTTGCCCGATGTGCCCACCGTGGCCGAGCTGGGTTTCAAGGACTTTGAGGCCAACACCTGGTTGGCGCTGTTTGCACCCCCTGGCACGCCCGCCGATGTGCTGGACAAGCTGAACAATGAAATCAACAAAATCGCGCTTTATAAAAGCGTTCAGGACGTCTTTTCAGCCCAGTCGCTGGAGAGCGCCCGCATGGATCGCCCAGCCGTGAAGAACTACATCCTGCTGGAGTCCCAAAAGTGGGACAGGGTCGTCAAGCAAATTGGCGCCAAGGTGGATTGATTTTTAACTCAAGAAAGTATGTAACGTGAAGCTCATCAGCTACCAACATGACAACGCCGTGCGCTATGGCGTGCTGCTCGGCAACAACGTCGTGGATATGCGCCACTGCATGAACGATGCGCCTGCCAGCATCAACGACTTTGTAGGGTTTGCCAGCAGCCAGGCCGGTTTAATGGCGTCGATTGCGACGCGTGCTGCCACTGCGCCATCGCTGCCGCTGACGGGCGTGCACCTGCTGCCTTGCATTCCGCGGCCCAGCAAAATCATTTGCCTGGGTGTCAATTACCACGACCACGCGGCTGAAGGCGGCAACAAAGTGGCGGACTACCCAACGATCTTCTTTCGCGGACCATCGTCACTGGCGGCGCATGGCGCTGCGATACCTATCCCGGCGATTTCAAGCTCGCTGGACTACGAGGCTGAATTGGCGCTGGTGATTGGCAAAACCGCCCGCAATGTGTCTGAAGCTGATGCGCTCAAGCATGTGTTTGCGTATGCCTGCTTTAACGATGCCACCTTTCGGGACTACCAGCGCAAAACCACGCAATGGACCGTTGGTAAAAACTTTGACCAGACCGGCGGTTTTGGCCCGCACCTGGTCACGGCTGATGAGCTGCCGCCCGGCTGCGTCGGGCTGCACATTGAGTCACGCCTGAACGGCCAAGTGATGCAAAGCGCATCGACCACCGACATGGTGTTTCATGTGGCCCCCACGATTGCCATGATGTCGGCCTGCATGACGCTGGAGCCCGGCGATGTGATTGTGATGGGCACACCTGCGGGCGTGGGCTACGCGCGCAAACCGCCGGTGTGGATGAAGGCTGGCGACGTGATTGACATTGACATTGAAGGCATTGGCGTGCTGCGCAACACAGTTGCTGACGCTCAAGCGGCTGCCTGATGCTGGGCTGCGGCCTGGCTGGTCAACACCGTCGTGCGCTGGTAGTGCGCCTGCAGCAAAGCCGCCGCCTGGTCTGCCTGGCCATCAATGCTCGCCTGAAACAGCGCCATGTGCTCGGCATGTTCATCGCGTTTGGCGTAGCTTTTAGCGGCCGCCACTTGCCTGAAGCGAAACGCCTCTGTGGTCAGCGTGCTGCAAAACTGCTTCAGCCAGCGCGACGGGCAATTGGCAATCAGGGCGGTGTGAAACTGGGCATGCAAGTCCTCCCAGACCGGGTTGCGCACATAACTCTCGGCCGACAGCGAACGGGGTGTTTTGGCCAGGTGATGCACGATGACCACCAGCGCGTCTTCCCAGGCTTTGCTCCGCCCGGCAATCGACTGGCGCAGCGCCAGGCTTTCAAGCTCGCAGCGGGTTTGGGTCAACACGGGCAGCTCGGTAAAGTCCAGCGCTGCGGCGCGAAAGCCGCGCTGGTCGATCTGCTCGACCAGCCCTTCGGCCGACAGGCGGCTGAGCGCCTCGCGGACCGGACTGGCCCCAAAAGCGTAGCGCTGGCTCAGGCTGGCAACAGCCAGCTTCTCGCCCGCCTTCAGGTCGCCATGCAGCAGGTCTTGCCGCAGGCGCTCGTACACCACCGTCGTGCGTGACAGGCCGCTTTGCGCCATGCCCGTGCTGGGCGAGATAACGGAAAGTGCAGATTTGCGTGCCATACGGTTTTTGTTTTCTTGCTTTTTAATCGATTATTTGTAAATTTTAACGTGACTTTGAGGTTCGGCTATGAAAAACATCCATCGTGACAATGTGACCGCTGTGGTGCAGCACAGCTTTGCGGGCATCGGCGACGAGCGCACCCGGCATTTGCTGGAGCAACTGGTCGGGCACCTGCATGCTTTTGCGCTGCAAACGCAGCTGACCCACGACGAATGGCGTGCAGGTCTGGGCTTTTTGCATGAGGCCGCGCACATCACCACCGATTCACGCAGCGAGTTTTCACTGATGTCCGATGTGTTCGGGCTGTCGTCTCTGGTGGATTTGATCTCCTCAAGGCCAGGCACCACGCCGGGCAGTGTGTTGGGGCCGTTTCATGCCCGTGGTTCGCCGTGGATGACAACGCCCGTCAATCTGCTGGCGGGCAACCCGGGCGAGGTGGTGTTGCTGCACGGCACGGTCAAAGACGAGGCCGGCCAGCCAATTGCAAATGCCACGATTGATTTTTGGCAAAACGCTGACAACGGCCTGTACTGGCAGCAAGACCCCGAGCAGTCGCAAGACAATTTGCGCTGCCAGTTCAAGGTCGATGCAGCGGGCAGTTTTGAGCTGTTGACCATCCGGCCCAAGCCGTATTCCATTCCCACAGACGGGCCGATTGGCAAGCTGTTCAGGGCGTCTGGCCGCTCACAGTGGCGGCCTGCGCACTTTCACATCATTGTCGAAGCTGCGGGTTATCAGACATTGGTGACTGAATTGTTTGACCCCGAAGACCCGTACCTGGACAGCGACGCGGTGTTTGGCGTGCGGCAGGCGCTGGTCACCGCCTACCTGCCCCAAAACGACGCTGCCGACATGGCACGGCTCGGTTTGAGCCAGCCTTACCTGTCAGCTCAGTTCAATGTGGTGCTGCCGTCGGCGCGAGCCTGACCACCGCTGAACAACGCCTAGCTGACCACCACGCTGGCGCCAGCACCTTTGGCGGCTATCACGCCAATTTGGTAAACCTGCTCGCCTGCGTCCCGCAGGGTTTGAGCCGTCGCGCTAGCGTGAGCGGCATCCATCACCACCACCATGCCGATGCCGTTGTTGAAGGTGCGGTTCATCTCGATGTCGTCAATGCCCGCCGTTTTTTGCAGCCAGGCAAACAGCTCGGTTTGCGGCCAGCTGCCTTTGACCAAGTGGGCGGCCGTGCCGTCGGGCAGCACGCGGGGAATGTTCTCCAGCAAACCGCCCCCGGTGATGTGGGCCAGCGCCTTGATGGGATGAACCGCCAGAGCCGCCAGCACGTTTTTCACGTACAGGCGGGTCGGCTCCATCACGGCTTGCTTGAAGGGCTTGCCGTCCAGCTTTTCGGGCAGGCTGCTGCCTGCACGGTCAATACACTTGCGCACCAGGCTAAAGCCGTTGGAATGCACGCCACTGCTGGCCAGGCCCAGCACCACATCGCCGGGGGCCACGCCAGCGCCGCTCAAGATTTTTGATTTTTCAACCGCACCGACGCAAAACCCGGCCAGGTCGTACTCACCTGCGGGGTACATGCCGGGCATCTCGGCGGTTTCGCCGCCTATCAGCGCGCAGTTGCTCAGCTCGCAGCCTTTGGCAATGCCGCCGACGACGGCAGCCGCAACCTCCACATCCAGCTTGCCGCAGGCAAAGTAGTCAAGGAAGAACAGCGGCTCGGCGCCTTGCACCAGCACGTCGTTCACGCTCATGGCCACCAGGTCAATGCCCACGGTGTCGTGCATTTGCCATTCAAACGCCAGTTTGAGCTTGGTGCCCACGCCGTCGGTGCCGCTGACGAGAACAGGTTCCTTGAATTTTTTGGACACCTCAAACATGGCACCAAAGCCGCCAATTCCCGCCAGCACGCCTTCGCGCATGGTTTTTTTGGCCAGCGGCTTGATGCGCTCAATCAGCGCGTCGCCTGCGTCAATGTCAACGCCAGCGTCTTTGTAGCTGATGGGAGTAGGGGTGTTTGGGGTCGTCATGGATTTTGGAGATTACGGTTGGGAGTCGTGAAGCTTGACCCCGATAGAATTGGCCTGCACATTCTAAAGGCTCTATGCAATTCACCAACACCCAAAAACGCGCGTCCGCCTGGTGCCTGATTGCCGCGCTGATTGTGCTGGCCCTCTGGCTGCTAGGTCCGGTGCTGACCCCCTTTGTGGTGGCTGCAGTGCTGGCGTATGCGCTCACGCCGCTGGTCAACTGGCTCGATGACATGGGCAAGGGGCGGCTGCCGCGAGTGGTGGCGGTCATCCTGGTGGAACTGCTGTTCATCTTGCTGGCCTTTGGCTTGCTCCTGATGATTGTGCCCATCGTGGCCAAAGAAATCCCGATGATGCGCGAGCAGGTGCCGCTGCTGTTTGACACGCTGAACACCGGTTTGAAACCCTGGCTGGCGCAATTCGGCATCAAGGTGTCGCTGGACCTGGGCAGCCTGAAAACGGTGGCTCTCACATACCTGAACGCCAATTACGAAGACATGTTTGGCTCGCTGCTGTCGTCACTGCGGCTGGGCGGCAGCGTCGCGCTGGCCATCATTGGCAATGCGGTGCTGATACCGGTGGCGCTGTTTTACCTGCTGATGGACTGGGACAAGTTTGTCGCCCGCCTGCTGGAGCTGGTACCCCCACTGCTGCGCGGCGCGTTTGACAGTTTTACCAACGAAGCTGATTCGGTCCTGGGCCAGTACCTGCGCGGCCAACTGCTGGTGATGCTGATCATGGCCGCTTTTTATGCGATTGGCCTGGCGCTGTTCGGCCTGGATCTGGCTTTGCCGATTGGCATCTTTACCGGGCTGGCGATGTTCATCCCTTACCTTGGCTTTGGCATTGGCCTGATTCTGGCCATCCTGGCTGGCTTGCTGCAATTTGCGTCGATCAAGGCCATCGTGATCGTGGCGGTGGTGTACGGCATAGGTCAGGTGGTCGAAAGCCTTTATCTCACGCCGCGCCTGGTGGGTGAGCGCATCGGCCTGCACCCGCTGGCGGTTATTTTTGCGCTGTTGGCGTTCGGCCAGCTGTTTGGTTTTGTGGGTGTGCTGATCGCGCTGCCCGCCAGTGCTGTGCTGCTGGTGGCGATACGCCGTATCCAGGCGCGCTACATGACCAGCAAGCTCTACAAAGGGCAGTGACATTACCGGCATGAGGCAAATCGCTTTAGACATTGGCTTGGCCACTGCGCCTGCGTTCAGCAATTTTTTTGCCGGGCCGAACAATGCCGCGCTGTCGCATCTGGAGCTGTGGTCGGGTAGCCCCCTGCGCTCGCCCGTGCCGACTTACTTGTGGGGAGAGCCCGGCAGCGGCAAAACGCATTTGCTCAAGGCGGCGGCGGGCAGCTTGCTGCAGCAGGGCGCACGCGTGGGCTGGCTAGACGCATCCGTCATCGAACCGCCCGAGTTCAACGAAGCCTGGGTGGCGGTGGTTCTGGACGAGTGCCACCTGTACACCGCGGTGCAGCAGCAAGCTGCCTTCAACTGGTTTGTCAACGCCGTCAGCAGCCCGGATGGTCACCCGCGGGGGGTGCTGGCAGCCGGTAGCGTGCCGCCGGCCGACCTGCAACTGCGGGACGACCTGCGCAGCCGACTGGGCTGGGGTCATGTGTATGAACTGCATGCCTTGGGCGAGCCCGAACGGCGCGCGGTGCTGCGTAAGGAGGCCGATGCGCGGGGTATTTTTTTAAGTGACGAGGTCATCGGCTTTGTGCTGAGCCGTTTTTCACGGGATTTGAGCAACCTGATGCAACTGCTGGACCAATTGGACGGCTACGCTTTGCAAACGCAGCGCGCCATCACCGTGCCTTTGATCAAGGCCATGTTAGAGAGCGAATAAAGAGAGCGAATGAAAAAGAAAATTGCCCTGTTTGATCTGGATCACACGCTGATCCCTTTTGATTCTGATTACGCGTGGAACGAATTCACCATTGCGCTGGGCTGGCGTGATGGCGAGGCGTTTCGCCGTGCCAATGACGCCTTTTTTGCCCAGTACCGTGACGGCACGCTCAATATCCATGATTACGTGCGCTTTGCCACGCAGGCCATACGGGACAAGGGTGCTACTGAATCAATAGCTGCTCACGCAAGTTTTATGAAGGCTGTGGTGCTCAAAGGCATACACAAACCGGCCCTGGACCTGGTGCAGGGGCACCAACAGGCCGGTGATACGGTGGTCGTTGTCACGGCGACCAATGAGTTCGTGACCCGCCCGATTGCTCACGCGTTTGGCGTGCATGAGCTGATCGCCATTGAGCTGGTACGCGATGCGCAAGGCGAGTTCACGGGCGACATCGCCGGCACGCCGTCGTTTCGTGATGGCAAAGTCGCGCGGGTTCAGGCCTGGCTGGCTGCGCGCAACCTGGACTGGCAAGACGTTGAAACCACCTTTTACAGTGACTCCATGAACGACCTGCCGCTGCTGGACAAGGCGACCCACCCTGTGGCCACCAACCCCGACGAGCGCCTGCGCGAACTGGCGACTGAGCGCGGATGGCGCATACTTGACCTGTTTTAACCTCTTTTCGGTTGAGTCCGCCAGCCAGGTGGCATGTGGACTCCTGAAATCTTCGACTTCATGATTAAAAAATTCATCGACAAACTGTTTGGCAAATCTGATGCAGACGCATCAGACGCCAGAAAAGTCAAAAAATCCCCTTTCGGTACCCGTCACGACATCCCTGCGACGGAGCATGGCATCAACCCCAAGCTGGTGGACGAACGCGCCATGGACGTGGTGCTGACGCTCAAGGATGCGGGCTTTTTGGCTTATATCGTCGGCGGCGCGGTACGCGACTTGCTGGTCGGGCTGAAACCCAAGGACTTTGATGTGGCCACCGATGCCACGCCAGAAGAGGTCAAGCGCCTGTTTCGCCGTGCCTTCATCATCGGCAGGCGCTTTCGGATTGTTCACGTCATTTACGGCCGGGGCCGTGAGCATGAGGTGATCGAGGTGTCGACCTTTCGCGCCTATTTGGACAGCAGCCAGGCCGAACAGGTGGGCGGCAATGAGCGCACCAGCAAGAGCGAACTGGCCGGCATGACGCATGCGGTCGACAGCTCGGGCCGGGTGCTGCGCGACAACGTCTGGGGCCCGATGGAAGAAGACGCCGCCCGGCGTGACTTCACCATCAACGCCATGTACTACGACCCTGAAACGCAGGTGGTGGTGGACTACCACAACGGCATCAAGGACGCGAAGAAAAAAATCATTCGCATGATCGGCAACCCGGCGGTGCGCTACCGCGAAGATCCGGTGCGCATCATTCGTGCGGTGCGCTTTGCCGCCAAGCTCAATGCGCTGGGTTTCAAGTTTGAAGACAAGACCGTGCAGCCCCTCAAAAGCAGCGTCAAGTTGCTGCTGGACGTGCCGCAGTCCCGCCTGTTTGACGAAATGCTCAAGCTGCTGCAAACCGGCCACGCATTGGCCAGTGTTGAACAGCTCAAAACCCTGGGCCTGACGGGCATCTACCCGCTGCTCGATGTGGTGGTGGACAACGCGCACCAGCCGTTTTTAAACCTGGCTTTGCAAGACACTGACCGCCGCGTGGGCGAGGGCAAACCGGTGGCGCCCAGCTTTTTGTTGTCATGCGTGTTGTGGGCGGATGTGCGCGACGGTTGGAATCAACGCTTGAACCGTGGTGAACACACGTTGCCCGCGCTGCACGACGCGATTGACGACACCTTCAACGCCAAGATTGGCGACGTCTCGGGGCGGGGCAAGCTGGGCGGCGACATGCGCGAGATCTGGGCCATGCAAACACGCTTTGAAAAGCGGGTCGGGTCGTCGCCGTATTCGATGCTGGAGCAGCCGCGCTTTCGCGCCGGCTTTGACTTCTTGCGCCTGCGTGCACAAACCGGCGAAATCGACATCGAACTGGCCGACTGGTGGGAGAAGTTTTCTACCGCCTATGACGATGAGCGCCACCAGATGATTGAAGCCATACGCCTGGCGCAACTGCAAAAGCCGCAGCAGGCCAGGGTGCGGGTTAAAAAAGCCGATACGCTTGCCGCTGATGTGCGCTTTGCAGAGCCTGGTGATTCAGCACCTGATGCCAACCAGGAGCAAGGCGATCATGACCAAGGGGCACCGGCCAAAAAACGCCGTCGCCGCCGCAAGCCAGCCAATCGCAGCGAAGGCGGTGCAGGCGGCGCAGTTGGACCTGCGCCCGAGGCGTAGTCCATGGTGACGGCCTTCATCGCGCTGGGTGCCAACCTTGGCGATGCGGTGGCTGCAATCAGGCAGGCGGTGGTCTGCCTCAACGCCTTGCCACTGAGCGTGGTGAAAAAAACCTCCAGCCTGTACAAAACAGCGCCGCTGGAAACGCTGCCTGGCCATGCACCGGGCGGCGACTACATCAACGCTGTGCTTGAAATGCAAACCCAACTGCCCGCGCCCATGCTGCTGCACTCTATGCAGCAGATCGAGCGGGCAGCAGGCCGTGAGCGCCCGCACAGCAATGCGCCGCGCACGCTGGATCTGGACCTGCTGTTGTATGGCGATGGGCGCATTGATTCAGCGCAGCTCACCGTGCCGCACCCCCGCATGTGGCAGCGCGCTTTTGTGTTGGTACCGCTCAGTGAAATCGCGCCTGAGCGGGTAGGTACTGCGCAGCTTGGCGCGGTAAAAAACCAGCAGATCGAGCGTGTCGAGCGTTAGTCAACCGCGCTTAGGGTGCCAACCGTTCCCGCAACCAGCCTGCGTCGGCCTGCAGCGTGTAGCGCAGCCGGTCATGCAGGCGGCTTCTGCGCCCTTGCCAGAATTGCCAGTTGTCAGGCTTTAAGCGGTAGCCGCCCCAGTGCGGTGGGCGGGGTGGCTGCAGCAAGAATTTGGCGCCGTACTTTGCAGCATTGGCCACCAGCACGCCGCGTCCGCTGATGACTTCGCTTTGCGGGCTGGCCCAGGCGCCTATGCGTGAGTCGAGTGGCCTGGAGTGAAAGTAGGCGTCGCTCTCCTCGTCAGAGACCTTTTCAACCACGCCTTCAATTCGCACGGTACGCTCCAGTTCTACCCAATGAAACTGTAAAGCCGCATACGGGTTGCCCGCCAGCTCCTGACCTTTGCGGCTGTCGTAGTTGGTGTACCAGACAATGCCGCGCTCGTCGAAACCCTTGATCAGCACCACGCGGGTGGACGGACGAAGGTCAGGGCCCACCGTGGCCAGTGTCATGGCATTGGGCTCGGGCACCTTGGCGGCAATCGCCTCCTTCAGCCATTGGTCGAATTGCACAGAAGGGTCGGCTTGCGAGGCTTTTTCGTCCAGCTCGGCGCGCTCGTAGCTTTTGCGCAGATCGGCTATGGATGATGATGGTGAGGGGCTAGGGTCTGACATATTTCAAGTATAAAGACTGCTTGTTAACTGCATCTCAACTTGTGCTTATGCCCCATCTTCCCATGGTGATTGTTCTGGCTGCTGGCCGCGGCGAGCGCTTTGCTGCGTCGGGCGGCACGGTGCACAAGCTGCAGGCCCTGCTGGCAGGAAAGCGTGTGATGGACCATGTTCTTGACGCGGTCAAAGCCAGTGGCTTGCCGTGTCATGTGGTGACGGCTGATCCGGCGCGACCTGGAATGGGTGACTCGATTGCACAGGGTGTGCGGGCCACGCCGGATGCGAACGGCTGGCTGATTCTTCCTGCTGATTTGCCGCTGATCACCAGCGACACCTTGAAAGCGATCGCTTTTGCGCCGCCGCGCGCCGTGACGGTGCCGGTGGTGAGCGGACAGCGTGGCCACCCGGTGCGGTTTGGCCCCGAATGTGCCGAAGAACTGCGCAATTTACAAGGAAATCAGGGCGCATCCCAGGTGATACGTGCGCGAGCAGCTACTGATTCAGTAGCATTTATGACGCTTGACGATGTCGGTTGCATCACCGACGTTGACACGCTGGACGATTTGCAGCGCGCTGAAAAGCTGTTGGCCGCGCGTTAGGCGGCCAGCCCCAGAAGCTTGCCCAGCGCATGGTCCTCGATGCCCAGCTCCTTGAGCTTGGTGTAGGTCAGCTGGGCATAGTCACGCGTTGTGCCGTAGCGGCCACATGAATCTGAAAAAATCTGGCGGTAGGTGTCATCTGGCAGCACGCCGGTGTGGTTGGGGCTGCGCTTGGACAGGGTAAAAGCCAGCGCGGTGACGTTGCCCTGGGCGGTGTGGCAACCCAGCCATTTTGGGTCGTACACCCCGTTGGGCATTTCACGCTCCCACAGGGCGGGCAGTAGCGCTTGCACACTGGCGCGTGGGATGCGAAACGCCACGCCCTTGCAACTGCCGCCGTGCAGCAGGCCGAACACCAGGCCGGGTCGTTCGGGCGTGCCGCGGTTCAGGCGGCTCCACATTTTGAGGGCACGGTGATAGCCGTAAATGGTGGCAAAGCGTTCTTCAGCAAACGCAAACTCGGGTCGCCAGATGAGCGAGGCGTAGCCAAAAATCCACAGGTCGCTGGCGCCGCCCCATTCGCGGACAACGGTTTGCAGCATGGGGGCCGGGTCGCGTGCTGGAGTGGTTGGCAAAGGCATCGTCACGGCCTGACTTTACAACGGGACGCGCGTTTTTCTGTACCTTCTTGGTAACCCAGACGACACGAACCGATGTCGTCACCAGTTACCATAAGACTTGTAATTAAGTTACTAAACGATGGATCTTTAAAGCTTGTCTTATGGTTTATTCAAATTTACATCCTGAGGTGGCACGCGTCACAGCCCGCATCGTCGAGCGCAGTCGCCATCGGCGCAGCGCCTACCTGGCCCTTGTCAACACGGCTGCTACCCGCGCCAGAGGCGCTGACCGCATGGGCTGCGCGAACCTGGCCCACGCAGTAGCCGGCAGTCCTGCGGACGACCGTTTCAAAATCGTGGCTGAGCGTGCCCCGAATATTGGCATCGTGACGGCTTATAACGACATGCTGTCAGCCCACACCCCCCTGAAAAATTACCCCGACCTGATCAAGGAAGAAGCACGACAGCACGGTGCTACGGCGCAAGTCGCTGGCGGCGTGCCTGCCATGTGCGACGGTGTGACACAGGGCACGACAGGCATGGAGCTCAGTCTGTTCAGTCGTGACGTGATTGCCATGTCTACTGCTGTGGCGCTGTCGCATGACATGTTTGATGCTGCGCTGATGCTCGGCGTGTGCGACAAAATTGTGCCGGGCCTGCTGATAGGTGCGCTGCATTTTGGTCACTTGCCCACCGTGTTTGTGCCTGCGGGGCCGATGCCGTCGGGCATATCCAACAAAGAAAAAGCCGCCACCCGCGAGCTGGCCGCACAAGGCTTGGTCGGCCGTGCCGAGCTGCTGGCATCCGAGATGAAGTCCTACCATGCGCCGGGCACCTGTACCTTTTACGGCACGGCCAACAGCAACCAGATGCTGTTAGAGGCCATGGGTCTGCATGTGCCCGGCACAGCGTTTGTAGCCCCCGGCGGCGACTTGCGCGATGAGCTGACGCGCGAGTCTGCCCGTACTGTGCTCGGCATCATCAAGTCAAAAAGATATGCACCCATCGGCCATGTTGTCGATGAGCGTGCCATCGTCAATGCGATGGTGGCGCTGCTGGCCACGGGCGGCTCCACCAACCACCTGATTCACTGGGTGGCCGTGGCGTATTCAGCGGGCATCACCATCGACTGGAACGATTTTTCAGATTTGTCAGACGTTGTGCCCACGCTGACCCATGTGTACCCCAACGGCAGTGCGGATGTGAACCAGTTTCAGGCTGCGGGCGGTACGGGCTTGGTGATCAAAGAGCTGCTCGATGCGGGCTTCATGCATGCCGATGTGCTGACGGTGCGCGCTGGCGGGATTCGCGAATTCACGCGTGAGCCTTATCTGAGCGGCGCGTCTTTGGCCTGGACTGAGGCGAGCGAGTCAAAAGACGACACCATCGTGCGCAGCGCGGCCCATCCGTTCAGCGCCAGCGGCGGCCTCAAGCTGCTGCAGGGCAATCTGGGTCGCAGCGTGATCAAGGTGTCCAGCGTGCCCGACGACCGCCATGTGATTGAAGCGGCGGCGCGCGTGTTTGATTCGCAGCAGGGCTTGCTCGATGCTTTCAACGCTGGCGAGCTTGAAAAGGATGTCATTTGTGTGGTGCGCTGGCAGGGCCCGCAGGCCAACGGCATGCCCGAGCTGCACAAGCTCACGCCGCCGCTGGCGGTGTTGCAAGGCAAGGGCTACAAAGTGGCACTGGTCACCGATGGCCGCATGAGCGGCGCATCCGGCAAGGTGCCTGCCGCCATTCATGTGTCACCTGAAGCAGCGGCGGGTGGCGCGCTGGCCAGGGTGCGTGACGGTGATGTGATCCGGCTTGATGCGCAGACGGGCCAATTGAATGTGCTGATCCCCGACGATCAATGGGCTGCGCGTGAGGTGGATGCCATGCCGCCGAACTTGCGCCAAAATGACAGCCACGGCATGGGACGCGAGCTGTTCACCAACATGCGCCGCAGTGCCTTGACTGCCGAAGAAGGTGCCTTGTCATGGATGTGAATGTGAACCTGACCGGACAGCTGACAGCCCTGCAAGTCATGCAGGACGCGCCCGTCATTCCCGTGATTGTGCTGACCGACGTGAACCAGGCTGTGCTGATGGCGCGCGCACTTGTCGCAGGCGACATTCGCATGCTGGAAGTGACGCTGCGCACGCCGCAGGCGTTGGCCTGTATGGAGGCGATAGCCCGCGATGTGCCCGAGGCGGTGGTGGGGGCTGGCACGGTGCGCAGCGCGCAAGACGCCCAGGCCAGTGCCATGGCCGGTGCACGGTTTATTGTCAGCCCGGGCTACACCCATGCCGTTGGGCAGGCTTGTCGTGATGTCGGCCTGCCGCTGCTGCCGGGCGTCGCCACCGCCAGCGAGAT
>Ga0075464_10000843_pt1 | contig 13616 bp, 24 predicted proteins | sample DEB19_08_DNA_5_FD_75068 | JGI IMG/M metagenome (GOLD analysis project Ga0075464, IMG submission 75068) | Aqueous microbial communities from the Delaware River and Bay under freshwater to marine salinity gradient to study organic matter... | ecosystem: Environmental > Aquatic > Marine > Coastal ...
GTTTTGAAGGCAAAGATGTTTTAATTACTTTTGAGAAGCCTAAAAAGAAGCGTTCTAACAATCAAAATAGTTATTACTGGGGTATTATAATACCAATCACAAAACAAGCCATTAAAAGCGAATGGGCTGAAATTTGGAATAGCCAAAAAGTTCACGACTTTTATAAGATGCAATTTAATACGATTGAGATTATAAACGAAAAAACTGGAGAGGTTATTAATATACCAAAAAGCACAACAGAAAATTCAACAACGGACCAGGAAGAGTATCATTTACAAATAAGGGAATTTTTAAAAGAGTGGTTTAATGTAGAATGCCCGCTTCCTAACGAGGATTTAACTTTAAATTTATGAATGAAAATAAAATAATAGCGTGGTGGTCCGGAGGCATAACTTCGGCAGTTACATGCAAAATTTGTATTGACATATTTGGAATAGAAAATGTAAGGTTTATTTTTATTGATACTGAAAACGAGGACCAAGATACTTATAGGTTTAAGTTAGATTGTGAAAATTGGTTTGGTAAGGAAATAGAAACCATTACAGGATTAGGAGATAAATACAAATCAATACAAGACGTTTGGATTAAACACAAATCTTTAAACGTTGCAAACGGAGCCGTTTGTTCTGGAGAGCTAAAAAAACGATTTAGGTTGCAGTGGCAAAAAAACAATAAATTTAAGCACCAGGCTTTTGGTTTTGAATTAGATGAGTTTAAGAGAGCAAAATCAATGACTTTAAATAACCCAGATGCAAAAGCAATTTACCCTTTATTACTTTATGGATATAGTAAAAAGGATTGTATTAAAATTGTTGAGAATGCAAACATTGAAATTCCAAAAATGTATCAATTAGGGTTTTTAAATAATAACTGTTTTAATACTGGATGCGTCCAAGGAGGTATTGGTTATTGGCAAAAAATGAAAAGAGATTTTCCTTTAAAATTTGATGCAATGGCAAAAATGGAGCATAAATTAACAGAGCTTAAAGGTATGCCAGTAACAATGTTAAAAGATCAGTCAAAAAATGGCGGTTTAGTATTTTTGAAGCCGCATCCAAATTACCCAGAAATTAAAAACATTGATTTAATGAAAGGTAGAGAGCCGGAACCGTTATTTGAATGTAATGGATTTTGCGGGATAAACGATTTGTCAGAACGTAAAAATTCAGAAAATGATATAAATTATCAAACTGAGTTATTTTAATGGAATATAAAATAAAGCCAAGACGCTGCAAAATTTGTAACGAAATATTCACTCCAAATAGACCTTTGATTCCGGTTTGTTCGCCAAAATGTGCGATTAAATATTCAAACAAATTAAAAGCAAATAAGGCTAAAAAAGAAAAAAGTATTTTAAAAGAAAAGTTAAAAACTCACAAAGATTATTTAGCTGAATTGCAAAAGATTTTTAACACTTATATTAGGGAAAGAGATTTACATTTTGGTTGCATTTCATGTGGTGCTGAGTTTAAAAGTAAATACGATGCTGGACATTATTTTAGTGTAGGTGCTTATCCTAATTTAAGATTCAATACCGATAACGTTCATGGGCAATGCGTAGCTTGTAACCAACATAGACATGGAAATATTAATGAATATTCAATTAGGTTACCGCAAAGAATTGGAGAGGAAAAATTTAATAAACTCCTGGATCAAAGAAATGTACAAACAAAATTGTCAATTCCGGAGATTGAAATATTAAAAATCAAATATAGAGAATTGACAAAAATTATTCAAAATGAACGAAATTGAAATCATAGCGATAAACTTAAATACAGGCGATGTAATCAAAAAAATAATGACTCAGGATAGTTGGATCGTATTTCATAAAACAAAGCGTAAAAAAGGCTTTATTTACATTCCATATAAAATTGGTTTTAGTCAATTTAAAATAAATATGTAAAAAGTTTTTTTAATTAGAATAAAATTTTTATATTTGGTCCGTAGTTGAAACGTCCACATAAACTACATGAAAGTATTTACCGAATAATCTGGAGGGAGTGGACGCCCAAAGGATTATTCGGTTTTTTAATTTTAAACAATATGGCAGAAAATAAAAAATCCTTTGTTTTATATTCAGATTCAAAAGGATTAATCGACCAACTTCCGGACGATATTGCTGGGAGACTATTTAAACACATTTTTGCTTACGTCAACGATGAGGATCCAATTAGTGATGAGCTAATTTTAAACATCGCTTTTGAGCCTATTAAAACTCAATTGAAAAGAGACTTAGTAAAATGGAGCAATCAAACAGAACAACGAAGACAAGCTGGATTGAAAAGTGCTGAAATGCGTAAACGAAATGCAACGGAAGTCAACGAGCGTTCAATTTCGTCAACTGATAATGTAAATGTTAATGTAAGTGTAAATGATAATGTAAGTGATAATGTAAATGAAAGTGTTATTCTTTTAAAAAAAGAAACAAAAAGTATATTTAGTTTTGAGCGGAGTTTAATTGACTACGGTTTCGATAAACAATTAGTTGCTGACTGGCTTAAAGTACGAAAAACAAAAAAAGCAACAAACACCGAAACAGCATATAAAAATTTTATTGCAGAATTAGAACAAAGAACTTGCAACATAAATGAAGTTTTAGAAATTTGTGTTGAAAAAAGCTGGTCCGGTTTCAAATGGAGCTGGATTGATAATTTAAAACAAACAAATACTTTTAACAATGGAAGAGTCGAAAAAACAAGCAGAGAGATCTTTGAGGATGCACTCCAATCAGAAGCAGCACGCAACTTTAGATTTAGCTAAAAATATAGTTGCCGGATCAGTTAGCGTTTCAGTTGTAGAAATGGGATTGACAATTGAAAAAAATTTAAATAAGCCAGTTATTAGAGGAATATTTAAAAACGAAAACGGGCAAATCGGATATGCTGTTGTAAAAGTTTTAGTTAATAGATTTATGGAGTCTTTTGGTTTTAGCACTAAACTAAGTGAAACCCAATTAGAAATATTGACGGTTGATACCTTAGAAAAATTTTCTTACGATAGTCTTGAAGATATTGTTTTATTTTTCAAACTTGCCAGGAGCGGAACATTTGGAACTACAAAGAGAGGAGTTGATAGCAATTTAATATTTGGAGAATGGTTTCCGATGTACATGGAAATGAAAGCCGAAGCAAGGGAGCGAGAACAATTAAAACAAAAGAAACAAACCGAAGAGAGTTTGCTAAGTATTGAAGACGTGAAGAAATCATACGAAAAAATTCAGGTTGGAAATTCATTTCGTGATCGAGTTTTAAATTACATAGATAAAATTACCGATGGGATAAATAGATTGGAACTTGAAGACTTAATTCAGGCCTGGAGCGAAGACGAACAAAAGAAACCTTATTTAAGAGAATTAAAAGCAAAAAGATTAATTATAAAATAAATATGAAAAAATTAGAAAAATTTATCGATATTGTAAGCCAATTTCTATTTGGCAATAATAAAAACGTTACCTATAAACATTTTTAAAATGAAATTAGAAGAGATCAAAACAGAATCAAAACCAACAGACCAATATTTTACTGCAATTGAAATATCTGAAATGTGTGGAGTAAGTTACGGATGTATAAAAGAACGAATACACCGGCTCGAAATATTCCCAGATGCAATAAAAGGAAAAGCCAGACTTTTTTCAATGGAAAAGGCTCAGGCAATTATTAGTCAAATAAAATACCAAAAAAGAACTTATTACCAAATATTTGAATCAAAACTAAATTATGATAACTAACGCAAAATTAAAACTGGAGCAATTACTTAAAAAACAATATAATTTGTATTTAAAAGGCTCAAACGACGAAAAATTAAACGATCAAATAAGATCAATTCAAAAACAAATTAGAGAGGAAAATAAAAGCTAAATTATGAAATTAAATAATACCATTATAAACCAAATATTTGCACAGGCCGGAATTAAAAACCACCGACTTTTAAATAAACACCATTCTCAATACAATGAAATGGATATAGAAGTTTTAAAATGTATTAGCCAAGGTAAAAAAGTAAAAAATAATTATTACATACCTAAGCGAGAAATGAAATATAAACAAGTTTTAAGACTTGAAGACAGACAAATATTTGAATCAGTTGCAGAATGTGCAAACGAGACAGGATATTCTAAACAACAGATTTATAATTTTATAAATAATAACAAAATTGAAGAGAATCGAATTTTTATGTATTTAGAGGATGACGAATAAAACGCAAATGAATAGAATTGAAAAACAACTTAGGCTGTATAAACATTATTTAAAAACATGCCGAGTTGAATATATTACTAATCTTTGCAAAGAGATTATAAAGCTGGAGGATCGCCTTGACATATTAAGGCAAATGACAGAAACGGAAATAAAAAACAAAGTTGACTTTCAATATGTAATCGTACAAAGCAAAGCCAACAAATTAAATTTATAAGTTATGACAACAAAAGAAAAAGCAGAACAATTATTTTTTAAATATAGAAATTTAGAAAACAAAGATTCATTTATAAATAACCATAATGCAAAACAATGTGCATTAATAGCAGTTGATGAGGTTATCGAGCAACTTAAACAATACGGATGGTATAAACCTCAAATGACATATTGGGACGCAGTTAAACAAGAAATAAAAAAGTTGTGAAAAAAATTGAAAAGAGACACGAAAATATTTTCGAACAGGAAAAGAGATTAAAAAAAGAGGCAAAAGAATTAGTTGAAAAACATAAAGATATAAAACCAATTAAGTACGATTTAAAAAGATGAATATAACAGATAAAATAACAATAACAAACGAAGATAATATGCTATTGATGGCACGTTATCCTAATAACTATTTTGATTTAGCTATTGTAGACCCACCTTATGGAATTGATTTAGCTAATATGAATATGGGTATAGGTAATACACCAAAAGCATCAAAAGCTAAAAATAGAAAATGGAAGGCTAAAGATTGGGATAGTTCAATACCAAGTGACGAGTATTTTGAAGAACTTTTTAGAGTTTCAAAAAATCAAATTATATGGGGTGGTAATTATTTTAATTTAGGAATATGTAATAAGTTTATAATTTGGGATAAAGAAATACCTGAAGGTTTATCATTTTCAGATTGTGAATATGCTTGGACTTCTTTTAGTGGTGCAAATAAAATATTTAGATATTCTGCATATTTAAACAAAAGTGAAAAATTTCATCCAACACAAAAACCACCACAATTATACAAATGGTTAGTTCATAAATATGCAAAAGAAAACTACAAAATACTCGACACACATTTAGGTTCAGGTTCAATAGCAATAGCTTGTCACGATTATGGATTTGAACTAACAGCTTGTGAATTAGATAAAGAGTATTACGACAAAGCAATAGAAAGAATTAAAAACCATACTAATCAAACAAATTTATTTTTATGACAAACCAAAACAACACATTGCACGCAAATTTAGTTTATAATAAAAACTCAAATGTTGGAATAGCTCCATTTGGATATGATCCAGCATCAAAATTAATTATTAATGGTGAAATATGGAAACCTGTTAAAGGTTATGAAGATTATTACCAAATAAGCAATTTAGGAAGATTGGTTTCTTTAAATTATAAAGGAAATGGTTATAGAAAATTATTAAAAACAAATATTAATAAAAATGGCTATGAGCAAGTTAGATTAAATGTGAATAAAATTGGAAAAAATAAAAAAATACATAGATTAGTTGCTGAAGCATTTTTGTTAAATTCTAAAAATAAAAAATGTGTTAATCATAAAGATAGCAATAGATTAAATAATACAGTTGATAATTTAGAATGGTGTACTCATTCAGAAAATACAATACACGGATTTAAAAATGGTTTTATTTATAGACTAAGTGGTGAAAACTCTAAAAATTCAAAACTTAATAATAAAAAAGTCATTGAAATATATATATCTAAAAAATCACATAGAGAATTAGCAAAGCAATTTGGAGTTACAAAAAGTTCTATTACATCAATAAAATCAAAAAAAACATGGAAAAAAATAACAGAGAACCTATGAAAAGTTATCAGGAATTAGAATTATTAGTAATTCAATGGGCTAAAGAAAAGCAAATTATAACAAAAGGAAATCCAGGAGCACAATGCGACAAAACTTTGGAGGAGGTTGTTGAATTGCACGAGGCAATTGAAAAAAACGACAGAGACGAAATAATTGACGCCTTAGGAGATATTTTAGTCACGATTATTATACAGGCCGAAATGCAAGGATTAAAACTTGAGGAATGTTTGCAAAGTGCTTATAACGTAATATCAAAACGTAAGGGAAAAATGATTGACGGTCAATTTGTAAAAGATAAATAAAAAAATGGCAAAACTACCTTGGTATATTAAAGTAAAAGACTCTAAAATGCATTTTAATTTTTTTTGGATATTATATCAAAAAATTAAATTTAAATTATTTAATAAAAAAAGTTAATTTATATTTGGTAATTAAAAAATATTTATTAATTTTGAAAAATAAATTAAAACAATAACCAAAACAAAAAATCAAAATCAAATGAAAAACATTCACGTATTACCAACAGAGAAACCGAGTAGGTTAATGATTGATACAATAGAGAATAAATTGTATTTACAACCTATTTTACACGAAAAAACTATTAATGTTTTAACACAAAACATCTACATCACTTCTAATGAAGATATTAAAGTAGGAGATTATGTTATTAATTCTGCAGCTTCATATATATTTCAACATTATTTTGCAGAAGGTGAGCTTTATAAAGAATGTAAAAAAATCATCCTAACAACAGACCAAGACTTAATCAAAGATGGTGTACAATCTATTGATGATGAATTCCTTGAATGGTTTGTTAAGAATCCAAGTTGTGAGATGGTTAAAATTGAAAAGATAGAATGTAAAATGTGGTCTTTGATTGGTTGTAATAAAGATGATGTTGGTTGTTGCGGTAAACCATTTAAGGGATATAAAATAATAATTCCAAAAGAAGAAGCTAAACAGGAATTTCCGAGACTTAACATTATTGATGATTGGTTAGAAAAAAATGGAGACCCTGAAATATACAAACAAGTTGAACTTGAAGCAGCAGAATTGTTTGCAAATCAATCAACCAAAGAAAGAATAATCTCTGAAACCTCTGATTCCACAAAACAAAAAGCAATTGATTACGGTAATGATTTAGTTGCTAAACAAGAAACACTTAAAGAAGTAAGTCCAATGAATGATTTGCTTATAGATTTAAAAGAAACTAAAATATCAGTTAAAGAATCAATTGATATAATTGAAGATGAATTTATGAGAACTCAAATAAATATTTTTGTTCAACAAACTTTAGATTCAGTTATTGATAGAATAGAAAATGAACTTTTAGAAACAGAATCTAAATGGCAACAAGAAAACACTAATATTAATGCTTTAAATTTTGAGATTGATGCTCTTAAAAAAGAAATTAAAGTATTAAAACATCAACAAGACCAAGACAATAATAAGTTTAGTGACGAAGATATAATTAAAATTTTAATAGAATATGATTATTCATCAATAAATGAATGTAAATTAAACAGTGTTGGAACTATAAAGAAATGGTTTGAAAAATATAAAAACAAATAAGATATGAAACAGACAGCAGTAGAATGGATAATTGAAGAAATTAACCAACAACAAAAAAGATACATTGATTTAGCTAAAAAAGATAAATCATTTAAAAAAGAAGTTGATGCTATATTAACCGCTACAACTTTATTAAAAATGAAATGTAACCAAGCCAAAGAAATAGAAAGGCAACAGATTATTAATTTTGCTAATTATTTTATTGAAAAACATACTTTTGGAGATTATGATGGTATAGTTCAAAAAAATAAAACAGTAGAAGAATACTACAACGAAACATTTAAAAACAAATAAGATATGGAAGCAAATCAAACTCCTTTAGAAGAACTTAGGCAATCCGACTTAAAACATTATGATGAATTATCAACAAAGTGCAATCGTTGGTCAAGTGGTTTACCAAGAGCAATAAATTTTTATTACAATTACAAACAAATGAATTTAATTCAAAGAATTATATTAGCATTTAAAAACAAATAAGATATGGAAATAAGTATAACAGAAGCATTATGTATTTTTAACTCAGGTTGGAGAACAGAAATAGAAAAGGAGTTGTTTGATAAATCTTATAATATTATAAGAGAAGAAGCAAGAAGATTGCATTTAATTTATCAAAAACAATCAATTGATAAAGAATTAAAAGATTTAACAAAAAATAATATAAAATAGGCAAATAACGTAGATAATTGCCGGTATTATAAAAGTGGTTAAATAAAATAAAACAACCCTTATCAAAACAATTCAAAAAAAATACTACATTTGTATTGATTTTGAATTATGTTTTGGTTAACATGGTGAAATAGGGGTTGTTTACTTTGAACGCCCCTATTTTTTTAATAACCTTAAATTTTGTATTTATTAATTAAAAAATAATTATCTTTGCTTTGTAGAGTAGTCGCTACAATTAAAAATTTATATAAATTCCAGCATTGATAAAGACGACTACCTTTTGACATGCTGGTTTTATTTTATGGAATGGAAAGCAGTTTATTACAACGGATTAGAAACAAACGTTGAAGTTACAAAATGTGGCAAAGTAAGAAAAATTAAAGTTGATTGGTATGGAGATCATTTTAATTGTAAAATTGGCGAAGTAAATTTTAGTAAATTAAAATTAACATCTGAAGGTTATAGGCAAATAGGTATTCAAATAAAAGGATTAAAAGCTAAACAAATTCAATTGCACCAGTTAATAGCTTCAGCATTTTTAAATTACAAATTTAATGGGCATAAAAAAGTTGTAATGCATTTAGATGACAATCCTTTAAATAATAATTTAAATAATTTAAAAATAGGAACTCATCGAGAAAATATGTCACAAGCAAGAACAACTAAAAGTGGATTGCCAGTTGGAGTTTGTTTTGATAAACAAATGAAAAAATATAGATCTCAAATTTATATTAATGGCAAAAGAATTTTTTTAGGTCTTTTTAAAACTATTGAAGAAGCATCAAATACTTACCAAAATAAATTAAAACAAATATAAATTTAAAATCAAAAACTATGCTTAACCTTTTTAAAACCAGAAACAGATTTGAATTAGACAGACCAACTAATCAAACAGCTGAAATTCTATTTGAACTATTAAACAAAAATACAGCTTCAAGGTCTGAGTTAATGGAAATGACAGGCTGTTTGAATGTTACTGCAATTATTTCGAGATTAAGATTAGACCACGAAATAGAAATTAAGTGCAATTTTAGAGATGTACTTAATAAACATGGCAGACCAGTTAAATTTGGAATCTATAACTTAATTGACAAATCGGACGCTTTAAATAAATACAACAAAATAAATAAAAGATAAATGGCACGACCAAGCGAATACAACTTTGAAATGTGCAAAGACATTTGTAAGGAAATAGCAAACGGAGCAAACATAAAAGCTGTCTTAGCATCACAAAAAGAATATCCAGACTTTTCAACATGGTGTCGTTGGAAGAGAGAACATGACGAATTATACAACCTGTACACGAAAAGCATACAAGACAAAGCCGACTCTGTCGATGCTCAAATGGACGAAATTTGGGAGGGTTGCAGACTTGGAAAGTATGATCCGTCAACTGCTAGAGTTTTAATTGATACTTTAAAATGGAAAGCGGCTAAGTATTATCCTAAAATGTACGGAGATAAAGTTCAACAAGAACACTCTGGCGAAGTCACAACAAATATTATTAGCTTAGGAAATGGAATAAAACCGGATGAGGTTAATAAGTAAACAAGAAAACGCAGTTTATTATTTAAAAGATAATATAACAAAAGACATTATTTATGGAGGAGCTGCTGGAGGTGGCAAATCCGCTTTGGGTATTCTTTGGCTAATTGAACAATGCCAAAAGCATCCAGGGACTCGTTGGTTAATGGGAAGAGCTAAATTAAAAGCTTTAAAAGAAACTACATTAAATACTTTCTTTGAGCTTACCACAAAGCTCGAATTATCAAATCAATTTCATTATAACTCTCAATCCGGAGTAATCACTTGGAATAACAAAAGCGAAATCCTACTTAAGGATTTATTTTTGTATCCAGCCGATCCAAACTTTGACAGCTTAGGTTCGTTGGAGATAACTGGAGCGTTTATTGACGAATGTAATCAAATAACTTATAAAGCGTGGCAAATTGTAAAATCTCGTATTAGATACAAATTAAACGAATATAATTTGACGCCTAAAATTTTAGGAACTTGCAACCCTTCAAAAAATTGGGTTTATAATCAATTTTATTTAAAAGATAAAAATAATACAATTGAAAGCGACAAAAAGTTTATTCAGGCTTTGCCAAAAGACAATCCACATTTGCCAGCTTCTTATTTAGAATCACTTTTATCACTTGACGAAAATAGTAAACAACGTTTATACTATGGAAACTGGGAGTACGATAACGACCCATCAAAACTTATTGATTTTGACAAAATTCAGAACGTTTTTACAAACGAATTTATTGATGGTGGGCAAATGTATATCAGTGCGGATATAGCTCGTTTTGGATCGGATAAAATGGTTATTTGTGTTTGGTCCGGTTTTAGAGTTGTGGATATAATTTCTTTAAACAAATCATCAATAGTTGAAATTGCTCAGCTTATAAGAGAGTTGGCAAACAAATACAAAGTCACGATGTCAAACGTAATAATTGACGAGGACGGAGTTGGAGGCGGTGTTGTTGATATGCTTAAAGGATGTAAAGGATTTATAAACAATTCAAAGCCTTTATTAGTAGAAAATCAAATTGTACAATACCAAAATTTAAAAACGCAATGTTATTTTAAATTAGCAGAATTAATACAAACGGATCAAATTTATATAAAGTGCCAAGAACAAACAATAATTGACGACATAACAAAGGAGCTCGAAATGGTCAAACGAGATAAGATTGACAGCGATGGAAAGCTCCGAATAATATCAAAAGAAATGGTAAAACAATCGATAGGAAGGTCGCCAGATTATAGCGACGCATTAATGATGAGAATGTATTTTTGTTTTGAACAAACATTTTTTACGTTTTAATATTTTTTTTTTTAATATCTTTGACGTATGAAAGAGACAATCAACAATATACTCCAAAATTTAACAGGCAAGTTAATGGGCAAAAATGTTTATAACGAAGCATTTTTTAGCTACTTAGGAGCAGGTTATACGTCTTATGACGTAGATAATAAAACTTATATCAATAAGGGATACAATACAAACCCAGACGTTTTTGCTTGTATTACTCAAATGGCAACTAAAACAGTTTCGGTTCCTTACGAGGTTAAAATTGTAAATGATAAAGAAAGCTACAAAAAATTAAAGAATTTCCAAAAGGCAACTTCTGGAAATTTTGACTTTATACAACAAATCAAAAAAGCAAACTTACAAAAGAAATCTTACGATGAAATTGATTTGGCTTTTCCTATGGAGCAACCAAATTCAACTCAAACGTGGAGCGATGTTTGGGCTTTATACAAAACTTATATGAAACTAACAGGAAATTGTTATTTTTATTTGTTAAGTCCAGAGGAGGGAGCTAACGCAGGAGTGCCAGTTCAATTATATGTTTTACCAGCTCATTTGATGCAAATTGTATTAAAGCAAAAGGCTAACATGTTGAGCACTGAAAGTCCAATTGATCACTATGTTTTGATTGAAGGTAATACTATGATTAAATTCATGGCTAAGGATATAATCCACATTAAATACTCAAATCCAAACTTCGACCTTTCAGGATCGCACTTATACGGAATGAGTCCGTTAAGATCCGCTTTAAGAAACATAAACAGTTCTAATAGTGGAATTGATCTTAACGTTAAAACTTTGCAAAATGGAGGAGCTTTTGGCTTTATTCATGGTAAGGGAACTCCTTTGAATGTTGACCAAGCTAATAGCTTAAAAGAGCGTTTAGTAGAAATGGATGCAAGTCCAGAGAGATTGAGCCGAATTGCTGGAGCGAGTGGAGAATTAGCATTTACAAGAATATCTTTGACAACAGACGAATTAAAACCGTTTGATTATTTAAAGTTTGATCAAAAAGCAATTTGCAACGTTTTAAACTGGCCGGATGAGTTATTGAATAATGACGGTAAAGCTAAATTAGGAAGTACCGACACAAACCAAGCTCGCAAACAAGCTATTACAGATAATATTTTGCCGGATCTTGTTTTATTACAAGACTCATTAAATAAAAACTTTATTAAAAAGTTCAAAGGATACGAGAACGCTGTAATTGAGTGGGATGTTGACGAATTGCCAGAAATGCAGGAGGATATGAGTAAAAAAATGGAATGGTTAAGTAAAGCACCATTAACTCCAAATGAAGTTCGTCACGCTCTTAAATATGATATGATCATTGAGGACGGAATGGATACAGTTTGGGTTGATAGCAATAAGCAAAGAATTACAGACGTTTCAATGACGGCTTTTGATGCTGCAAATACTATTTAATGATAAACTGGGAGCGATTGCAATATATGTACGAACGGAAAGCGTACAGAGTTGTGCAAAAGCACATCAAAAAGATTTTAGGGGAAATTCCTTTAAATAATATATCTTTATCAAATTATCAAATATTAGTTTATTCTAATATTACAGAGGATAAGATTAAAGAGATGTTCGTTGACATTTATACGACAGTCGGATACGACTACAACAAAAGAATAAAAAAGGAAATAGAACGCACAACAAAGAACGTTTTATTTTCGGATTCATTTTTACAAGATATTTTAGTATTTTTGTCCGGAGATGGAGGAGCTAAAATAGTAAGCGTAAGAGGAACGTTAATTGAGGACATAATAAAAGCGATTGAGGATAAATTAAAGAACGACACGTCTTTAATAAATTTACAAAACGCAATTTATGAAATAGTGCAAAGGTCACAACAGTTTTATAAGTGGCAGGCTTTAAGAATAGCGAGAACGGAAACAACTTTCGCATCGGCTTACGCAGCAATGCGAGCAGCATCACAATCAAACTTTGAAATGACAAAGGAATGGATTGCAGCAAAAGACGATAGGACTAGAAAGGATCATAGATTGGAAAACGGACAAATTGTTGATTTTAACGATCCGTTTATAATGAATGACGGAAGCCAATTGCAATACCCAGGCGATCCAAAAGGAACAGCCGCTCAGGTTATAAATTGCAGGTGTACGATAGCCTTTAAGGCAAAGAAAGACAAAGACGGGAATATTATATTTAAAAAATAAAAAAAGATTGATTGGAATATATAAAATAACAAGTCCAAGTAACCGTATTTATATAGGTCAAAGTGTAGATATTCAATCTAGATGGATAAAGCATAAGCGGTCTAAATTAAAAACAAAATTATGTAATTCATTTACTAAATATGGATTTGAAAATCATATTTTTGAAATATTAGAAGAATGCGATATAAAATTTTTAAACGAACGAGAAAGATATTGGCAAGATTTTTATAATGTATTAGGTAAAAATGGTTTAAATTTAAAACTAACAAATACAAAAGATAAAAGAGGCAATTTACATGAGCAAACAAAATTTAAAATTTCTAATAGGAAAAGAACTTTTGAAGAAATTGAAAAGTCAAGAATTTCAA
>Ga0075464_10000845_pt1 | contig 13600 bp, 11 predicted proteins | sample DEB19_08_DNA_5_FD_75068 | JGI IMG/M metagenome (GOLD analysis project Ga0075464, IMG submission 75068) | Aqueous microbial communities from the Delaware River and Bay under freshwater to marine salinity gradient to study organic matter... | ecosystem: Environmental > Aquatic > Marine > Coastal ...
GGTAAAGAACGTTTCTAATAGTTCTTCTGCGTGTCGAGGCTGTCCGTAAGCAGCCATTCCCATCAGAATATATTCTTCTTCATTGGGCTTTAATCCTAACCACTGTGTCATTGCTGTGTAAAACAATCCAACACTGTTGGGATACTTCTTTGACCACTTGCGCTTCATATCGGCACCTTCAGCATGCCAAATACTAACTGTGTCCCATTCGCCAATTGCATCTACTACTAAGATTGCAGCATCTTTAAATCCACTTGTATAGTATCCTGCGGCAGCATGGCTTTGATGATGGCCAACATAGTTGATAGGCAAGTGATCTAATCCCACTGCACGTAATTGATCTTTAGGACTAACATGCCAAGGACGTTGTCCGGAAATTAATCTACGTAGATCCTTTTGCACAGGCTTTTCAAACCATACTAATTCAGTTGGCTCGCCGTATTCACGCATATCTGCCAGCATTGCACAATTTAATAGCGGATCGTTTTTAACTCTGCTGTAGCGTTCTGCGTGTGCAGCCCATACTATACGATCACCGTCAATCAGTGCCAGGCTGGCATCATGGTTTTGTGCTGTAATACCTAATATCATAGGGTCAAATCCCATTGTGAAGACGGGTCGGACAACTTATCAAAGTTAAATTCTCTGAGTTCAACTGTTGTCCGTGCGCCACGCAGTATTTGATCCATAAAGTCGGCTAGTATGCTGTTATTTTCATCGGTCATATGGCAAGTACGAGTTGGTACTTCTTTAACATAATGCTTCTTAAAGTTGGCATGACATTCAGCCGCTGACACATGTACCAACGGCATTTGAAATATATCTTGCGAGCTTACATCCTCGTCGAATCCTGGAATTAAAATTAATCTTTTATTCTGGTCCAGACAGACTTTCTTAATGTCGTTGATAAGTTTATTATGCACATATTCGTCGAAATCATCATTGGATAAGTGTACAAAATATTGGTAGGCAGCATTGAAGATTTCATATTCAGAATGATTCTTGTCAATGTTCGCAATGCGATTAGATACAGTACCAAATGTACCTAAGCCCGAGGGGGATAATTGCGGGTTTGGTATGTATAGTCTACCGCGCTGTGTAATTGCCAATATTACAATATCAACATCATTGATCTTAGACAGTAATTGCTTATATGTCCAAAATAAACTTGTTGCGCCCCAGGCATAGTTAGTAACGTTCCATTTAAATTTATCTTCTAAGACGTTGGCCCAGGCAGTGCGGGGTTGTTGCCACGGATAGTGTACTGCAAAACTATCCCCAAAAATTCCAATCTTCATTGAATTATTAATAGATGAATGGGTCACGCTTTTTCATTTCTTTGATACGTTTTTTATACTCTCGTGTCTTGCGCCAATTGTAATACAAGTTTTTAATCCAGCTTATCATTGGTCAACTTCCTTTTTAAACGACTTATTATAGAATTCTACAGTGTAGATTTTATCAATGTGCGAACTTTCGCCGCATACTTCTACGCAAAATTGCATTTTACCTTCTGCCGCAGAAGCTTTGTTCCAGGACTCTACGAATAGGTAATTAAATGATCCACTTGTTAAAATTTCAACAATGCTGTGCTTTCGAAGATCAAAGCGATCAATGCCTGCTTCATCTAACTTTTCATTGAATTGAAATCGGCTAAATGAAGTATTGCGCTGCCCAAGGGCGCCGCCGATGTAACAGCACGGTAGTAAATGTCCACTGGCCGTAATAAAGATTTCTTGGTAGTTTTCGTACTTTAAAGACTTGCACTTGATTGTTGATTCAATTGACAACTTTTGGCTGTATTCACTCAGTGTGTGATTGGTCCAGGCCACATTTGAATGATAGTATTGCATAGTTTGCGCAGGCGGCTTTTTTTCGCCAACCCAATCATGTGGCCAAATTGAGTATTCATAATGTCCGTCACGATCTATAACCTGTAATGGTCGTCTTTCGCCGTCCATTTCGCCAAAGCCCACTGGATCTTTAACTAAAAATGTAAAACCTAATTGAGTTGCTAGTCTCTCTGCTTCCTCAATTTGATGCTTATTATGGTCAAACTTTAAAAATTCCCAAACGCCATATCCACCAGCGGCGCTGTATGCTTGCATATTTGCCCATACTTTATCCCATACTACACCGCGACGATAGATATGATTAGTATCAGCTAATCCGTCTACACTAAAAACTACACCGCTGTGTGCAAAGGGGTGAGATGGAGTAAAAGTCTTTTGAAAGAATGCTCCTAATTTAGACCAATGTTCCGGAGTCCGCATTCCGCCATTTGTTCTGACAATTTGTGACAGTTTAGGACTTGCATTTTCTTTGATATATGTAACTATTTCTAGTAGATCTTTGTTAATGCCCGGATCGCCTAAGTTTCCGCAGTAATTGATCAACTCCATATTTTTTAATATTTCAATATCAAACATATTCTTGATATCATTGAGTGACAAGTCTTCGGGTGTAAAGCCCGGGGCCTGTGGCCCGCCAGATATGTTTCTACTACAAGCAGGGCACGATGCATTGCATCTGCTTGACAGTTCAATCTGCGCCATTTTAATTGCTGATAAATTGTACATTAGTTTATTCCCAGTGTGTATTTTACTTTTGCTAGTAGGTATTCTTCAAAATATACTTTATGTCCAATGGTATTAGCATGACCGTCGGGTGAAAGATAATCACTATTAAGATTCTGCCCATTGTCTTTGTCTTTTGCAAAACGAATATATTCTATAATTGAAAGAAATTGAGTTTGTTTAAAGCAGTCGATTTTGGGGTCAGCATGCGACTTTTCCCAGAACAACAAGTTCCATAAAAGTTTAGCCTGTATGGCATTGGCAAACGCATGAATAGCGTATATGTTAATAACGCTGTTGTCTCTGTAAACATCAGAATGATACAAATGTGTCATGTAGGCCATTTGAGCGTCTTGATATGCTTTTTTAGTGGTATGAAACTCGCCCTGAATCTGTTGACTCATGACCCAATTTGCTGGTTCAAATTTTTCAGGATCTAAATGATCTTGTGCAATTCTCATTCTACTGTCACTGGTGCCTGCGTAAATGACCAGTGCAATGTCTTCGGTATTGAGGTGAGCAAGCGCACTTAATGTAATACCACTGTTGTCATTCCCCGGTGAGCCCTGATTGATAACTTCATAGTCGGGCAATGCATGTTTTAGTAAACTGCCCCAGCATTGTTCGCTTGGGCCCGGCAGGGGATATTTTGGTTTCTCGGGAATCCACTTGTTTTTTATTTCGTCAAAATACCAAGGACGATCGTCACAGCCCGAGCCGTATGTGTAACTATCACCAACAATTAAAATCTTTTTCATAATAACTTATTTAAGCTGTCAACAACTATCTTATTTAATGTATCACGCGGCGTGCCATGAGATATCATGTGTATACGTGGTGTATCACTATTATTCCATACACTATGCACATTACCTATATCAACTAAGCAGGCACTGCCATCATTGAATGGAACGTGACCTTTATCTTGCATTTTAAACACACACCCGTCAGGGTTATTTAGTGCTACATTGATAGGACTTAGAAAGTGTTGTGTTCTATCTTGGTGGGGTTCAATGTAACCCTGCGGATCTAACCACATATATCGCAAGCGTTGATAGTTGTGATTAGGAAACTCTTCTCGAAAGTACTGCGTAGTAATAGGACAACGTTCAGCAATCTCAGTCCATGAATATACAATTTCATCTGCTTGTTTACCTGCATTCTCTGCATAGACAGTGTAGTAATCAGTCTTATTCCAAGCTTCTCCGTGTAAGCAAATGCTTCTCCATCCCGGACTTCCTTGACTTCTGTGCGGTATAAACAAGTCTTTGAGAGCCAATGCTTCGGACAGCATTTCTGCATAAGGTGCACCGGGTAATTCCAATGGCAAATAGGGTAATCCACTTTTATAGATAATCCAATCGGCAAAGTCATTGACATTTGTGAAGGTAGGAACTTCTAATGTTTTAAAATCAAACGTTGTATTCTCCCCAGCAAAGAACTCTATTACTTTTTCATTCATTGCACAGTCCCATAATGAGCCCAATGGTAATCACAGTGATTATCGCATCCCCCAAATTGAATTGAACTGTTTGCAGACTTAACGTCCTGCACAAATTGATTATATAAATCATCCAGTCGTTGAGGCGCAAAGTTTCTAATGCTTGCAGGCGTATAAAAGCTATTACTGTACCAAATAATGTTATTGCCAGGATTAGACTTCATATCTGCAATCATTTCACTATACTCGCCAAATAAGTTTGTTTTAATGAACGTATGCGGAGTCTTTTTGTACTGTGCCCAAACTTTACGCCATTGGTCACGTCCACCAAATGCGTCCAGAGTTTTATCCCATTCTGGAGTATAGTCTTTGCCAAATAACCAGTTGGCATCAAATGCCGGATTGATTACTTTATAGTCTTTGATTGCCTGAATATAATCTTCGCCATCCCATGACTCCCATAACCAACGTTTAAAGTCCAATGCAGGTTGGCTGTAGTCAATGTATGCAACTCGACTCTGAGTCCAATCTGTTTGTGTTAAAAGTTGAATAGGTTTAAATCCCGCGGCAACTGCATAAAGTGTACCCAATTGCGCAGTGGGTGCATACTTAATCGCATCCTTTCGCATCGAATCATTATTAAACACATACACAGAGTTCTTAAACATTGTAAAGTCTGTGTCTTTTAAGTATTGATATTGGCCGTAAGTTGGACCGTTTTCTTCCACAGTGAGATTGGTGTCGCCGGCTAATATACGTTCAAATCTATCGTCAGACATTTCTGGATACATATGATTTTTAAAGCGTCTGATATCATTGCTAAAATTACCAACTGCATATCCTGCTTTTAACACTGACGAAATTAAATTCCAACCTTCTTTTAAAGGACCCGAATAAAGCCTGGTCTGACCAGTGGGCTTTAGATATGTAGGAGTGTAATCATCGTGTATGTCTGCAGGGCTTCTTTCCACCACAGGTAATTCAACGTCATTCAATGACTCCCATCCGCCATAATGTTCACAACATTTGCGCCAGGCGCTTAAATTAACCAATAAGCATTGTGGGTGTAATTGATAAAATCCTGTGGGCTTATCTTCTAGTATATGACCTATAACTGCATACCCGCCTGCTTCGGCGTCTGCTATTGCTCGTTGCGCAAGTTGGTGATCAAATGCTGTATAACCCATTGCTACCATATACAAGTAGTCTGAATCAGAATCTGCAGCTTGTTTAATAATATCTTCAATGGATGTTGATTCTATCAGTAATGGCGTTGTTTGGCTTTCGGCACCATAACTTCGTGTCGCGACATTGACTGAGAATAAGGTAATATCTCGTACATGTTCCCTATATGTATGTGACTTTTTACCAAGTTGGTCATATAATCCAAATGCTATCTTTTTCATTTATTTTCCCATAATGTTACACCATCTAGCTCAATGGAATTTATTTTACTTAAATTTACAGCAGACCAATCAATTTGATTTACTACTCGCCCCAATGGCCATCTATTTAATGGTTTCCCACTGGCCAGGTAATCAGCAATAAACTCGGGCTTATCTAGCACAGTGGCATAGGTCATTTCTGGATCAAATAATACATTAGGAGTCATAAAAGAATTACCCCATACATCACCTTGTGTTAGATCATCTTCATCTAACCATGCTTTCATATGATCCTTACCTTGAATGTCTTCGTTTAACCAAACATCATAATGATATTCTTCCTTAGTTGGATCAAATGTATCTGTAATAGTCTCTGCATGTCCCGAAACCCATAATGCATTACTGCCATCTAAACTTCGTGCATCAGCACAATATGCACTGTACTGTAGTTTATCACCCATTGGGATACGTCGACTTAATTTTGAATATGTCATAAACTCTAAATCATGTACATTTTGATTCAATGCATGAAATGAGTGGAACATTTTTTCTTTACTAACACCGTCAGGTATTGTCATTTTGCCGCTATAATATTCTGTGGCCACTGTTGTAAAGTGTCGGTGCCATGTGTTTAAATGTTGCTGCGTCAACTCTGTAGGAACATTGAATAAGTGTTCAATTGTGGCTATTTCTGTACGGTAATCTAAATTCAATGTTGTTTGCAAAAATTCAAATGAACTATGTAACTCGCGAAGATGCGGCATTGGATCTAAATTATAAAGTGTAGACATGCCATGATTGTTAAATCGCCACACAATGTCCGGTAACCGGCCTGCTGTTCTAATCAAATATTCTTTCCATTTGTTGACAAATGGAGAATCTATTAATTCAACGCAAATTTGTTGTTCTTTGTTGTCGTTAGTGTAATTGTAAATTAGCATTATATTTTCCCAATGGAGTTTGCATAGTTGACTGGCTTATTTCTTCGCTGTGTGTACTGTTCAAAGAACACATCGCTGTCTTTTCGCAATGCGGGCTGGTTATCTTTGATTAATCCAGCATCTAGCATTTTAATCAAACGCTCAGTGTACTCTATTTCAAATGGTAATAAGTCATCTTTAATAGACTCGTAAAAGTTTGTGTACTTGTTAATGTAAAAATCTCTATCTTCTCTGCTTAAACAACCAAAACCTTGAAAGTCGGGCTTGTCTACCATGTTAATGGTAATAGCCGGCTGGACACGAGTACGCTTACGCATTTTGATAATATCTAGATACATCAGATCAAGTGCTTGCAGACTAATTGCGCTACAGGTTGTGCTTACTGTGGCAACACGAACATTGCTATTGCACAATAGTTCCATATTATGGAGCCACTCTTCATACACCATGCCTTCACGAATAAACTCTGCCACCCCGCCAGCACTTTCGTTGCTTACGTTTACACGCAGGTTAGTAAGGCGTTTGGCTTTTTCTAAGAAGCGTTCTATAACCAATGGCTTTTGGCAAAGATTGGTGTGTATTACGCATTCAACGTCAGGATTAATTTCAATCATCATGTCAAACAACTTAAACACTTCTTCATGCATCAATGGCTCGCCACCAGAGACTCTGATACTTTCCAGGCCTGGCGCAACGTCTTCAAACCATGCCCAAAACAAATCCATGTCTGGCGGCGTGATCATTTCATCTAATTCATTTAAGTCTTTTTGGTAGTGGCGTCGATCATCTGTAATGATCCCTGTGTATACTCCCTTTGTTCTAATATCATTTAGCCAGCTTGTGCTAAACTGCGGGCTGCAATACGAGCATGCCAGATTGCATGTATTTTGAAATGCTAATTCTAGCGCCTTAGGTTTAAACACTGTGTTGGGATCTAAGTAACTATGCGCCGGCAAATGGTCAGTGAATGCCAAACTCTTGCGAGTACGATCACTGGTTAGTCCCAGATTCTCAAAGTGCCAGCAACTGTTACACGCAGGAGGTTGTTCCCCTGCCAGCATACTTTTCTGGTGTTCACGCTTTTTAGTTGGGTTATAAAAGGTGTCTACTGTGTTACCAACCTGAAGGAATGGAGTATAGTGACAAGATGCAATCTTTCCCGAATATACCCAAATACTTGCTTCGTGAAACTTTGCTAAACAGAATGTTGAACTAGTTTCATCACGTATTTTAAATAATTTTTGCTCGTTCATTAATAATCAAACTCATCGTGTAGACCGTGTTCAGTCATGTATTCTTTAATATCTAAGTGTTCAGGGAATACATCAAAGAAACTTTCCCCACGTATAGCATCTAACTTTTTAGTAATACGACTAAAGTTCTTTAAGCTGTCATGTAATCCGCCTTCGGGCACAGTCTGAGATAATAGCGCACGTTGTTGATGCATAAATCCAATTGCTGTTTCATACATAAAAACAGTTTGACTACTGGCGCCACGATCTTTCAACCATTGTATTTGGTCACGCAAAGCCGTTTCAATTTTGGCTTTTTTCCAGTCTGGAATATTCTTCAATGAATAATAAGGCGGACCGTCTAAGCAATTGATTAAAATATTATCAGGATGGATGTAGCCTTGCTCTACCCATTCCCTATGAAATTCAATCAGGTTAAAAGCATTTGGCCAGCTTAATGTAAAGCCAATGTTGAAACGTACATGCGGCACTTCTTGCAACATACGCTGTCGATTCGCAACAACATCTTTCCAAACAGTACCATAACGCCAGTATTCAGCTTTGGCATGACTACCGTCCAATGAAGCATTTACGTTTACATTTTTAAAACGTTTCCAGTATTCAATTGCATCATGCTTGGCGCCCATTGTAAATTTGGTAAAGTTTGTATTGTAGCGAATATGGCAGTCAGAATTTCCTACTTCTACTAAAGTATTCAAAACTTCGTAATGTTCTTTTTGCATCAATGGTTCACCACCAGCAAAGTACACAGACTCCATTGTAGGCAAGTGCGGGGTCATTTCTGACAGTGCTTGCTCTTCTGTTTTACCCGGGAATTGAAACTCATCGTCCATTCCCTCTTTGACTTTTTTATTGTATAGTTTGCGACTGTCTACAATCCAGCTGGTACTAAAATGTGGTCCACATGAACGGCAAGCCAAGTTGCACAAGTTATTAAAACGTACATCCATATACACTAAACGGTGATCGTCTAAGCTGCCGTCGGGATTAGTAGCAGCAACCACTGCTTGATTGCCTTGATTGTTTGTAAAAAAGTCGTCATTGAATTTATTTTTAAATTCGGCTTCTAGTTCAACACGACTATTACAACGGCCGCAGTTGGCATCTTCTTCTCCGTTTAAAAACTTTAAACGCATAGCCTTAGTGGCGTCATTGTTCCAAATTTCTTTAAGAGTATTTTCTTTGAGACTGCCAATTTGTTCTTTATGCTCATATACGCAACAAGGCTTGACGTCACCAGGTGGCCCTACATATTGATGGATCCAGGGCAGTATACAAAAAGTTCTACTTTTCTTTGCCAGATCTAACGGCTTGAATTCGTTGTTGTTTTCCATAAAAATATTTATTCTTCTTGTGACTTGTTGTTTTTCAATAAACAATACATACTATCTTTGAATCTGAGTTCGGTATAAAAGCCATACTGGCCGTCTGCATACTTACCCCATTCATCATTGCCTTCGCAATATACTTCTACTAGGAATCCACGCTCCATTGGTGGATGTCTAAATCCACAACCGTAGCTGTTTTCTTCTACAAGTTCATCGTAATGTCCACCAGCGCCGTCTGCGTAACGATGCCACTGTTCATACTCCTTGCAAAATACTTCTACTAGAAATCCACGTTCTAACTTGGGATATTCAAATCCACAGCTCATGCAGTTTTCCATAATTAATTCTTCATAAAATCCACCCCCACCGTCAGCAAACTTACCCCATTGATCAAAGCCTTTGCAGAAATTGTCTACTAGGAATCCACGTTCTAATACAGGTGGCCTCCACCCGCAATGATAAGATTCTTTATCTACTAGAACTTCAGTGTAGCCGCCTACGCCATCACTTACCTTGGCCCATTGCTCAGTGCCAACACAATAGTTTTCAATCGTCTCGCCTAATTCGTAAGGTGGTAAAACTGTGTCATAATATGAAACAATGCGCTTGACCATTGGTAATGAATCAGCACTGCACTTGCGTAAGGCAAATAGTGCGTCAAGTTCAGCTATAGTAACATTAACAAGACTTTTATTTTTTAAAAATAAGTTAACATCAGTTTCTCGAATCAGGGTTAACGATTCCGCATATAGCTTTTTAATCTGTATAAACTCCTGGCGAGGTAGTCCATATGCATCAACAGGCACTGGCAATGCTTGACCTTGATTGATAAATTCAGCTAAGAATTCGTCAGGCATAAGATCCACTACATAACCACGCGGGCCTGTTAACTTGGTCAAGTGCAAACTTTGACAGTCTAAGAAATTGTTGGCCACCCAATTGTAAAAACTTTCAAACCCATCAACATTTAACCAGGAAAGGGTATAATTAAATCCATATTTGAAATGTGGATATTGCTGTGATAATAGTTGAAATTCTTTTATATGCGTTTCTGCTGATTCAAAGCCAGCGCCGAATCGCATTGTATCAAATACTTCTCCTGTGCCATCAACGCTAAACTGCACTGTGACTTGGTTAAAGTCTTTAATATAGTCACTGACAACAGATAAACTTGTTGTGCCATTTGTTGTTATAACCAAATTGGTTTTTGGGGCGTAGCCTTGTTCTGCTAACCATTTGATAAAGTTAATTACAACAGGGTTAATCAATGGTTCGCCACCAAAAATTTCCAATCGTAGCGTGTCAAATTGATTGCTTAAAATAGTGCTTTCTACCATTTTAAGTTTTTCCGGCCCGCCTGCCATCATCCGTGTAAAACGTTTTTTGTCAAGGTTAAACTTTTCAAATTTGCCCAACTTGCTCCATTCTGCAATGTGCTGTGAACTATGATCAGGGCTACACGTAATACATTTGATATTGCAAATGTTATCAAAGCACACACCTAGTACTAGTTCAGTGGGTTCTTTAAATAACTTTCTATGAGTCCATGTTGCCCCATTTTGTTCTTGCTTGATACAATGTTGGCAACCATGCTCAATGTCTAGTTGGGCAAGTTCTGTTTGATACTCGTCAAATGAAGCGGCATCAACACCGCCCTTGAACCAGCAACAAGGCTTGTAAGGTTTAACTTCGTTTGAAATGTAAAGTCCATGCTTGTGTGCAAGACAGTTCTTATAAGGTGTTATGTCAAATGTCATAATGTTTTAACTTTTCGTATAACTCAGGGAATGTAGTTTTAAAGTCTTCATTTCTAATCTGATCTAATAATTTTGTTTCCTTAAAGAAAGTACTCAGCTGGCCAGACTCATCTGAACTTTCTAAGTATTTTAGTGTGTCTATCCAATGGCCCAAAGACGATTTAATGGTGTCAGACTGAATCAGAGTCTGTATGTGATCAATGTGCAACTTAATCTTAGCAACTACTTCAGTTTTAACATCGAGTGGCAACAATGTTGGTTTGAGCCACGATGGCCCGTGTAATATGTTTAGGTAAAAACCAAAATTTGAATACTTTGGTTGTGACAGCAGGAAACTATGTACATCAACTGCGGCAAATGAATTTAGCATACTATACACTAAACTAATACCAAAATTTGCCCGAGGAAGTTTTTCCATTGCTTTGTCAAGCCAATTTAATGCAGTCTCCCAAACAAAACCGCTGCGTATATACTCCCCTTGTGCGCCTATTGCATCAATGCTGCCTATAATAAACACGTCAGAAAACTGCTTTAGTAAATCAAATACATCAATTCCGTTTAACTCATGAACACTTAAATTAGTGTTATAACGTATCCTAACATCTGTTTTTCCAGCGGCGATTAACATTGATAAAAATGTATAATGTTCTGCTTGCATCATTGGCTCACCACCTGTGAAGTGTACTTCACTATAGTCGTCAATCAGTGCTACTAGGTCAGACAGATCTTCTGTTAAATGATCTATCTTGCTGTTATCTAATAGAACAGAAAATACTGGCGGGTGCTGTCCCTTAAGTTGAGCTATCTTGATTGCGTCTTGGCTCCAATTTGTGCTGTAGCCCGGACTACAACTACGACACTTATAATTGCATAGGTTATTAAAAATCAAATCAACAGTTGAAAGTTTTAATTGATCATTGACACTACCGTCACTATTGGTATGTGCAACAATGTCAATGAACTTATTGTGCGGCCGTCTGTGTTTGTCAAATGTTTGTTGATACATTTTATTGAAACGTGTTCTCGTACTGTCGATTCCAAATTTTTCTTCTTTAAAACATTGCGAACATCCCATTGGCTGTTCATTGTTTAAAAATTGTTTACGAAGAGAGTTCCATTTTTCGCCGTGATAAATTTCTTTTATTGTATTATTTTTCCAATTTCCAAGTTCGTGCCATTTTGAAAAGTAACAGCATGGTTGCACTTCGCCATCTGGCTCGGTGTGAATTTGCAACCATGGGACTGAGCAAAAATTTGACGGCGGATTGTTTATGTCAAAATCATTTAGCATAGCAAATCCAAATCTAATTCTGGGAAAGTGTTACTAAAATTTAACTTTCTACGTGTATCATACTCGGCTGTGAATAGCTTAAATTGATTGCGGCGCCAGGTGCGATCTGTCTCTGTCATTGAAGTGTAGCGTGCTTTCCAGAACTGATACACCATTGCCCATGTTTCAGACTCTACGCTAACTATGTCTTTATTGCCAACAATGAACTCATTCACTGCATCAAAATAGTGATCGCAATCATCAGGCAATATTCTAAGGTCAAACTGTTTAGGATCTACAAGTCTGGAGCAATTAAACATGATATCTATGCCTTGTGAGCGCATTTCTATAACCTTTTCAACAAAGGTCTGGAAGTTAAACACACTAAGCAATCCAAATGTGACCATGACTCGAATCGGAACTCCGAACGTGGTGCTGACCTTACGAACAGTTGCTTCCCACTTCTCAATGTCCAATCCATCACGAATGTACTCGGCTTGTGGTCCCCAGGTGTCCATACTGGTATAAACTTCAAGCCCTTTAATAGTCTTGGCTTCAAGTAATGCAGTTGCTTTGGTAAAGAACAGATCTAAGTTCTTTTCAGGCACACATAAGTTAGTGTTTACCACTAACGTTAAGTCAGGGTTATGATTCTCTGCAACGTAGTCCAACAACTTCATAAAGTTACGAGTAGCCAGAGGTTCGCCTCCTGTAATACGTAGATAACGCAGTCCAGAATAGATCGACGGTAACCATTCCCAAAATGCATCAATGTACGGATTGTTATCTTCGGGAATCATATCGTGCATTTTATCCTTATGCACAGTCGCGTCTTCAATTGGATACGATCCGTGCTTACGGATTTCTGTTTCCCACGTACTGCTTTGGCCTGGACTACAGTATGCGCAGGCAAAGTTGCATACGTTGGCAAAGGATATTTCTAAGTGTGCTGGACCAATGTATGCATCTGCAGGCGCAGATAATATCTCTTGACGACGTTCAATTGCCCATGTTTCATTGGTAAAACGTTTACGATCACTTACTGCTGTGGAATCGATGTCTTCCATGTTCCAGCAGTAGTTGCATTCTTTAGGACGGATGCCGGTCAGCATCATTTCACGCTGTTTAATCTTATGCTTGCTGTTGTGCAATGCACCTGGGTTGGCTTTGACATCATCTAAATCCCAACGATGGATAGGAGGATGATAACAAGAGTGATTCTCGCCCATGCCAAAGTGCATGGTGACCATAAGCCACTTTGCTGCACAGAAGCTATGATCAATCTGGATTGGTATTTGTGTAATTGTCATTGTTGTATAAACACTGCTGATTGTACGTTTTCTTTAGCTATAATGTTAGGATAACCTTGCATATGGTGGTCTGCAAGTTCGTACCCAAGTGTTTTCATAATACCAATAATCGTATTAAATGGTAGCAATATATTACACTTTGCAGATTTCCAACTTTCAAATATATATCGGTGCCCCCAAGTATTGTCAGGCTCATAATTCACCGATAATTCCTGAACATTAACTGATTCTAATATTACAATTTTTGGGGTTGACATGTTAACAATTAACTCCAATAGATGCACAGGCGAATGCAAATGATACAATACTCCGCAACAAACTACAACATCAAAATGTCGA